>Ga0123355_10022149_pt1 | contig 10184 bp, 7 predicted proteins | sample TergutEmb28metaG_3_FD_89872 | JGI IMG/M metagenome (GOLD analysis project Ga0123355, IMG submission 89872) | Embiratermes neotenicus P1 segment gut microbial communities from Petit-Saut dam, French Guiana - Emb289 P1 | ecosystem: Host-associated > Arthropoda: Insects > Digestive system > Gut ... | reverse complement strand
ATTTGAAAGAAACAAGGCATCGTGTTCAAAATTTTTTTTTTTTTTTTTTTTTTAAACAACGCAATATCAAATTTTATGAAAATCTGTTCCTTTGGAGCCAGAGACGGATAGACTTGGAGAAGTACAGAAGCTCATTTTTGCAGGTTTCCATTGCGAACGCCCCGAGAATGACCAAACGTTCTAAAAACACACGGACAGTTTGCAATGAACTACTGGAAAGCCACCAGACGCCGTCGGGCGGAGCGCCAAGCTCTTTATTTACTGACATTGCGTATACTTGCGAAGGACACGCGGGACGGCGCGGAAGTAGTTTGAAAAGGGGGGCCCTAAAAATAAAGTTTCCACCAAGTGGTCATTTCTGTCGTACAGGAACGCAGTGGGAGGGAACACATGGACGTCTTTTGCAGGATATTTTAAGATATTTTGTCCCTAAAGTTAGGCTAAATCGGTGACATATAAACCATGTTCTTCGGAACCTTGTGCTTTCAGGCGTCACGAATTATCAGCGCCATCTACTGTCAAGACCGCGGAGCAGTCATTGGTAAGAAGCTGTTAGTCGCTGCGTTTTTGAAGAAAATCCCCACGTGTTATGGATCCTGTAGATTTATTACACCAGGGGTGCGCAAATTCTGGGCGCCGAATCATATATAGTTTTAATTATTTCTTTTTTACTTGTTTTATTTACTCAGTTTATTCTTGATATAAAATATGGAACGCTATATCCAGTAAAACAACTAGATCATTTCTAGGAAACAACCACAGTCACTTCTCTGTACTCCTACTTACACCACACTCGTACGCGACTGCCTTCCTTACTGGACTGCTAGCGTCCGTTACCAGCTCCGAACGTTTTCTCATTTAAATCTCTCCCCTTCTACCTATCACCAAAGGTCCGAATATACGTTGACAGATTAACTTACAACGCATGCTATGAACCGTCCATACCTGATGCCAGCAATCCTAAGAAACAACTATACTAAAAATGATCGGCCACTCAATCTTAACCTCGGTATTAGGTGGAAGTGAGTGGTCAACTTCACGCCCCGGTCACATTATTTTCAGGAAAGATCCCCGGCACTCATTGAATATGGGGTTGCGTGGGCCCCAAAACGAGCCCTGGACCTTTGAGGGAAGTCCCTGTGTAATGCCGCTGCGGGCATTCGAACTACTGAAAACACTGTTTCGGCTCGCGTAAAATGACATTGAAATTTGAACAATATACGTTATGGCATCGTAACGGACTGTGTGTGGTTCTGTCGTTTGTAGATACTCTATAAAGTCGTGGTATAGTCTTTCTGTAGAGCTGTCTAAATCGTGTCACGTTAATCCGCATCTTGAGGTAGTTTGGGCATTATCTGTCTAATTCTGTATGTTATGAAGCGTATATTGTAGTAGTAAGGCTGCAACACACACACACACACACACACACACACACACACACACACACACACACACACACACACAGCTTGACAGTAAAGTGTGCAAGTTTCAGAAATATTCCACAAGTTGCCAGTTCGTCCTCAGATGTCGGTGTACTCGCCGACGCCACAGAGAAACAAATATTCGCAAAGCTAGTCAATAAATTCACATTTGATAGGACCTCGGAGGTTCATTACTATCTTCACAATAGCTGTTACCAATCATATCCACAACCGTTATTGGAGTAAATTTGGTTTTAGTATGACCCTCCCATATAAGTGAAATTGTTTGGTATACAGTTCTGTGCCATGTCTGCTACATGTTGTCTTATGCTCGATTTTGTTACCCATAAAATTTGTGTTTGTAGTTTTTTTTTAACATTTGAAAACGTAAAAAGGGGAAAGCAGTTTTCTGTTCAGTGCTTCCCGATTTCCGAAAAAGGCATGCTTTGTAGAAGGTTCCCAGGCTTCTCCCGTTCGTCCTTCTGGTAAGAGTAACATGTAGATGAAGATGAGTGTGGAGCATTGGTGGAAAATCGTAGTACAGGAAGAAAAACTTGTCCCAGTTTAAAGACGAAAATTAACCTGAATTATGTTTAAAGATACGGTTTATGCCGCTCATTGAACACACCGACTGCGTTATAACAGCAGGCGGTTAGTGTTTTGTATGGAAATAATGACGTTTTATTCAGAGATTTATAAAAATCACGGAAATGGACGCATGTTGGCAGAATGTAGAATTTTTTAATGTTGAACTTTGTATGTAAAGTAACCACTGAATTATTAAGGTCTAGTGACGTCTTCATTAAGTGAAGACTATTAGTGTCGAATGATTTGATAAATTAAAGGATTTATGGCGTCATTTGCCTTAAAGTACAGAGTAAAACCACGGCAGTCGTCAAGCTAGTCTTGTTCCGGCCGAATTCTAACCAGGCAGCTCCAGAATACAAGTCGAAGTTGGCCAGCTCACTCTATGAAAGCACCAGTAATGTTAATATTTGAGAATATGAATTGCAAATCATTATGTAATTTTCACCAGTCTTCTGCTATTGCTCTTCAACAGCACGTTCCAGTGCTGATAAATATCATGATCACGTGCTTTCGAAAGACCCTTGTACCTTGATAGTAGCTATTTAACATTTTATCTCGGATTCACCGTGGTTTCTGCGAATTGCTTACACTGCTATGCTGAAAGTGTCACGTGTCGTGATGATGTCACTGAAACACGCATGCGCGTGACTCATCGGCCTGTATCTTACGAAATTATGCCAAATTCTGTGGATGGCGATGCCTGATAATGGGCGATGCTTTGGGTGATGCTTTGCCAGTTTGATGGTTGCCCTGCCAAGTTATACTACGTACGCACGTATGAGCAGTAGTTGCGAGCGTGCTCGTTGTGTGTGTGGCTTGCAAGAGATACACAACTGGAAATTCTTCTGTGAAGTCTGTTATCAAGCAGACCTTCAACAGTACGTGAAGATATATTATGTTGATAATATATTTAAATACTAAAGATACTTATCCAGTTTACATCGCGGATATGGAGGTGTGGTTGCTATTGTTCGAGACCACGGCCCTAGATAAATACGTGATTTATGGGGTATTTTGGTCCCCATATACTGGTGTTTCGAAGGAACCAACAGTCTTGGCTGTTGTGACATGTTCCTCCGAAACGTCAGTACTACGAAGCAGCACGTCATATCCGAAAAGGCTTGGTCTTGATACCACTGGGTTAACTTCAAACCACGCCTGCACCTTCCGCAAAGGGAAAATACAGTCCCCGTGTTCACCGTAAAGGCGTATGGGGGAGTTGAAGTCTGGCGCTACTCATTCCTAATCCGGGCATTAGTTCTAAGATGTGTCATCACCTTGACGACCCGACCGCTTTAGCTCTGGTACCTGTTGAGAGGCTGCGTGGGCCCCAGAGCCGGTCTGGATGGTTCGGCGAAGGGTATGGGCCAGAAGAGACTGGAGGGGAGTGCAGATGTATGTGGGAATGGGAAGCCGTGAGTGTCATCACTCCACAATCCGTGGGACATCTTTCCTTCGCCTCAGAGTAGTTTTCTGTTTCACTTTTAAAGGCAGTTGCTGTTAACTTTCAGTGCGACGCTGATGGAGCACAGGAAAGAGGCTGAATGGATCAATGGGCGAATGTGAGCTGTTGGGGAGGGGAGTGTTGGGTGCGGAGATGCGTGTTGAACGTCAGAAGGAAAGTATGTCGGCACGTGACCGTAACTTGTGGGTTTATAAGTAAATGAAATCATCAGAAAGAGACATGCCAGATGTTGGGAATCCGATACGTTTAGTGCGGGCATCACACTGATATTCATAAGGCGCCCCTCGACAGTCAGTCATATTGTACAGATTGACCGTCTAGGGATAATATTAAAGGGTTGCGCAATATGTTGAATAGTCTGTGGACAGTACTGCGCAATATTCATTCAGTTTCCGTGTCTGCCGAGCAGTAAACAATATTTCCAACTGAGATGCAACCCTAATGAATTTCAGGTCTTTAGAGTTATTTCCCGTGGTCAAATAGCGTAGCGTAGTGGATAAACACTGACAGTGCTTCACTGCTTCTCGCATGTTAGTGTTTCAGTAGCGATTGTAGTCTTGAGTATCCCATCAAATGATGGACCGTCGAATCACACACAAAAAAAATATATTTGTTGTCGTTTGGCTCACTCAGAACCAAGTATGTCTTGATTTTCGTGCGTGTGTTGTGGTATTCATTTTCTTCTGTACCACTCTTTGATCCAGCGACGATTGTTTTCCTGTATTGAATACAGGGCTAAAACAATGGCCACACAACCCACATAATTTTCACTCAAATTGTTTTCTCTACCTAACCCAAGAGCAAAATAAAATGTTGCACAATAATATTGAGTCGTCTAGGGAGAAACATGTCGCGCAATAGTGTTTCAAGGCAATATTATTGACTGTCTAGGGGCCTCTTTGTGGAACGTTACATCACATTCTGATAGCGACGAAATAAGTCAGTACTGCGTGGAGCTGTACAGACCTCTAAGGAGTTGTTTAGGCACGTTCGTTACATTGCGGAAAGCGACTGTTAAATTCGTCATGTCTGCTTGTCGGTCCGCATGGAACTCGGCTCCAACTGGACGGATTTTCATATAATTTGGTATTGACTGTTTTTCGAAAATCTGTCGATAATGTTCAAATTTAATTGAAATCTGACAAGAATAGCCGGTACTTTACACGAAGACGTATGTACATTTATGATATGTCAGTTATTCTTGGAATAAGAACTGTTTCAGATAAACGTTGTAGAGAAAATCAAACCACATTTTATGTACAGTAACTTTGTTTACAGTAATGCTGTTAATGAGAAAATATGGGAAAATACGGTATTGTAGAGCCGTGCAGGCCACAGTTGACAATATGGCGCATGAACATTGCGTGTTGGGTGCCGAATCTACAAACATACACTCAGTATGTTCTACTGTTATCCCACGGCACGTGTGGTTACACCAGAGAATCTCAGTGTTCCATTGTACGCGAATTGTCTGTGATGTTCAGTTATGTGCTTTTCATTACGTTCTGAGGTTTGATGCGTGTGACGATGAGATTGCCATCGTAATTGCACAAGAAGGGCAAGGTTTAACGCCAGTCATTTAATACACTATCGCGCGTAATATTTACATGACTTGTAGTTAAATACCAATATTTATAAGGAAATCGTTCTTCTGCGTGCTCCCGCTTGGTCTTTCTTTTGTCACTTTCGCTATCTTTTCGCTGCACATGTTGTGCCACTGCTGCTGATAGCAGTTCATCCGGTGTAGTGGATGTACTCTGCACGCCCTCAAAGTGGCCTTGACGGAATCGTGTCGTGCCCAACGCAAATAGAATGTTCTCCTCCGTTTCTTCATGTATTTGTAGCATGTGAGACTTGCGGTAAAAGTGTATGTTGTATAAAATTTGTGTTTCACTTTTCTGCGCAACTTCTGTTGGGAACGTATTTCGCTGTGCAGTGTACAGACGCTCTACGCCCAGGATAAAACTCCGGTGTCCATTGAGTAGGAGGCCCGGTGGGCTGTAGAGCCGGTCTGGACGAAATGGATGAGAAAACTCTTGCCCCCCACTGCAGTTCGAACCAGGCACCGTCCAGCCTTTAGCGTAGTCACAATACCGAATACGCTGCTTAGGCTCCAGTGTACTCTGTGTTACCGCTTAGTTATTAGTGTAAAATGAAGATTGGAAAGTACAGTGTAACAAGTGTGGTGAAATTCATTCAGTGGGTCGTCATGCTTACATGCAGACGGAGAGATGTATGTATGAGTGGTTTAACAGACATTCCGCAGGGATGCTAGTGCACATGAAGCCGCTTTTATGTATCCGTTACATCTCATACGAAATTTGCTTGTGCACTTCTGGTCGTAACGATTTGTGCTCCTGGCAGTCCCTGGCCGAGCCCAAGATTGTCGTCGCTCATAAAAAACTAACTTCATGCAGCAGAGTTATTCTGGAGAGGCCTGCATTTCACGTAGTAAGATTACCCGCATTTCAGTGAGTACCACATGTTCTTTACTGTGTTAAAAGAGCCTGTCGCGTGTCCCTATCCCCGGCCAGATAAATCCAGTCCACACCCTCCCTCTTTAAGAAGCACTTTGTTATCCGCCCATTTACGCCTAGGTCTTCCAAGAGGTTGCCTTCCGTCGCGTTTCCCCACCAAACCGCTTTACGCATTTCTCTTCTTTTCCAGTGCAAGTCACATGCCTCCCCCATCTCATCCTCGAGTTGCTCATCCTAATAATGTTTGGTGAGGAGTACAAATAAAGAAGCTTCTGATTGTACAGTTTTATCCAGCCACCTGCAAACTTCAGTTGACGCTCAGATGTCTTCCACAGCAGTAATTGCTTGACCATCCTTAGTCTGTGTTCTTCCCATACACTAAGAGACGAAGTTCCGCACCCGTATTAACCCAACAGGTAAAATTATGGTTTTGCAGTTTAAGCTTCATGTTTGGAAATAAAACATAGTAAGCAGTTAATGTTTCCTGCTGACGTCGTGTAGCTGGTAGCATTTCAGACGTGACTCTTGCTTGTGTTGAGACTGCAGTACTTTCCGTTGTAAAACTGTAAATGGGAATAAAATGGCGAATGTAACTTCTAACCTACAAAAAAGAGATGCGAAGAACAGACGATCTTATTTGCATTTGCTGTTAAGATAAGGCAAGCACTTTGAGCGCAGCATGACTGTGCTTATCACAATTTACGCAGTCAAGTGCGGAGGCTCACAGACGCCATACTAGATTTATCTAACGGAACGAGATAAGTGCCTCGTGAATCATTTTCGTGACGTAATGCGCGCGCCACGAACGGAAAGACAATAGGGCAATATATTTATTTATTTTATATGTAGTTCTCTAAAGACGCTGCCATTGAAACTATGGGAGGAATATGGGAGGAAACTTCGTGGCGTAATAATATTCTCTCATATCCCAACATTTTCTTGGAAGAGATGGGGAAAGGAACTAAAAATCTCGGTTAGGGTAGCCGTTCTCTGGGCCAAGATTGAAACCATGTCTCCGAATGTACAATCGAACCTCGGTACAGCGCCCCTCTTTGGGCACTGCAATTTGTGGCGGTATGTCGAGGGCGGCGGCAGATCGAAATACGGTATAGTAGGGAATTTATGTTCACAGACTTTCATGGGAGCTAAGTGAGTATGGCGCTGTGTAGGGGTTTGACAGTAATTTGTTCGACGGCATGGCAACAAGTGATAGTAAAAACACTAATGGACACATGACGGACAAAATCGCAAGCGTAATATAAGTGGGGAAATCCGTAGGAGATCTACAGTACTTTCCATGTAAGAAAGGGAGAACTTGTATGTCTCCTTTAACGCTGAGTGTTCAGAGTTATGACGGCCTGTAATCTGACGTGGTAACAGGCTTTTCGAGAAACATACTTTCTCGATCTTTGGAAATTCACGACTTATTTTTTGGTTGCGTAGTAGCTGAGATGCTATAAGGTGAGTTGGACGGAAAATTAGTGAATTGAGAAGGGTTAGAAAGGAAACAGCCGTGGTAGGTGTTCGTATAGTTTGGTGCTGGGCTGAGGGAAGAGACGGACAGCGTCTGAATAGTCGATATCCGATACCAGATATGAACCTGCGAACACCCACGCGTGAAATAGGACTGCTACGAGTACAACTTCGTCGTGCTGTGTGGGGTACTCTGAAGGCTGAGGCAGTATGTTCTGCCGAAATGTTTCTAGCCCTGTCTGGACTGTACGATGTTACCCAGAAGACCGTAATGTGAAACGTCGCCGCCATGACATCAGATCGGCTTATAACTAGAGATGTGAGTTGAACATATTGTGGGAATATTCCCCGAAAGATTATTCTTCGCGATTATTTGAGAATTTTCTCAGAAACGAACACTTCATGTGTCAGTATGTAGGTATCTCATGTGTATCCGCCGAATTCTTGATAATATTTTAGGGCTACAGTAGCAGCGCAGTTATATGTGTATATATATAAAACGGTAAAGTGACCCCATTACAGGCCTGGTGTGGCCCAGAGGGTGGGTAGAGGTATAGCTCTACTCTTCCATGACCGCGGCAGTAGAAGGGGGCGAGTGGTCAGCAGCACACCCCGGCCGCACTTTACCCCCGGGAAAGACCCGGTACCCATTTTACAGGAGGCTGGGTGGGCCCCAGGGCTGGTCTGGACGGGCAGAAAATCTCGTCCACACCGGGATTCTATCCCGGACCGTCCAGCCCGTAGTCAGTCGCTATACCGACTGAGCTACCCGGCCCACACACACACACACACACACACACACACACACACACACACACACACGTATATGTGTGTGTGTGTATATATATATATACAATTTCACAGCCTAACACAACTTTTTATGAAGTCATTACAATTATAATTAAATTAAATCATTTATGACAGCAACATGTTTCGGCTCCTCTTATAGAGCCATCTTCAGGCTGAGGTCTAAGAAGTGTTATATGCATTTAACAATGCTTTATAAAGTACGAGATCTCGTTTATGTGGATAAAATATTTCTTCATTACCACCACAACTTAAAATTCTAAAAACTTTACTCTATTATTATCCCTACATTTTAAATTTTATTACTTATAACTTTTAACCTCATTACCTGTGTTATTTTATATTTGAAATTACATTTATTTTTAATTCATAATATATATTAATAACATGTAAACGGGGGAAAAAATATATATTTTTTTTCTATTGATTATTGAACACAGCGGGGATGTCTCACCTGAAAACCGTGCGCTGTGATTGCCATGGGATTAGACTGGCGTAGAAAAGGTGGTAGCATTAGGGCACTGGTAGTTCAAACTAGTTTTCTTTTTGTTTCGTGCTGTTGTCTGTCCCTCTGATGCAGAGATGTACTGTCAAAAATCATTCTTTTTTATGGTCAGTTTGTGCTACTTCTAGAATATATTCGAAGATATATTTGTGACATCTCTTGCTAAACTCGGAATATTTCTCGCGCTGCAGCTTTTCACAAAACGTATTGGTTTCGCTTAACTGTATGGTAGCGTGTATACCATTGCTTTCCTTGACGTGTACTGCAAGCACAGCGGGACAGAATACGTGTAAAACTCAACAAGAATGAAAAAAAAGTCTTGCCATTTGCACAGAGACTCGTAGCTACATAAAAGTAAAAGCTGCAACTGCGTTACGTGCTGGAAGTGAAGCAGCAAGCGAGCTATCAACTTCTGCGGACACTGAAATCAGTGTCCTGGATGGTGAGTGCAATGAACGTACGAATGCGTCTCTTTGAACAGCCGCAGTATCAGCCTTAAACACGGGAAAATCGTCAACTTTGAAACGAACTTTAGATTGTCCCTTCGATTCAGTGTATCAAATTGAAAACAGCTAGCTAGATGAACTCTTGACGAGAACTGTATTTTCGTCAGGATCACCTCTCTTACCTGTTGAAAATGAAAATTGGATGACGTTCATAAAACTGCGTCTGCGTTACTAGTTACCGTTACGGTCCAGACTGTCTCACAAGCTCTCGGAATAAGAGTACCAACGTGTTGAAGTGTTCGTGAAAACAAAACTCGCCGAAGGGTCTATACTTGTTGCACTTCAGACACGCGTGGAGTAACCAACGGCAAGAATCAGTAGTAGACTTCGCTGTAACAACTCCAGAGCCATTTTTTTTTCTTCAACATAAAGCATAATGCCACACTGCTGAATATATGGCAACTAAAATGGAGGACGTAGTAACAAATAGGAATCTAAAAATCTAGAGCCGCTGTTACCGATAGTGTATCAATAATGGTGAAAGCATTGTCGATATTTGCAGGAAAATGCAATCATATTGCTGTTTATACTTGCGCAGCTCACACACTGCATCTTATAATTGATGACATAACTAAATTGAAATCAGCTGAGGACACAGTTGACACTTGCACGTGCATCGTTAAAGAAATCAACAAGTCGCAATTACTGAAGGCCAGCTTTACAGAGCTTCAGAAAGAAGGGGGTCAGATGTGCTGTCTAAAAATTCCGGTGCCTGCTGGTGGGGCTCAATCTTACGTTGTTTGATCATGCTTCTGAAATCCAAAAAATAATGCTGGAACGCCTTGTAAACAATGTAGAGACGAACTTAAGCAGACGTCTAAGAAGTTCCGTTTTAGATGACGATATGGTTTGGATTTACGTGGGGGGGGGGGGGGGCCGTGTGGTTGTTATACCAAATTTTAAGTTTGTTTTTTTCCCTTTATACCGAAAAGGAAAAATTTT
>Ga0123355_10022148_pt1 | contig 10184 bp, 8 predicted proteins | sample TergutEmb28metaG_3_FD_89872 | JGI IMG/M metagenome (GOLD analysis project Ga0123355, IMG submission 89872) | Embiratermes neotenicus P1 segment gut microbial communities from Petit-Saut dam, French Guiana - Emb289 P1 | ecosystem: Host-associated > Arthropoda: Insects > Digestive system > Gut ... | reverse complement strand
TTTTTTTTTTGTTGTTTTTATTTTGTTGGTTGTTGGTTGTTTTTTTTTGTGGAATTGTTTCAGTTTTTTTTTTTTTTTTTTTTATCTCTGTGGGCGCGCCACCCCCCCCCCCCCCACGCGCGCACACACGCACAATTTGTTATGCCAGACAATTGGCATTGTGAGACCATTCAGTCCCCCTGTTAGTCCATTCATAGGAGGATCTACGGTACTGGTAATGGCATTCAGATTTGTGTGAGTGTGTGTGTGTGTGTGTGTGTGCAAGCCATCTTGCTGCAAGTTTCTATGGAGGTAGCAGTGGTTCACTGGGGGCAGTGAATGACTCTGTACAGTCTTTGAGATCAGTACTGTCATATCAGCATGGAGGAGTGGAAAGTGGACTTTCAGGGCAGTTTTGCATGGCTCATTACAAAGCAGTGCCATAACCAACTATGTGACAACTATGGTTGTGATAGAGGGAGAAGGAGGATTGGAACCTGTAGTTTTTTTGTATTAATCATAGTAGGTTTATTCGGTGTACATGCTGTTCTTCCTTTTCACCCTTCTCTTACTACTGTTACCTACAACACCACCACTACCACTGTAAAACTCATAGTTTTCAAGTAGGATATAAACACTGTAGTAACTGGAACAATTGTCACAGCAGAAGGCATACAGATGCTTACCAGGTCCCATAAGACATAAGTGATATGGGCTGGTTTTGAAAATGGCAAGCATAGAAAGCTTGAAATTAGGGAACTCTATGCCGAGCAACATGTAATGGATGTTCTGTAAGTTTTTATAATGCACAGATTATATTTGGTGTCTCTGACATAGAGTGTACATGGTATCTTTATGCATTATTATTATTTGAGAGTTGTCATTACTTGTCTTAAAGGAATGAAAAATTTGTACCCCAATTCTTAGTCCAAACATAATTCTATACCAGTTTGTATTTTACATCCAGTTGACAGTGTTTAAGACTGACCATTTTTTAACTTCAGCAGCTGTAAATATTCCATACTGCAAAAACACATAGTCTGGTTGACCAGCACAGTCATGTCTTAGTTGACCATTTGTTTGACACTTGGTGAAATTTTGGAAAATCAGAAGAGAAACAAAATATGTTCCATGTCTGTGCATTAAAGGAATATTTACACTTATGTAGTGAACCAACAAATGCACACTGGTAAAATATGCTTTAACATACATTATTAATCACCTACATGTACTGGGTGTGTTTATGTTGTTTTGTTAATTGCATGTAGTGGGTATAGACCCTGGTAAATGAGTAGAAATGTGTGCCCAGTTTTGTTATTGAAAACAATGTAAATTTTATCTGTCTTTACCAGTATACAATCTGATATTTTACAACCACAGGGAGTGCTTGAGATAAGCACTTCAACATCAAGTGGTGCAATTTGGCAGTTTGTTTATATTTTATCACAGAGGTGACCGAAACATGTAGGTGATGCATAGTGCAGTTTAAAGCATATTGTACAAGTGTGCATTTGTTGGTTCAGTACATAACTGTTAAACAAAAAAGCAAAATAGTTGGGTGAAGATGTTAACGGTATTCTCATACTTTTAAAATGTGTTACGTTTGAATCTTGCTTTTCCATTTTCAAAGGGTCCTGTTGATGGTTGTGAAAGCCAAAATTGTCATCTTTTTTTTTTTTTTTTGGATAAATCTTAATAAATCGTACACAGGATTCTCACATGAAGATACTTTTTATGAAACTGGATTTGCTTCTCTTTGAATTTCAGGTGTTTTTTAATTTACTTCACGGTTAGTCACTAACTCATAGTTCATTTGTCCTGAAGTTTATGGCCTTTTTATCCTCAGTCTTCTTTTCCTCTCAGAAATCTGTTAGGGGAATAAATTAATGCCATTATATTGGTGGGTGGTTGTTGGCACTGGTGAGTAAACTTGTGTGGCTAACTAATAATATTGTGTATTATTTTATTTTTTTTAACATGCTGCCTTGAACATTGCCCAAAGAGGATGGATTTTCATAACTTTCTGTATTAAGTTGGGCAGTTCTGAAGCACAGAATAATACAGTTAGAAGAGTACTGTGGGCAAGTCTGTTAAATTTTGCTTTGGGAAGAAATCACCGTCACAAGGTGTAAATTAACAGTTTTTCAGGTGGATGACAAGAGACCCTAAACACATCTTATTTTTCAGCATTACATGAATGTTAGTTTTTTATGTGATTTGTAACATTTTTTGGAGTAAGAAATATGTTTCTGTGAATGTTATAACCAGCTGCTCCAAGATTTAAATGGCTTTGAAGGTTTGCTATGTCAGATAACTGCATGAAATATTCTTGAAGCTCTGAGTATACAGTATGGCTAACAAAAGTGTTAATACTTAATATTCTTTAGTTTTTCTGAATAAGGAAACTAGTCACTTGTACTAATGAAATATGCATGGTAAATTCTTGACAGCATTTTTGTGATAAACCAAACCTGTAGAATTAGTTTAGATATTACATGATAAGGTGTAATGAATTTCTGTGTAAGTATGAGCATTTGAATATTGCTGGCCTAAGCATGGTCTGTTCAAAATTGGGAGTGTTGGTTTGGTGCTGTACATAATGGAATTCATATATAATGATGCAGATTGTACCCCATCCACTGGATAAAGTGGGACCACATTATTATTTGTTACACTCAATAAACAATTTTGTAGCATCTGATATCTTGAGGTTTTAAACAAAGGGTGATGACTGCAGTGTTCTTCACTTTGTATCATGTACATGAGGTATTGTGGAATGTGACAAACAACTCCATTTTCCCCAAACACGTACAGGTATATTCACTGTAAAGTACATCATATCTTTGGTTGTGACATACCTATAAAACAGCAGATTTAAGAGATAATAAGGGAACAATATCTGACTGGGAAGGTTATGTCAAGAAGTGTTGTGTAAACCACTCATATTTTTCTTCGTCAGAAATATCTTGGAATCCAAAATCATAAGTGTGAAATGAAACTTAGAAAATTACGTTAAAAATTGTATTAAATGAGAAAATCAAGTGCAAATGTATGACAAAACATAATGTACTCTCTTGTACGTAGTCATGATACCCACTTACAACCATAATTGGAATAAATACATAATTTTATGGATAAAGGAATTGTTTTCAATCTACAGTGATTCATATTTTTTAGTGTGTGGTGTCATAATGTATGAATGAAAGACTCAGGGTGTGTGGATGTGGTGTGTGAGTAGATAACTTTGTATTGTACCTTGTAGATATTAGAAACAGGTTTCTCCAAAAGAGTGGTAATAGTTGCCAGAGTAACACTACCATTGGGAACTTCAGTCTCACAGTTACTTATTTGTTCATTTATTTATTTGTAGCCAATGTATGAGTTTATCAGTAGCCCAGATTGTGTAGGGCTGATTTATGTCTTTCTAATAAACCTCTCTGGGAAGACTTCTTTACACATCTGGAGATCTGGAAGTTCTTGGATCAAAAAAATTGCGGTACTTGTACGAAATTTTTTGATATTAGGAAAATGGAGTATGATATACTGTAGTGTTCAGAGAAGTAGGAGAGGCTAAAAGTCTTGACCTACCAATACACAATAACAGCAAGTGGAAAATGTATTAGATTGATTCAGCAACAGATGCATCACACAAACTAAATTCTTTTAAATTAGCCAAGTTCCCCTCTGTCATACGTAGTAAATAGGCATCTTATCACCAAAAAATCAATAATGAAAGGTACTGAGAGAGTGATTTAAAAGACTGCAAAGAGGTTAAATTGTCCTTGTCCACACCATTAACCTTTTGGCGCCAGAAGAGAGTGATTTAAAAGACTGCAAAGAGGTTAAATTGTCCTTGTCCACACCATTAACCTTTTGGCGTCGGAATTATTTTTTTAATTTTAGCACATCCTGTATATAAAATGTGAATAATACAGGAACCAAATATGTTAGAATTATGAAACAAACTGCATTTTGAAGAGGAAAAAATGGAGAGTATATGCCATGTTTAAACTATGCAGTACCTATATTTGTTGAATAAATATATAAAATGCAACATTTAGAGGTTAGCGGTGCGGTACAACCACTATAGTCATCGTTAGGCGTCAAAAGGTTAAGGAATGGGGGGGGGAGTAGAGGTATATCTCCTCCCATTCTTAACCTTTGCACTAGATGCAGGTGCGTGATCAACCACATGCCTAAGCTTATTTACTCTTGGGAAAGCACCCTGGTATCCAATGAATATGTCACTGGGTGGAAATCAGATCCAGTTTGGATGTTGTGGAGGAGAAGAATCAATTACTGTTGCTGGGATTCCACCCATGGATCATCCAGCCCATGGCCTAGTTACTACTGATTGTGCTAATCCAGCTCCCAAGGGCCTACAAGTGGTAACATAGTTTTTGTAATAATGTTTTTTGCATCAAGACCTCAGAACAACATTCTATAAAATTAGAGCTAGAGATTCCGCCAGCCTTCCAACACAGTACGGACAAATCTGTTGTATCAGAGCTCTGAAAAGAGCTATTTTTTGCTTTTCTTCTGTAGCAGTTGGACTGCATGGCGTTTTTGTGACTGGTTTAGTTTAAGTTCCTGCCTTATTCATCTATCCAGGGGGCACTGTGTGGAGGTGAGTCACTTCCCTGAGGAGACTTGCCAGTGTGATGTGGGGAGCTACCCTAGAAATGATTACTATTAAGTATACGTCATATGTTAAGCCAGTTTTGGACTATGAGAGATAGCTTCTCTCTACAACCTCTGATAATGTTTGTAACGGCCTTAACAAAGTATAAAACAAGGTCCTCGGACTAATAAGAGGAGCAGTAAAATTCCTTTCACTTCAGTGGAGATCCAAACCAAAATGGAACTTCTTAATATTAGACAGGAAAAATACACTTTAAAACTAGCTTAAAAGTGCACCAGGTTACCAGTTGGTCACTGGAAAAACTATGTAGTAGCTTCAAATGGATTAAAATCACAAATTTCATTTGCAGCGCAGGTGAACTACGAAGGAAACATGATTTAACATCAAAAGAACAAGAGCCATTTAATGCCTGAAACTTTGAGTTTTTTAATATGAAGTTCTCCCAGTATTCTCTGTCTCTGGGAGAAAATGTGTTGGGCTTGTGGTGCTTGTAAATGGACAACAACTTACTGGTATTGCTAAGTGGGCAGACATACTGCAGATGTATGAAATTGACAGAATGTGTTGTATCTGTGTCATCTGCTGCATAATGTGACTGACAGACACCTGAAATCTTTTGCACAGGATGCCATGGAAGTCAGCTTAGCTGCACAAGTAATAAGCAGTATTGTAGCTGCAGCAATAGATACTCATGTGACTGCACATAAGGAGAAATGTCTTTAAAAAGGTTCCTTATGTGAACAGCCTTATCATGTAATTCAGTTTTAAAGTCACTCTCACTTTATACAATTTTAAGTCAGAAATAATGTACATGTTTGTAATATTCTTTTCAGGTCACATGGACAACAGAAGCCTTATTACAGCAATGTTTGTCAAAGAAGTCAATGACCTCTTCGACAGCTTCAGTGGTAACACGCTATCCTGACCGTGGAAAGCTTTCGTGTTGCTATCTTACCAGTACCAGTAAGTACAAGGAATGCATCCTCCACCTTCACAAACCAGCTGGTTAATTACCATGGGTGCTGTGCAGCATGTATGGAAGAAGGAGAGTGAGGAGGGTAAGTTCAAATTCCTTTAGACCAGAAACCTAAATCAGGATGCTCTTCAGAACACATTTGGTGCTATTCGTTTGCACTGTGGTTTGAACAATAACCCATCTGTTGGACTGTTTGTAGATGCCCTGAAGACATTAATCTTTAATGGCCTTGCTTACAGAAGCCTGTATGGCACTGACTGTGAGGATGATGGTGCCTCTCTTCTGGACAAGCTACACTCATTTCTCAAACCATCATGTGCTTCTTCAACCAGTCCATCAACACAAGTCATTGCAGTGAGACCACTGACAGTGCTTCAGACATTGTTCATAATGGAAAAGAAGCACAATGTGGATTGAGTGCTGCTGTATGTGCACGTGATATGAAAATGTTTTCAGTAGTTTCATTGCCAAGCACTTGCTTTATAATTGCAATTGTGACAAATTAAAAAAATGTATGATATCTGATGTACCATCATCACTTGATTCAAGGGGCACAGCAGTACAGTACAGTCTCTTACATATCCTACTGAGAAGTTGGTATAGACTATTGGTACTGCTGTGACTGTTTTGGAGAATGAAATGTCAAAGGTGGCTCACTTAGAGTCAGTTGAATTGTATATGACATGTGCTATAAAGAAGGAAGTTGACTTTGGCTGGATTAGGTTAGCTGGTTCTCTGTACTACCAAGGAGTAGAGGATGGAATTGTGAGACGTGTCACAAGGATTTCAATTCCTTGGTGGTGTAAGCAAAAGAGCCAGTCAATGAATAGAGCTAGTAGGCAGAAGGTCATAAAGAGGAAGTTCAAGATTTGATCACACCAGTAGGTTAGAGTAATGACTCTTAATTTGATATAGTAACCACAATGATATACAGGAGTTGCAGTGGTTTGTAATATACAGCATGAGAACAGCTTTTTACTTACTTCTTAAGAACTATTATGACAGTTACTTTTGTCATTGGTAAAACTGATGAGCATTACTTTTTAGCTGAACTTACCACTGTTTAGGCCTTGCATTCCAGCCATCAGTCTGTATGTGTGTGTGTGTGTGCATGTGCATGCTTGTGTGTGTATATATATATATATATATATATACATGTAAATATGCTGAAAATTAACAGGGCTCATGCAGTATAGAAGGTCATACAAAGTCACAACCAAAGTTCAGTTATGCACGTTAGTACCATATACAGGTGAACATGGTCTGTAATATGAGCAATGAGAAAATTACTCTTTGGTATGAATGCAAGTTTGGTGTATGTGCCTCTTAATTAGTGTTTCTGCATTGTGCCGTAAAAAGTGTGTCTGTCAGTGACATTTGTTTGCCAGTGTACAGCGACTCAATTCCTTGTGAAGGAAAAATAGCTCAGGTGCAGTAAGTGTTATGTGTAGCATAGGTGCCACCAGTATTAGAAGGTGAGTGACATGAAGTAGAGATAACATGACATACATACCTGAACATGTCAAGACATGATACATGCTGTGAATATGGTGACTTGTAACATGGCTAATGATGATGAAAGCTTCAACATAGCAATGGCAAGTGACAGGTTGGAGTGGCATGTCATGCAGTCCAGAGACTGGAGCTGTATTGTTGGCCAGCAGGGTTTTGAAAGACTGTAATTTGCATATTGGTTGATTTGCAGCCTAAAGTGGATACCATAAGCACAGCTTTCTTTGCTGACATGGTGTATGAACTGTCTTTTCCATTTAGTGGAAAAACACCTGTTGAAACAGACCTATATTTGTGCACAAACTCACCACCAAACTTAATTGCATGTAAAGTGCTCATGACTTTTGTATGAACTGTACCACTAATGCATTATTATTTATTCTTCTGTTTGTAGGCATATTTCTTGAATTCTGTTGTTTGTATTGTACTGTAATTTTTTTATTGTTGTGCATTGTTGTTAACAATGGTGCAGTGCTGGGCTGTAAATCTGTAACCACTCATAGAAATTAGGTTTTGTTTGTTATATTCATAGTTATTACATTTGTAGATCTTGTAACAATGTAAATATTTTGTGGTTGGTGTGTGTGGTTTTTGAACATAATATCATTTAAGTAGAACTTAAAATTCTACACATATTGTGTTCACCAATAAATTTAAGAGCATCATGTATGATGCAACAACTGTAGCTATCAGAATCTGTTATGCGTGATGGTATATGTAGTTATACTTGTTTCATTCATTTGTTGAGTGTTTCATATAACTTTGAATGTTGTGTTGACTTTAAATCCATCTACATATGTAGAACTCCCATTATTTTGCACTTCAGAATGACCTAGAAGCTTTAATTTTGTTATATCTCTTTCCTTTCTCATTTTATTTGGGAAAGTAAAAGAAAGTGGTGCAAACCACTGCAGCATTAAATCCTGTGTTGGTAAAGAAAATAATGTGATACTTGTCATTCAGTTTTCCCAGCATGAACCAGCCACACTTATGTAACTTATATTTCGAAGTTCTTTACTGCAGGTTTTCACAGTGATGAAGAAACATACTATGGCCTAGGTTAGAATAACATGTGTGGGGAGCAGTGTTTCAGAGGAATACACTGCTTGCTTCTTCAGGAGGCTGTCTGAAGATGGAGGTATTATGTTTATTCAGAACAGTATCCATACCAGGTGATTTGGTGTCTGTGTGACACAATTTCAATGCTTTTCGGATTGCAGTGATGTCAAGATATGGAGGGGGGATGGGGTTTTGTATGGAATAGTAGTTTTGGAACTATGATATCCCATACCACGTTCTATAGAAATAGAGATTTATTTTACTCGTTAACAAAACTCTAGTTCTGTGTATACTGCCCTTTCTGACAACATGGGCGGTCATCTTTGGGCCCGTAGGTTATTGATAACATGTAGAGTAATTAAAGTTATGCCATTGACAACTGTGAATTTTTGTTGTGGGATGTTGCATTGTTTATGTAGTGGACTTGTGGAATTAATTGTAATTGTACATGCCCAGACGTAAACACTAGGAAATATAGCAATTCCTATACAATAAATGATGAATGTAGACACAATTTTCTGTATAGATTTTGCAATGTAAGGGAAATGAGATCTCAATTCCTCATGTAAAATGATGTGCAAATTTTTAAAATCATGTAATCTAAATTTCTGTACATGTTATAAAGTGTGCGGTATGCATGGAATTGAAGTTGTTTTAATGACTAGAAGAAATATTTTATCTGTAGAATTACAGGAATAGTAATCTATTGTGTTATCAAGAGAAAGATTTGTCTTCCATTTTTAATTAAATGTGACCCATCACTTATTCGTATTAAGTGTGTGAAGTTTGTGTTGGATGTTAGAAGTAAACATTTCACGGACCCAATCGTAGATGACTTTCGGAACCTACATCAGTTATGGAAATTTAAAGATAGAGTTTGCCACTCACGTGTAGAGTCTAGTCATGGCTGTTTACATGATATATTGTTTGCTTACATTATTTCCAGGCTGGTAGTTAAGGCCAAATCCAAAAATCATACCAATCATATGTATACTGGTGTGGAAAGCCCTTGTTGCTAGGTTAAGAGTTAGGACTGTGATCCACACTGAAGATAATGTTTGATCAGTGTGGAGTAGATCTCTAAGTGAAACCATAACACGAATATTCACATCTGACTGTTTGAAGGACACCTCAGAACAGTATAAGATACCAAAGTATATTGAAAGTTTGAAATTGTTTGTGTTATATGCAGTAAGTCACCAGTCCAGCAACTGCACTCTAATTAATGTACAAACATGTGGAAATCCTCCTCCAAGTTTTGGTCTTTTCGGCCATTCTCAGCGAGGTGTTCTGCAAAGAATAATACAGTAATGGCTATATGTGTTGTAGGTGTGCAATGGTATAGTTAAAATACAAATAATGAAATGATTAAAAGGTACATAGTACATTGTGTATAGAGACACAGGGATAGATCCCTGAAAACACATAATTTTCTACATTAGATGTTCATTTTAAACCAAATGAGAACTATTACGATACACATTGTACTATGTTTTTTAAACCTTTTAACTGTTTTTCAATATTTACATTTTAACTCTACCGTTTCACATCTGTGACATAAATAGGCCTTTTTTTAATAGCTCCCTGAGGATGGTCAAAAAAGGCTGAAATATATAGGACTACCATACGTTTGTGTATTATTGTGTCTGATTATAATGCAGTTGTTTAGTATATATGGTGACTATATTAAACATGTTAAATACTGTAAATGGAATTACCGTGTTTAAAACAAGATGTTTCCATCCAGATTAACTTTTATGTTGACTCATGTCATGAAGCATATAATTTTAAACGTGCAGCACGGATGTGGCCTGCACAGTCCCCCAATTTAACCCCTTGCGACTACTTCTTTTGGGGTTACGTGAAGGACAAAGTGTTTGTGCCACCACAACTCGTGAGCATACCTGATTTGAAGAACAGAATTACCACGGCTGTGGAGACCATCACACCTGACTTGCTGAGCAGAGTATGGCAGGAATTGGACTATCGCCTCGATGTGTGCCGTGTGACGAAGGG
>Ga0123355_10022147_pt1 | contig 10185 bp, 8 predicted proteins | sample TergutEmb28metaG_3_FD_89872 | JGI IMG/M metagenome (GOLD analysis project Ga0123355, IMG submission 89872) | Embiratermes neotenicus P1 segment gut microbial communities from Petit-Saut dam, French Guiana - Emb289 P1 | ecosystem: Host-associated > Arthropoda: Insects > Digestive system > Gut ... | reverse complement strand
TGTGTGTATGTATGTATGTATGTATGTATGTATGTGTGTATGTATGTATGCATGCATATATGCATATATATATATATGCATGCATGCATGTACGTATGTATGTATCATCTATATATGTATATAAACATACCCACAACAAAGCTGTTTATTAATAATGTATCTTTACAGTTACACAGGACAATTATGAAGAAGTGTTAAATGTACAAATTTATTGGTTAGTACATTTTTTAACCTAAGTTGCTGTACAATATATCGTATAGGTCTTTGCAGTGTTTTTCTTTGTGAAGGCTAGAACATTTTATTGTTTGGCACATAATGAAATATTTAAGCAACGCGGATTGGGCATTCGATGTGGACATTCCTGAACATTTTGTGCGCAGAGAGTAACACAAACTGACTACAGTACAGCTGCAGTATTCAGGCAGGTCAGAGAGAGAGAGAAGGAGGTGAGAAGTCAGCTTAACGCCGTCCAAAGAATGTTTTGCCACAGACGCGATTTTTCTGTGAACTTCAGTCAATTGTTTCTCTTCTGTGTAATTACATTTAACTTTTGGGGCCTGAAATAAATCTGTATAATAGTATTATTAAAATATTAAGTTACAAACTAATGGGAGACACACTTTTTTATGTTTTGCTGACCGTGCATCTCAGTATATTTATCTCAGTAATTAAACAACTTGATGCACGAAATTTTTGTTTCATAATAAGTTTATTTCATGCCTCTACATGTTTCGAGCACATGTGCTCATCATCAGGAGGTCAAAATTGTATTATACAGCCTCTGGTAGGTTTGATGATACCAGAGGCTGTGTAATGCAGTATTGACCTCCTGATGATGAGCACATGTGCTCGAAACATGTAGAGGCATGAAATAAACTTATTGCAAAACAAAAATTTCGTGCACCAAGTTGGTTAATTGCTGAGATAAATACACTGCTTTAATTTTTAAATTTTTTATTATTTTGTACAATGACCAACCAATGCACAATTAATTGCCAAATTACTCTTATTTTTATACTACTCCATTTTTGTCACTTAATTGTGTCTTGGCTGGTCATTGTACAAAATAATGAAAGATACATGGTGCAGGTGTTAGAATAAAGAAACGCTACTTTAATATTACAAAAAACCGATCGATTAAAGCTGTGTAAGTGAATCAACACTCTTTGTTTTGGGGAAAAAAAATTAGCAGTAATAAATTTGAGCAGACCTCAGATTTATTGAATATTAAAGTATAATGTTGTGATATCCGAGTTATCTTCTGAGATGTGACGCCGTGTAATTTGGTAGGTAAGTAGGTATGTCTACCAGCGTTTGTGAGAAGCGTACTGCCTCATTATTAAGGGTAGACCGTTCTGCTCTAAGGATGAAACCTCAAAATCCTTTGAAATGTTTGTAACAACCTACCAAACAAAACGGCGTGAAATCCACGTGTCAGCTTACTGTATTTCTGCCACGTAATTTTGAATCCTAAAGCTTATTTTTTCAAGTATTAAAAAAGCAGTAAACAAGTAAAATTGAGACTTGAAAGAAAAGCCAAAATGAACTGCGTTAAGTTTCTAGTGACACAAAGTAGTGTTCATCAGCGTACCATTGTTAAGGGTTAGAGTGGTTCAGGGATGGATTGCGTGCATATCGACATTTAAATAGTGTCCACCATTTTGTGTAGATTTATTACAGATATTTCGGTACAAAATGTCTTCAAGCCGTTAGGTTAATTCTAAAGTAACTCATTAAAACCTTCATTATTAAAGTAACGTCACGTTGATCTACGCATGTACTAGTATTTTAAACACCAATAAACTACCAAATTCAACACATTCAATGTTTCTTATTCTATTCTACGTCCATTCGCATCAAGTCACTCTGCGGTTGTGAAGTCAGCATTATCAGAAATAATGGCTGGGACACTGATTAAGCCGTCACATTCTTGCTGCATGCAGGTGAAACTTTACTTGCCATTTCGAACTGCACGAGGATCACAAGATACGTGGCCACGGCACCCGTCATGGAGACCAGCAGAGACAAATCGAGGCTGAGAAATCCGAATACCGTGAATTTGAACTTACGTAAAGCGACGTGATGTGCGAAGCGTTCCAGTTCTGACATAGTTGCCCGATCAGTGTGATGTGCAAGCAGAATTTTGCGAAGTACAGTGGAGGTGTGCTCCATATTGTTGTTGGCCAAATGACAAGGTACTGTGATGAAAAACAGCTTAGATATATGCAGAATAGACCATATCATAGTACATGCCACGATATTTGAGGCATTGATTCCATTCATACCTCTGCTAGAGTAACCATATAAGAAACATAGCCCGAAATATGACCAGACTGTTGTGCCAACAAAGGTACTGAGTAAACTGAACAGTATCTGTACCTCATACGTGGACTTAACCAAGAACATTACGTCGAGCAACGTATCATGTGTGCTATTAAAGGTCAAGACATCTTTCTGTGTTAACTGTGATTTAAATTCCTTGACATTTATAGTACATGCTCTTTTCAAGGAAGACAAATAGAATCCTTCCATCGAATTATCATTTTCAGAGATACCCGATAGAATATAGAGATGTGCATTTAGAAGAGAGAATCGATCTTTCAACAAAAGAACCATATTCACGAACTGAATTAGAAAGATCCACTCTATTAAAGTATCTATATGTATGTGACTGTATAACAAAACCGTGATACCATGCTCTGACCCCCAAGTAATAAAGTCGTAAGTCACTTTAAATCCAAGAATTAAGAATATCACAAATAACTGGACAGTCAGGCTAATTTTTGCTTTCTTGTAATATTCGCCAGAGCTTTTTAAAATAATGAAATCTATTTTTGCTATCATATACATTATTCTCGCAATAGTATTTCTGTTCGTCGATACACTTAAAGCTAATGATACTAGAGAACTGATGCTTGCAATATGCAGTAAAATATCAAAAGCAACCTCGGTCTGAGACATGTAGATGAACACAAAATTCTTCTTCAAAATAATGGAGGACAAAATGAAACATAAATATGAGACAATCACGAAGAAGCTGTAAAGGAGTGCAGGTGAACTGATCTCAATTTGTTCCCATTTTCTGCCATCTGGTAGTGTTTTCTTCACGTACGCAAATGGTGCCAGGCCCAGAACCCTGGAGACATACACAAGAGGTCGAATAGCCAAGAAGAAGTCGTCGGAAATGTTCTTTTTCATCCTGTTCAAAAAAGAAAATTTGGTCCAATGCTCTGAAATAGTACTAAAATTAATCAAATCTGAGCTACCTTAGTTTTAGAACTCAAATTTGTCCATTCAGATATCGAAATCGAGCTAATGAATTATGCATAGTGTCGAGACGAAACAACATGAAATGTTTAGAATATGAGAACAGAATAAACATAAACATAAACATAAAATTGCCTATCCGTTTAACCTAAGGTAATTATTCTATAAGGATATAGCAGTCATAACACAACTATATTATCAGGTGTAGATAACTTATCAACTACATGTTTCGGCCAATGCTGCTGTGGCCATCATCAGGTTGGATACAATTTATCAGAGAAGCTATATTGATATGATATAGCACAAAACAATTATTTAACACAATGGGGATGACGCTTCTTGAAGTTGACCTATCCGTTTGCCTTATTACCACAGGAATTGACGAATATTTGATGCCAGGTGTTCAACCTTAAATCCTGACTTCCGGCCGAACGCGTTTAACCAAACTACTTCGTTCAATTAAATTTGCATGGTTTTTCTTTCTTTTTCTAAATGACTGTATAATTATCAAAGCTACTCTTTGCTCAGCCATACTCACATTACAAAAATCGGCGAATTTGGTTCAGTTATGTCTGATATCTTAAAAAAAAACTTATGTGTTTCTATCTCATATTTTGTAAATCTTCGTCTAATTACTGTCATGAGATTCAATGATTTGAAACTTACTGCTTCGAAAGTTCCGACTTGTGCCTCATCTCTGCCGTCAGCGTGTTATCTTCTTCGAGACGCTCTAGTGCACTGAAGAGCTCAAGACCCACCGACGGACCTTAATTATATTAAAGCCTCAACGTGTGTCTTGTGTTTTATCATTAGTCCTAAGTTTCTTTCTCCACACGTATTTGTCTAATGGAACTTGCTGTTTCTCTAATCATATAGACTGTCTATAAAAAGCTCTTCTTTGTGATAATTTGTTTTATTGGCTCTTATGTAGCTAGTCCTTTTAAAATGTTACACCGGTATTGGATAAATTAAGTTAAGTGCCTTTCGGACTGTAACATTCATTTGAAAATTAAATTTCCGATATTTATCATTCCTTTCGAATTAGCGAGCTGACACTCAAGGTACTGATGGTTTCTTCAGCAGGCAGGACCTGATCGACACAGACAGTGCAAATATTCTAGAACAAAGAAAGACATTTATTTAAGGATAAAAGGACAAAATGAAGAAAAAAGTGTACTTAAAAGAAAAGTTGGTGTAAAATGGAAGTTGATAAAATAATCACGCTTGCAGAAAATCTCAAGTAAACCTGGTCTCAGTAGATCAGACCGCCGAAAGCTCTGGTAAGAGAGACCGGGGGGAGGGGGGGGTGGATATAGCTATGCGCAGAGGACACAGAGATGGTAGCAGTGTTGGAGAAATTATTTGGAAGGAACAGGGAACGTAATCCGTGTTTGACGTTCTGTTTCCGAACGCAGGGACGACGACGTTTGCACGATGCAGCAGGAAGGTCATAGAAAGAGACATTGATGATATAACCCCACAAAGTGTAAGGTAGTAACGGTGGTGGTGCTGGCGATGGTATTTGAGTTGTTCGCAATGGTGAAAATTCGTATTCTGATCCGGTAAGTGGATGCAAGCTTTCAGAGCAAAATACTGCCTCCATCGTCAGAGATAAATTGATCTCAACGGAAGTGGTTGTGTGTCCCTTCGAAATGTTTGTGACAACCTAACAGAATACTCGATATCATATCCCTGAAAACCACAGTATGAATTTTACATTACCTTTAGCTTCAGGAGGTCAGATATTTAGTTGTTAAACGCTAATAAGACAACGGCCACATTGAAAGCATGCAAAACCGAAGAGCCTATCACCATTTGAACAATCACGTCCGTGTAAAACTGAAAAAGAAAACCTGTATAATGCATCGACGACCTGTGACCCTTGACCAGTAAATTAAATCCTGAGACATGAGCTTGTAATACGGCGGTCTTCGGACTTATAACATGTATCCTGTACAACAGGCCGGTTTAAGACATTTATTTGTCCAATGCAGAGACAAATTTGGAGGACCTACCTACACGTCGTTGCAAACTAACCGTGCAGATGCAACATAAAATGTCAATGAAAATTGTGAAGAAATGAAATACAACCAACCTTTTTGGATACCTCCGAAAGGTTGGGCCACAGAACGCCGTACAGATTGCCCTAGGTACAAACCGGCCCTTTCTGTAACTGTATACTGCAATGTCTTACCGATAACATACAACGTATAACTTTAAAATCTTTAAAATCTAATCCTCTAAAGTGTATTTTCTTACTTATAGCATTCAGTGTAAAAAAATGTAACCCTCTTACCGCAAACTGCAAAAAAATGTTTACGTTTTTCGAACCGTGCATTGAGATGTACATACGTAGTAAGAACCAACAAAATGCACAATTTTTACGTCATTGTTTTCATTTAATTGTAATGTCTTCGACACATTTCGAACATCTAAGTGTTCATCCTCAGGAAGACTTGTACATGCAGGTTTATGGTATTTCTTTCGAGCGTGCGCATAAGCACTCTAGTCAATGTTAGGATGTGTTGGATACTGATATACTTGTTTTGCCTGTTGGGCTTTAGCAAATTTCACGTTTTTTTTTAACCGTGCATTATATCCAGCACATCCTGACATTGATCGACCAGACTGTGTATACGGATGCATGACGGAAATTCCATAAAACTGCATGTACAAGTCTTCCTGCAGAAGAAGACTTGGATAGTTGAATAAAGAGAGACCAACTTGATGTCACTTGCTTTATTATTTCATTATTTAGTGCTCAACATGTTGCGGATGTTAATACATCCATCCTCAGGAGCTTGCGACTTATTTGTTGAGTTACTTCATGGGTTGTATCTGGTTCGGTGTGTGTTGGTGTTACGTTGTGGTTTGGCTGGGGTGGTGTGGTGTGGTATCCGTATGCAGGCATGAAATAACTCAACAAATAAGTCGCAAGCTCCTGAGGATGAATGTATTAACATCCGAAACATTTTGAGCATTAAATAATGAAATAATAAAGCAAGTGACATCAAGTTGGTCTCTCTTTATTCAACTATCAAGCTGATGCACGATCCAATAAACATAAGAACACTTAGATGTTCGAAATATTTCGAAGACACTAAAATTAAATTAAAACATTCAAGGAAAAAGCGTGCATTTTGTTGGTTCTTATTACATATCTGCATAACACACTTGCTACCTGCACATATGTAGCCTGTAACATGTACCCTGTGTTCCGTAAGATTATATGGGAAGGGCGCCCAGACCGGGTGGAATTTTCAGTTTGGTTAGTTGCGTTGTTTACCTGACAGCTGTGCTGCCACCACCTGATGAAATGGGGAAACTCGGGACAAGATCTTTTATCGTTTGTAATCTGTAACATCTTACGTGTAACCATTAACCCGTAAAGTTGTATCTTGTAATCTGCACCATTTGGCAAAGTAGATGAAGGACACCAGTTTTCGGAATGCATTATTATTTTGTAAGTGTGAATTTGTTTGTATGGAGATGGGTTTGTCGGTATATAATGACCTCGGTGAAGTGAGAAAGTTGCTTTTTCAACAAAAGGCGCCAACAGTGTAGCCCAAACACTTAGTAAAATGTTGTTGTTATTCATATCAGTGTAAAATTTTACCTTCATTTTCTGATAATTGTGACTGAAGTATAATAAGAGTAACATTTTAAGTTTGGAATTTATCAGAACAGTAAACAATTGGCAGACGTGCCCAAAACCCAAAAAAAGACATTTCGAAAGCCGAGCTTGTAGTGTTGAATTAGACAACTGTAAGCTACAAGTGCAGAATTAAATCCGTTTTTGTATGTGCTTAATACAAAGTTTGGTTTGTGTGCTAATATTATGCTGTACAATCTCCCAGGCGAATGTGATAAATCCTAGTTAGGCCTACAAATGTTCAGAAGGAATCTCCTGCCTAATCAGTCAGGGTGTTCTTAATTACCATGAAGGAGGGATTTCAAGTTACGTCGAACTTTTGTACCAGTCTATCAAAGCACAGGACGTGAAATCCCATTGTTAGCTTATGGCAAATGTGACATATAATACTTTATTCTGGCTTTTGTGTGATAAATGTGTAAAGAAAACTGAATTAATACAATTGTGTGTTGTGAAAGAAAAACTAAAGAATGACACATTTTGACGGTTATTTTAATTGTGATATAACATTCTAATACATTATCAGTGATATAATGTATTACATCAACAAACACTTGTAGTAGTATCTGTAATGTAGACAGTGAATGCAGTAACAAATGCAAAATATCATATGTTTCTTAGTCTGATCTATTCAACAAGTCACTCGACAGTTGTGGAAACACCATTATCAGAAAGTTAAGTTGGGTCTATGATTAATCTGTCACATTTTTGTCTCTTGCGGGGGAAATTTTAATTGGGATTTATTTTGAACTGCATGAGGATCACAAGATACGTGGCCACGGCTCCCATCATGGAGACCAGCAGAGACAAATCGAGGCTTAGAAATCCGAATACCGTGAATCTGAACTTACGTAGAGCGACGTGATGTGCGAAGCGTTCCAGTTCTGACATAGTTGCCGGATCAGTGTGAAATGCAAGCAGTATTTTGCGAAGTACAGTGGAGGTGTGCGCCATATGGTTGTTGGCAGAGTGGCACGGTATTACGATACACAGCAGCCTAGCGATATGCAAGGAACACCATAACGAATGAGATAATAACAGTCTGGGAAAACTGATGCCTTTACTGTTTCCTGTACTGTAACCATATATACCACACAGCACGAAGTATGATCGGATTGTGATACCAACAAAGGTACTGAGTAAGCTGAACAGTATCTGCACCTCATACGTGGACTTAACCAAGAGCACTGCATCTACCAATGTATCATGATTGTTATTAAGGGTCAAAACTTCTTTCCTTGTTAATTGTGGTTTTATTTCCTTGACATTTCTGGTACTTGTTCTTCCGTAGAGAGGCAAGTGGAATCCTTGAATCGCAGTTTCAGTTTCGAAGATACCCGATGATTTAGAGAGACGTGTATTTAGAAGAGAGAATCGATTTTTCAACAAAATAACTACATTCATGAACTGAATTACAACGATCCACTCTATTAAAGTATCTACATACAAATGACTGTAAGCAAAAATCTTTAGACCAATTAAGCTCCAAGTAATATTGTCGTAAGTAAGGGTAAATCCAAGGAAGATGCATAACACAAGTAACTGGTTAATTAGGCGAGTATTTGCTCTACTGTAATATTCCGTGGGACATGGTAAAATAAGGCTATCTATTTCTGACACCAAAATCATGATTCTGACAAAAGCATTTCTGTTTTTCGTTACACTTAAGACTATGGAAACCAGTGAAGTGATGCTTGTAGTATGCAGTAGAATATCAGTAACAGTATCGGTGTCAAGGATCTGGGAGAACACGTACATGAACTTGAACGCAATGGAAACCGCAAACAAACATAAGTGTAATACAACCACGAAGATACCGTAAGCGACTGCAGGTGAACTCTGCACAAGTTGAACCGATATTGTTCCTCCTGGTAGCGTTTTTCTCACGTAGCCCAGTGGTGCCAGGCCCAGAGCCCTGGAGACATGCAAAAGAGGTCGTATAGCCATGCAGAAATCATCTAAAGTGTTCCTGTGCATTCTGTCGAACAAGGATGCGTGAAGGACTGCTGCAAGTTTTGGTACGATGTACAGCACTGGAATATGGCAGTATTTGTGCACTTGGACGTCTACTCTTCCTTCTCTGTCGTGTTCTGTTTGCAATTCTCTGCGTGCCTTGAAGATTCTCCATTCGTATATTAATGTTTTAAGTGTAGTACGTTTCAATTATCATAATAGGTTAATTACGGAGGATGTTGTTTACATCGTTATTGTATTTGTGCATTTGAGTGCTAGGAAGTTATAAGCATAATAACAATACATTTATCCTCGTCGCCATTAAAATTAATTTGACATGTCTACTTTGTTCATGAAGTCAATATTCAGTTTGACATACAGACGACACAAACCTGCGCAATGCCGAAACAGCAACACTGTGAAATACGAGTATTTCAAATTTAAACGTGACAGTTTTCTCCATATTCTACCCACTTCTTTCCCTTTTCTTTGCTTTTATTTCCTTGTACGTGTCTAATTCCTTCACATAATGATTTTGTTTGCGTTTTGTCACATTCTTAATGCAAAATTATGTCAGTCCGTGTGAGCGTCTTTTGTGTTGGACGTTTCGTGTGAACAGGCGAAGAAATGTTGTAACAAATGTCTCGATTACGTTCGATTGCAACGAAACAAAATTTAATATTTGCGCGGTGCGGAACGTGGTACAGATTTTGGGGCTACCTGAAACACAACAACCGTTAAAATCTAAAAAGTTAAAAACATTTATAGCCTGTGTCCTATGACCAGTAACTTATTTATAACCTCCTGACATATAACAGTAACCTAAAAACAGTAGAGTTGGAAGATATTTCTAGATTCGGAGCTATTAGAAATTTTGGAGCTCTAATTCCATGTCGTCCTCAACTGACAATCCAGATACTGTCTGCTCCTCTTATTGTGTTGAAGAATTTCTAATGTTCCAGAATGTCTCACAATGGGATTATCAACTACGTGATGGAATTTCTGAAACATTTCCAAATTGTATGCGAAATACTTACAATATCTCGTTTTATACATTTTGCATTTTGTGTTATTATGTGTATTTTTATGACTTATTTCACATCCTATAGCCACTTTCACTAACTTTGAAGTCTGTGGAATCCATAAGGTCTGTACGCATGCATTATACACTTATGTATGTGTGTGTGTACGTAAGGACCGCCTCTGTGGTCTAGTGGTCAGAGTTTCTGGCTACAGATACAGAGGTCCCGGGTTCGATCCCCGGCGCTACCAGATTTTCTGAGTAGTAGTGGGTCTGGAACGGGGTCCACTCA
>Ga0123355_10022146_pt1 | contig 10185 bp, 6 predicted proteins | sample TergutEmb28metaG_3_FD_89872 | JGI IMG/M metagenome (GOLD analysis project Ga0123355, IMG submission 89872) | Embiratermes neotenicus P1 segment gut microbial communities from Petit-Saut dam, French Guiana - Emb289 P1 | ecosystem: Host-associated > Arthropoda: Insects > Digestive system > Gut ... | reverse complement strand
TTCAGTTATGAGTGATGACGGCGAGTCTGATGAATAATAAATTATAAATATTATATAATATTATAAATAATAAATAAAATAATAAATTATTTTATTGTATAGTTCTTACGGCACGTACAGCGGCTCTATCATTTTTCCAAAATCCAGCTCACGACTGCGAATCTAATCCGCATCTGATTTTTTAGTCTCTCCGAAACCGTAAAAAGGGTGCGGATTAGATTCGAGAATATACGGTATATATAAACGGCGAGACACCCGATTACTTCAGCAATGTTCGATGTATAAAGCACAGACGTAATTGGACCAATTCGTAAGAGCTGCTCGTGTTAACACAAGGATTTCCTGAAACCAGCAGGCTGTAAGTGCCGAAACATGTAGGAAGGAAAATGTGTCTCGATCGTGTTTAATTTTTAATGAACGAAAAGTTGGTCGGATAGGTTGAATTTGACATCACGGACGGTACATAAAACATTAAGACAATTGTTAAGTTCGGAAGTATGCCATGAGACTGTTGCTAAACCTGGACATTTGGTTCTTCATTGGCATTGCTTCGATTCCGGATGTGACAACAAGGTAAATGAGATAAGAATATGACACGTAAGAATTTAATGGGGGTGGGGGAAAGGCGTTATGAGGCTGATTTCAAGCGCTTTCCCCATGTTCGCCTGGAAAGCGAGGAAATTTATGAACAATGTAATTACTCCTATACTATGGCAAGAGCCCAACACAACGCAGTCAAACATGACCTGTCATGCAAAGGTGAAGGTGAAGCTTCTTCTATGAAGTCCTGGGGGAGTTCAGGTAAGGCTCCACTCATTACTAAGCTTGGCTTCAAGCCCCGGCTTCTTTTCCATGATAAAGATGCCTCGGTACCCACAGAATAGGAGGCTAGGTTAACCACACAGCTGGTATGGGCGCCTCACAATACAGAAAGGTCTGTTACCCCTAAAGGAAATGGTAGAAAAATTCGTCACTTGTTTAGCCCCAAGCCGTCAGTATGTGTACACCGACTGCGCTACGCCGAATCCCCGTAGCACATCATATAAGAAAATAAACATATGAAAAAAAAGGAAGCATGAGAACAGAAATGTTAAAAAAAAAAAACCCCAGGCTACACAAGAACAGAAAATTATGAACATTACAGTAAATATAGCACAAGAAACGTGCAATCCAGGAAACTGAACTCACATGCTTTGCTTCTCAGGTCCCATATTTTCAGCGTGCGATCATGACTGCCGGAAACGACTCTGGACGGTTCTCCCAGGAACTTAGCAGCCATTACCTTTCCGGAGTGGCCAGTCAGGGTGTGCTGCACAAACAAAAGCACATAACATACGTTAATTGGACTGGTTTCCAGTGTGTTGCGCTGTAGGCTGCTATTCGTAAGAAATACAATGAACTGCAAGCGAAATAAGCCATGGAAACACGTGAGAAACGTTAGGGCAAAAATTGCGTATCAGATAAACGTAGGGACGTGAAACAAGAGGCTTTTAAGACGGGTCTCATTTGCTTCCTGGTAGCAACATGAAAAAAGTCAATAAGACTACGAACAGGCTACAATGCACCATCAAACTCTACCTCACCGCCGGTTCTACAACACCGACATCAATGGTACGCGTACACTAAACTCAAAACAGAACCAAGGAAAGCTACAAGTAATTACTGCTTAGATACGGTAAACGAATTCGAGATCTAAACAAAGCATCTGAGTGCAATGGAGCAACTGCAAAAGAAAAACAACTTAAAAATTCTCATTACAGATAGTTATCCCGTACATAGGCCGACCCAAAAACTCCTATGAACGTTTGTCTTAGTAATTAACCAATTTGATGCACAAAATTTTGTTTTACAATAAGTTTATTTCATGCCTCTACATGTTTCGAGGACATGTGCTCGAAACATGTAGAGGCATGAAATAAACTTATTGTAAAACAAAATTTTGTGCATCAAATTGGTTAATTACTAAGATAAATATACTGAAATGCACGGTCAGCAAAACATTAAAATCCTATGAACGTGTCAACATTTGGATCACACCGTAGAAATACCTTCATCCTTGATGTAAATTGCTTACATGACTTGAACGTGTAAGGTAATCCTCACTGACCTCAGTGTGGCCTGTGAATGAATCAAAAGGCTATAAGGACAATGGAATAAGTTCATTCGTATACTGTTGATAATCCGGGATGTTTCACTGATACACGGCCTACACAATACCCTTGGTTTGTCAGTGGTCACACCCAGCTTACTTTCATCAGTGTCCGACAGATAGAATTAATCGTTACAGAGCTTCGACACGAACATATTTCCTATGTGGTCAGATTGACTTCGAACATGAATCAAAAGGTGAAACACAACACCAGAGCAATATTGTTGGTGCAGCTGTGTTACGTAATAGTTTTAGTCAAAGTATAAATAAAAAAATCACACTTTTCATAGGGGAATTAACCAGAAGCGAAACGTTGAAACGTTTTGTTGGTTCATGATTATTTAACACAGTAACTGCTTAAGCACACGCATAAGGATTAACGCTTTTACACTAAAAGAATGCAATGCATAAACAGGAATTTCAAAAAGTCAGTTACAAACGTAGTTAATAGAACGAAAAAATGGAAGGGAAAGCAACACATTTACTCACAGCAAGAAAGAAGCAGTTTGGGAAAGTCACGAAAATGTCACAGTTTACGTTCACGATATACGTTATCAAGGAGAAATGTGTGATCTGATCGAACATTTGCGAAAAAACGTTAAACTAAAAGAGTCAATACGATTTGTTTTCCGTGAAAGGCATTTCACTTCTTTCCCATCAAAATAACTCGTTTCAGCAATTTGTACAAGAACGTGATAAAGTAATAACCAGTACTGTTAAGGACTTCATCCTTCATCATGAACCAAGCAGTTACTGATGAAAGACGCTCTGGGTTGGTAGGCGAATATGTTTTTAACACCATCATATGAGCAGGCCATTTGTGACAGTACCATAAACGAATAGAACGACTTATAGGTCACTTTAAATTAACTGCTTACACACTCATACATACACACACTCACACACAAATACAACCACAAGAGTGGTACAGCGTAATAAGAACTCTATGAAAACACATAACAAACAACGTAGTTCACTCACCAACAAATGCAATATTTATTAACTTGGTTAAAAGTTTTAAATTAGGTGATGTAGCAGCTGCCACATCACCTAATTTATATAACGACGTAATTTTACCGAGTGTTTTAACATAAATATAGCTTTAGTTAGGTACATATAAAGCTCCCTGATGACGGTCATTAAAGACCGAAACATGTAGGAGCGATATTATTGTGTATTTTAATGTAAATTTAAAACTTTTAACCACGTTAATAAATAGTGCATTTGTTGGTGAGTGAACTACGTAGATTTCAAAATGCACGGTGCAACGATAAAAAGAAACACATACAAGCAGTATGAAATGTACAAAATTTGACTGACGAATTGCATGGCACAAGGTCTACTCTGGTACAGTTCATTTTGCTACTCGTTTAAATCTAATATTCGTTTACCATCAGGCTGCTACGGTGTAACACGTCTTCCACATCTACATTTTTTTCTCACTCTTACTGTTTCCTTGAACGTGACTTTACCATCACAATGTTAAGCTGTAGTACCGTACCGACAATGGGAATATACAGCAGATGCTCCATAGATTCGGTACGTAGACAACTATCGTTTTCCTTCATACATTTTATAAACTGATATTATTTATACTTACTGTTTGTTATGTTGATATTATTTCAGAATGATTAGAATACTGTATATATTTAAGATCCATTTCACAAGGAATGCCACATCAAACTCACGCATCGGCAGCAACGACTCCAAGATATCAAAAGATTTTAATTCAGTTTTAACTTATTTTATCTATTTATAATCTACTTTTTACACAAATATTGATGTACGCCGCATGAGGATGATCCACAAAGGGCCGAAACATGTCGGAGTTACAGTGCTTTAAGTGTAACAACTTTAAAATATAACATAGACCATTTGTTGGTATTTTCTCCAATTTTAATATTATCCATCACGATTTACGTATTTCTTGTAACACTATTAATTCCAAGTTTGCTTTTTTTAAAACTTTTTTAACGCTTATGCCTAATTTTGTCAAAACGTTTTCCTATATTTCCTACATCTTATACCTGACATAAGAATAACATATTTTACATATAACGTTTACACCGTCACAGAGCGAATTAAAATGGAATGCGGGTGAAAACAAAACAGCAAAAATTTCGTTATTTACTATTTTTCACTTTTTCGTTTGGACATTCTATTATTGCAATATCCTACACACGTATTAAAACGATTGTTACCGCAGCAATATCATCGACGCACACGGCATCAGAAGAATTCAAATCAAGGCACCGTCCTATGTGTTGGTCACTAGCATGTAGGTACCTTTTAACCGTTCAATAATAAAACATAGTGGATAGTAGTGTCCAGGCGTAGATGGGAGGATAATATTAAGATGGATCTTCAGGACGTAGGATATGGGGGTACGGACTCGATCGATCTGACTCAGGATAGGGACAGGTAGCGGGCACTTGTGAATATGGTAATGAAATTTAGGGGTTCCATAAAATGCGGAGGTTTTCATCATTAGCTGAGGACTTGTTAGCTTCTCTAGAAGGACTCTGCTCCATGGAATAAGACAGTAAGTGGACAACACAGAAGAAGCAATTTCAGGAGACCTAAGGGCACCGAACTCATAGCTTGCTATACAAGAAAGCAAACTAACACAAGCGCCAGTTGCTAGAGTTATCCGTCCGTAGTAAGAAGCAGCAAGTGTCGCATTATGAAGATATTTTAACAAAGAGCAGAGAGAAGAAATAAAACTATGAAGTTCTTCTGGTAATCCACGTCTCTAGAGATCTGATATCTCCTCTAGAAGATACAGTTCATGATTCACAGAGAATACGCAGGCCGTTTTACACAAAGGGGTTTTCTTCGGCGTGGATATCGAACTGAGAGTTAACAATACGAGGGACAAGTATTGTCAGCTGCACACCCAAGGGACAGGCTGGCTGGACTGTAACAGTAGATAGGGATAATATTGTTCTCACGGCATCTCGAGCTATCGACCCTTCAGGCTTCAGGTCGCAATTCTCTTGGGGAGTGAGCTGACCTCGACCCGTTCTCCATCCTCCTCCTTGTATTGCAGAAGCCACAAAATAAATGGCTATGAGACTTTTCCAGCATCAATCATGAAAACAACACAATGGTTTAGCTTAAACTGTTCCTGGGCGGGCGATTATATATTTCGTTTGCTTTGCTTAGGATTAATCGGACGTGAGGTTTCTTTGACTATAAACGACGCTGTGCAATGGAGTTTGTAATGGCCATGATAGATGAATCGACAAACAGTGCAAGGATGCAAAGTAGGCATCTGATTACAGTACTGTCAAGGAAAAAAGAAAAGAAAAGAAAAGAAAAAGACAAGTATGGTGGACGCTTTCTCGGACAAACGTCTCTCTACAAAACACAATTAGCTACAATAACGACATATATTCCTGATATGTTAGGAATTTTATAATTCTGTCGTCCGAACTTTGTGCCTGATGTGAATTCGTAACAGTACTGAGTAGCGTACTCCTGAACTACTGAGTAACAACAACGTGTCATAGAAAAAATAATTTGTAAAGACACATAAAATGGACCCCATCAAAATGCACAACTAATGCGGATGAGTACTACACGAGGCCGAAACACGTCTGTCAAGACCTAACTCGTGAAGGATGATGAAGGTGATGATGTGATGACGACTTTCAAGCGGATAATTTCTCGATGTAGCTTATATTTATCAAAATCAAACAGGGAAATAAATTTGCCTGTAGACAGTGCGACAAGCTGTGTTGCTTACATTTTTGTACCGAACAAAAGAGCATCAAGATCAAGGCGGCACACAGTCTCTCACAAAGGACGCTTTTAGAAAGGAGCAGTACTCGCACCGCAGAATACCTTTCCAATCTAGTTTCGTGTTAAAAAACAATTTTTTCCCCCTTTCTTCCACTATTTTCGTACGTGACGCCTTGTTTCCTTGGAGAGGGGACCAGAATAATCGCACAGTGTTGCGGTATTTAAGGCAACATTTCCACAGCCAGCTCCAAGGGACAGACGGCAGAAACATGTGGAACATCGATGAGAACAACACAAAGTCTCGCAGTTCGTAGCAGTTATTTTGCCACGACAGTTTTTGAGACACTCGCAGCGGTACAGCTCAAGATTCTGTTCCTCTCCGACGTGACCCTGCGCCAATGAATAACCGGATCTCGATGTTTCTTCTAGGTATTTTGGTCCTTGAAGATGATTGTATCACGTTGCTCCGAAACGTCGGAATCCGTACCCACTGACACACCGTCATATCTCAAAGGAATTGAATTTGTAGCTATTTTGCCCATAATACATAAACGTCACATGATCTACGTATTTTATATATATATATATATATGTATATACGTATTTCTATAGTTTTACTAAAAGGAAAAAAGGGCAGTGTGCATATTCCGGTATAAAACGTAAAGGACTTGCTGTCACACACAGTCACTCGCCACAATATCACGCTACAAGCACGTACGGCTGTACACTGCATAAGTAGTCATATCGTATTTGAAAATGTTCATTCAGGTTCATTTGTTTACGTAAGTAAAGCAATCCCATTACAGGCCTGGACAGGCCCACAGGGTTCCAGTAGGTTGAGGTTCCCATATTTCATGACAATCGGCACATGGACGTGGTAAGGTTGTCAGTTATAAGCACCGGCCGCTTTACCCCCTAGGAAATATTCCTGGTACTAATTTCTGTTAGAGGCTGAGTCAACCCCAGGGTCACGGTCCGGCCGGAAGAATTATACCAATGAAAAATTCTAGCGACACAATCGGGAATCGAACCCGCGATCTTCCGGCTTGTAGCGCAGTGCCTCAACCAAGACGTTGGCTTAATAATACATCGTCAGAGGGCCATGCCTACCTACTTCGTGAAAATTACTGTAAAGTGAAAGAAATTCCATAAAGCAGAGAATTGCTTGAGAAACCAACAGTCGCTCAAGTTGCGAAGATATTCCCTCCTTCTAGGCAAACGGAAACTGTAGTACCGTCGTCGCATTAATCCGCTATTCGTCCTTAACCTGAGCCAGATGAATCCAGTTCACAGCTTCGTGAGTCATTTACTTAAAAAGCATTTTAATATTACCCTACCAGCTACGTGTAGTAAGCAGTCTTTCGCATCCAGCAGTTCAACAAGAGTTTAATGCATTCACTTTCCCTAGCACGCGCGTTATATGTCAAGTATATACACTCTCCATGATCTCAACGCCCTAACGCATAAGTGACCAGCACGATTTGTGAAATACTCTTCAGCCTTCTAATACTGCTTCTCTTCAGTGTCTAACTACCCCTCACACACTGTGCTTCGCTTCAGTGTCTAACTACCCCTCACACACTGTCCCCAAACATATTGCCCTGCAAACATAACCATAATGTAAATAATATAGGCTACGTTTGTTCCTCTACAAATCTCGTGCTCCGAGTACGTTGTGGTTACTCCGTACCCTAGCAACAGCGCTACAATCGAGCGTCACACGAATGAAAATGCGCACAGAGAAGGGATGTGAAAATCAATGAGCGCTGAAATGCAACAAGGTCTTTTTGTAAAGTGCATTTTAATACAATCTGATGTGAGTTAAAATTCAAAAGACTCAACAATTTTTCTTAAAATTCCAGATTATCAAAATTTCGTGAAGATCCTATCATCTGTTACTGGGTTCCATTATATGCCTATTGACGAACAGATGGGCGATGCAATTTTAACCGGCGTCCCGCATTAACGCAAAAGCGCCCAAAATGGCTGCTTGCATGAATAAATGACGATCTTGGATCTCGCATAATTGCGCAGGGAGTCGTTTAAAAATTCCCTTTGTTCAGCTACTGAACCGTGGTCAAGCAGAAGTTAATTCTGTCGCACACGACTACCATAGCATTATCCTGCCACAAACCACATTCTACTATACTTAACGCCCTGAAACCCTACAGTTATATGAATAACATTTCAAAAACTCACTTCCCACCTCACATAATCATGGCATCTCACTAACAAAAGCTAGTAGGTTACAAAAATAACAGCCATTTATCAGGCACGTTCGCAAAAATTCCGAAAAGCGACTTTTAGCTCCGTCATGTTTCTGTTTGACCCGCCGTCCTTTCGTATGGAACAATTCCAACCCCCCCCCACCAACTTGCCAATGGCCTGAGTATCATGAAATTCGACACTTGAGAATTTTTCGAACATCAATTGATAAAATTAAATTATTATTAAAATCTTACAAGACAGGCAATGGACGTACAAACGTAACAACGAGGCGCTTTCGCGTAACCATTGCTGCAGTGGACAAGCATTAAGTACTACATATTCTGAGTGCCTTTCTGTAGCCTAAATTACCCAGCACGCAATGTGCATGCGCCGATATATACACGTATATATATATAGCCATCTGTGGCCTGTCTGGCTCTACCATATTTTTCCACATTATGTCACAAACGGCACGATTATCGATAATATGTTATTGAGCATAAAATGTGTGTTTTGAATTTCTCTACAACTTTGGTCAAAAACATCTCACATTCTAAGAAGAATTCAGTAAGATATTATCATAAACTTATATACGTCTTCATGTAAAGTACCCGTTATTCTTGTCAGATATTAATAATGCTTGAATTTTCTAGCCAGATTTTCGAAATGTACCCAAACATCAAGTTTTACGAAAATCCGTCCATTGTGAGCCAAGTCTTCCATGCGGCCAGATAGACAGACAAGACGAAGCTAAAAGTCATCTTCGGCAATTTTGCGAACGCGCCTAAAAAGCAGCAGTGCGGTGTAATTATTTGAGGCGCAATAACGAGGCCTCAGCATTCGAATGAGATGAAATTCTCTGGCGCAGAAAATCATACGATGTAATAAAACGGCCGAATCTAAGAACAGTACAGAGAATTGGTTGTTAAAAAGGTCATATTTACAACCTAAAAAGGAAGGATGGGAGAATAAAGTCCCTAGGTTCCATTTCGTGATTTCATCTTATCTTGTGATTTGTCACAGAGGAAATAATATACAATAACTTGTGACACGGAAAATGAAATTGATGTAAGAATGCAAGGACAGTGGATATTGACTTCTGTATGGTGAAACGTGTAATGAAGCGTATGGTTTGCACAGCAAACAACACACTGCTGATAGCACATACAGTGTGTCCCACTCGCTACCGAACCCGGCATTTCTTTAATAATTTTACTAATAATGAGGATATTGCAACGAAATTTGAAGCGGACTTACCTCATTGTGTAAGAAATGTGACGAAATCATAACGTGTGCTGGAAGTGGCCACCATTTGGGTCCAGACAGGACTGAACCCGGCGCGCCATATTTTGGAAAGTCCTTGCCAGTACGTCCGCTGTCACTGCCTGAATTTCTTCGGTGATGTTTCCTTTCAAGGCGTCTGTGGTTCGTGTTTTGTTTTGGTACTCTCTCCCTTTCAGATGGTGGCCAAAGTCCCTTCGAAATGACGCGGTCGCCAACCCGGACCGCTGTTCCGTGTCGCAACAATTAGGCGCATTACAGACACATTCCTTTTCATTTCTCACACAACGAACGTACTCCTGTTCAAATTTCGTTGCAGTATCTTCACTGATGTTAGAATTATTAAAGAAATGCCGGATTCGGTAGCGAGTGTGTCAAACTGTATATGAGGTAATGAGGGTGTACGCACAGAAAGGCGTGTAATACAACGATCAATTCAACGTGTAGGTTTGGAGACTAGGTTATTTATGGACGTCATATTAGAATTGTGGGCTGCAATAGCGCAGTCGGTATAGCGACTCGCTACAGGCTGGACGGTCCGGAGATCGAATCCCGGTGCGGTGAGACTTTCCACACCCGTCCAGATCGGCCCTAGGGCGCACCGAGCTTACAATAAATCGGAACTGGCTCTCCTTTCGGGGAATAAAGCGGCCGGGGCGTGGCGTTGACTAGCCACCCACATCTACGTGGGTGGATCCAAAATTTTCCGGACTGGTGCCACCATCTGCACAGCAGTTGTGTTAGCGCCAAGCACCGGAAGATGGTAGGACAACCATGTTTAGCGAGTCTGCTTGCCAAGTTTC
>Ga0123355_10022145_pt1 | contig 10185 bp, 8 predicted proteins | sample TergutEmb28metaG_3_FD_89872 | JGI IMG/M metagenome (GOLD analysis project Ga0123355, IMG submission 89872) | Embiratermes neotenicus P1 segment gut microbial communities from Petit-Saut dam, French Guiana - Emb289 P1 | ecosystem: Host-associated > Arthropoda: Insects > Digestive system > Gut ... | reverse complement strand
CGAAGCTTTTGGCCCTTGCACGAACGCTCGTTTCCCTGCCCTGGCCAATGATAGTCTTTGGCTGTCACCGCCTCCAACCGAGCCATGAGCGACGAAGAAACCCAGGGGCAGGAACGCGATCTCGGGAAACGAATCGCCAGCTTGATTCAGTCCATCGGGCACGGGCCCAGAAACCAGCTCTCGGGCGAAGAACTCGGGAAGCTCAAGGCTGCCATGGGCCGTCTCGACCAAATGTTGAAAGACGCTGCCGACGCCGATCGGCAGGCCCTGCGAGAGGCGGCGGGGCGGCTCGATCGACTGCTGGGAGATCTCCGCAAGGGAAAAGGCGCCACGAATCATCTCAGGCGGCGGGAAACAGCGCCATAGCTTACCGGGAGGCCGCCGGACCCGACCAGCAACTACGGCCACACCACTGCGGCGATCGGATCTTTCGCGGCTAGGGGACGCACCGTGCGGCCGCCGGGATAGCCTCCCCACAGTTGGCTGTGGAACTGGATACGCTCGAGGGCGCGATCGATAACGGCTTCGAGTTCGTGGAAGTATTTCACCTCGCGTCCCTTGGCCAGGCGGCGCTTGGCTTCTTCGGGAGCGAACCAGGTAGGCTTGCGGTTCGACTCGTCGGGCTTGCGCATCTGGTGCACTTCCATCAGGAAGGCCTTGACCACAAATTCCTGAACACCGCCGGGCTGCCAGAAGACGCCCTTCGAATGAATGTAGAGGTGAAAATGGCGTGGCTCGATGGTGCCGATCGCCCCGGCCTCTTCGGCGGCTTCGCGTTCGGCGGCCTGGCTGTGGGAGAGGCGTGGGTCGGTCGATCCCTTGGGGAACGTCCACTTATTGCCGCCGTTGGTGTTGACCAGCAGGAACTCGATCGACGTGCCCCGGCGCCGGTAACACACGGCTGCGACTTGCAGCGGCAACGACTTCGCGATCCGGGCTGATGCCATTGGGGCAGCCTCCTAGCTTTGAGGTTACATGCAGGATATTTCACGAGTGTTAATGTGCCACAAAAAATGTGCAGTCGGAGGGTTACAAAAGGGTTACTCCCTGATTTACAGGTATCCGGCTGCTTCGCTGTTTCAGTTGGCCGGCGCTTCCAAAATTTTCACCAGCCACGGGATGATGACTTCTTTAAAGATTCTGGGGTCGGGCCAGACTCCGACCTGGCGGCCGAGATGGCCGCCTTGCGGGTTGATCCAGGCGTCTTTCGGAGCGTCGCCCTTGCTCAGCAGGAGGTAGTCATCGGCGATGGGGACCTGCGTGTCCTTCACGCCTGCGATGACAAGCATGGGAGCCATCGGTTTGCCCAGCAGGCCCTGGTGGACGAGCGACATCCTGGGCAGGAACTCGGCCATTTCGTCGAGCGTGTGGACGCCCTCGAGAATGTTCATGAGCGCCGGGACCTGATCGAACAGATATTCACGATTGCCGAGCAGGTGATTCATCAGGAAGTCTTTTTGAAAGAACAGATCGACCGGAGGCGACTGCGCACTCGCGCCGCGCAGGCGGGCGCGTTCGACGATGGCCATTTTCGTGGCCCAGTAAGCACCCCAACTCACACCGTGGAGAGCGATGCGGTTCTTGTCGATTTCGGGACGGGACTGCGCGTAGTCGATCACCTTCGACAGCATGCGCTCGGAGGTCTCCGACACTTTGATCGGCGCCTGGCCGGTGCCGGGCCCGTCGACGGCGAGGAATCCGATGCCGAAGGGAAGGATGGCGCCGAAGCTCTCGGCCAGGTCTTCCTTGCGGCTGTCGAGGCCGTTGACGGCGATGACCAGCGGCACGGGGCCTTTCGCATCCTTCGGCAGGCGGAGGTAGCCGATGATTTCTTTGCCTTCGAAGGGAATGTGCACGACTTCGAGCGGAGGATTGTAGAACTTGGCGCGATCGAGGAAAGCCTCGATTGCCTTCTCATAGGAACGCTGTTTGCCGGGGGAAGCGGGGATTGGCCAGCGTCCGAAGGAATACAAGCGCCAGGCGCGGAGGTAGTCGGCGTTGGCCTTGGTTGAATCGGTCTGCTCGATTGATTTCGCTTCGTTGAAGTAGCGGTCGGCGACGTGCATGAAAGCGGCGGCCCACTCGTCTTTGTCGGCGGTGTGGATGCTCTCGAAGGCTTCTTTGACGTCGGCAGGATCGAGGCCGATGAGCGGGTATTGTCCCACCTCGGCGCGATGGATCGCCTCGGTTTTGATTTCATCGATGGTGCGTTCGCGGCCTTGCTCAGCGCCTGATGTCATCGGGATGACGAGTGCTCCAGCCAGCAAGCTTACAAAAACAAACGGAACTCCCTTCTGCATGATCGGTCCCCATTCTTCGAACTCGCGACGGGCGAGCAGATTCGATAAAAAGGCCGGACGGAATTTCGTCCGGCCTGAAGTGTAAGGCCTTGAAAGCGAACTAGAAAACCACCTTCGCGGCCAGTTGGACCGAACGCGACCCGCCGGAACCGATGGCGGGGTTTGCCGCCGCAATGTCGGGCGTCGCGCAACCGCAGCCGAACAGCGGAGCGGAAGGGTCGTTGAGACCAAACCCGTTTTGTCCTCCGTACGGGTTGGCAAAGTTCGGATGGTTGAGAATGTTGAAGAACTCCGCCCGGAACTGCAGGCGCACGGCCTCTCCGAAGTGGAAGTTCTTCCCCACCGAGAAATCGAAGTTCCTGAAACCGGCGTCGGGAAAGATGTTGCGGCGCATATTGCCGAACTGACCGAGAGGCGGGGGAATCATGACGGAATTGCCCTGCCAGTAGCAGCCGAACAGAGCCAGCGAGGCCTGCGACGGCCCGGCCGCGGCGTTGCCATCCACCGCCTGGGCCGCTGCCGAGCACTGGCTCGGAATCGCTGCACCCGTATAACGCGGAATGCCCACCCCTCCGCGGGTCGAGGTGAAGTCCGAGGGATTGCCCGGTGCGTCGGTGCCGGCACGGTAGAAACTCCAGCGAATGGGCGAATTGGCAGGTGGGCTGACCGGCAACGGGCCGATTCCGGCCGCGTCGGTTCCTTCATCCATCGGACCCCAGAACTGCGGGCTCTGAAGAGTGACGATGGAATTGACCTCCCAGCCTTCGAGAGCCTGGCCGTAGCCCTTGGGGCCGGGGATGGCGTAGCTCAGCGAGAAGGTTCCGCGGTGGCGGATATCGAAGTCACTGTTGCCGTACTCCGCCGCCACGTTGTGCGCGTCCTGCGGCAGGCCGGAGCCGTAGCCGAAATCCCAGTTCGCACTTACGTTGTCGAGGGCATGCGCATAGCTGTAACCGGCCACCATGCTCAAGCCGTGAAAGTTGCGGGCGTTGACCGTGATTTGCAGAGCGTTGTAGTTGGATCGGTAGACGTTGCCCATCTGAAAAATGTTGCTGAGATAGGGAAACTTGCCGAAGTAGGGAGCCAGCGATTGCTCGCCGCCATTGGTGTTGGCGAAGCAGTTGTTGTACGCCGGAGCGCTGGCCAGGCACAGAGTCAGTTCGCCGCCGGGACCCGTTCCCCAGCCTGCTCCCACCGGAGGTTGATTGATGTCGCGAATGCCCATCAGATTCGAACCCTGGTTGCCGACGTAGCCGGCTTCGATGGACAGTTTTTGCGTGATCGCATGCTGCAGGTTCAAGGTCCAGTTCCACACATAGGGCGTGGTCAGATTGCGGTCCACGGTCATGATGGGACAGGGACTCAGATAGCAGTTGACGGTGCTGCCGCCAAACAGCGGCGTGGCCGAGCTGTTCCAGGGAACAGGATTGAGGAAATTCTTCACGGTGACGTTTCCGGCCGTGATTCCGCCCGGCACGGAAACATCGCCGGCGGCATCGATCGGGGCTCCGGTCGGAATGTTTCCCGGACCGAAGGCATTGTTGAAGGCGACCCACGATTGCCAGTTCACGGTTTCATAGATCAGGCCACCGCCGGCGCGCAGCACGGTCCGGCCATTGCCGAGAATGTCCCAGGCTATGCCGGCGCGCGGACCGAAGTTGGTGTGATCCGGGCTATAGAGGTTGCCGACGCCGTTGTGACCCACCTGGATCATGCCGAGGTTCGGATCAAAGTTGCCCAGAAGATTGTTCTGTTCCTGGGGAACGGAACCGAATTCGTAGCGCAGTCCGAAGTTCAAGGTCACGTTCCTGGTGGCGCGGAAATCGTCCTGGAAAAATCCGGCGTAGGTCCAGTTGTGCAGATGCAAGGTCGGGTTCCCGACTTCGACCGTAGACTTGAACGGCAAGCCGGCAAAAAAGTCCTCGAGCGGAGTGGAACCTGCGGGCGCAGGATTTGGGCTCACCACGCCGCCGAGGAAGTTGGGGCTGCCGCGGGCATTGCCATAGGCGGCGTTATTGACACTGTTGTAGTGCAGTTCGGCTCCTAACTTAATGGCGTGCTTGCCGGCGGTGTAGGAGACCTGATCGACGAATTGCGTGATCGAATCCGGGCCCTGAAACTTCGGCCATTTGAAGCCGCCGAGGCCGGTAAAATAGCCGCCAAAGCCGATGCGCGGCAGGCCTCCGGTGTAGGGACCGCTGACGCCGGTATTCAAGCCGTAGGCGGATGCCGGCGTGTTGATGTCGGCGGGCAGCGTGGGCTGATAGAGACGGCTGTAGCCAACCCGGAGCTCGTTCAGCCACCTGGTGTTGGGAGTCCAGACCCAGCTGCCGCCCACAAGCTGCGCGCGGGTATGAATGTCGGAAAGCCATTTCTCCTGCAACTCGGGAAAGTCTTCGACGGTGCCGGAATTGTTGCCGAAGAAATACATTCCGTCGATGCTGTGACGATCGTTAAGCCGGCCGTCGATCTTCACCACGAAGTTGTCGCTGTGAACATCGTTGCTGAATCCGTTGGCGATGGTGATGGCCTGGGTGGGCGAGAGGCCGGTGCTGATGTTGGTCTGATTGTTGGTCGGAAACCCCGTGCCGTCGCATTTGCCGGAAGCGGTGCAGCCGGCGATCTGCAAGCTGGCGGCATTGACCCCGAATCCGCTGGTGTTCTGGGCGGACTGCAAATCGGCGAGGGCGTCGGAAATGCTGTTCTGGCAGTCGCCGGCAAAGCCGAAGGCACAGGTTCCATTCGGCGCCATGTGCGCCATGGAGGGGCTGGTGATGCCGAACGAGTTGCCCACGTTGTAACGCTGGCCCTCATACGCACCGAAGAAGAACGCCTTGTCCTTGACGAAAGCACCCCCGATACTGCCGCCGAACTGTTCGAGCGTGCGCTGCAGCTGGGGAGCGGGAGCGGCGTTAAAGAAGTTCCGCGCGTCGAAAATATTTCCATCGCGGCCAAAGGCGAATGCCGTGCCATGGACGGAGTTGGTGCCGGACTTCAGGCCCACGTTGATGATCGACCCTGGCTTCCATCCGTATTCGGCCGGCGGGTTCTGCTGGATGTTGAATTCCTGAATCGCATCGATGGGGAGAATGGTGGCGGAGTCGCCGGCGATGCCGGCTCCGTTGATAACGGCCTGTCCGGAGTAAGGCTCGCTGTTGAACAGACCTTCGATCAGGTAGGCGTTGTCCTCGGCGCGCAGCCCATTCGAACTGGTCGTCGAGAATCCACCCCCGGGATAACGCATGACGCCCGGGCGCAACTGGAGAAGGTTCTCGTAGTTGCGGCCGCTAAGCGGCAGGTCGTTGATTTCCTCGTTGCTCAGGGTGCCACCGAGCGTGGCAGACGTGGTGTTGACCAGGGGGACTTCGATGCTGATCGTCAGGACTTCATTGACTTGTCCGGGTTGCAGGGGGAAATCGGCGCGGACGTCGGTTGCGACCTCAATCTGGACGCTCGGACGCTCCGCGGTCTTGAACCCCTTGGCTTCTACGCGGATCTTGTAGATGCCGGGCGGCAGGTCAGGGACCGCGTAGTTCCCGGTCTCATCGCTGGTAAGGGTGCGCGAAGTACCGCGCTGCGTATCGGTGACGACGATCGTGGCTCCGGCGACTGCGGCCCCGCTTGGATCGGTCAGAGTCCCAAGAATCCGTCCTGCAGTGGTCTGGGAGAGAGAGGAAACGGAGAACAGGAACAGGGAGAGAGCGAGAAACAGCGACCGGAAAGTTGCAGCCATCCGGGGGGATGCACTGACACGACATTCCATAGAACCCTCTTTCTTTACTGGTCCGACAGCCCTACCACCAAGGAGAAGAAAGTGTCAAGAAGAATTCCGTCTCTGGCTGGAGAACCCGTGTAAAGGCTAACCCAATTTGGAAACAGGCCGGAAGTCCTGAAAGTGCAACCGGCCTCTCTATGGTTATGAATTTTAAGCCAGAAATGGCCAACTTGGGCAAGACTTGCGTCCGCTGTTCGGATGTCGTAAATTGGTCGTACCACCATACCGATGCACCAAAGTGTGACCTTTTGCAACAACTAACCCGCCAAGACCGCAAAGATGTGCGGTATAGTTACCCGACCAGCGCCGGTGTCTCCGCCGGCCTCGCGTGGCAGCGTGCGGGGGAGAGGTTCGTGTACAAAGTCGTTCGTACTTCCCGACTCTACGAGCAGATCGTTCAGCAAATCGAAGAATCCATCGTCAAAGGCGACCTGAAGCCAGGGGATCAGCTCCCGGCCGAGCGGGAACTGGCGCAGCGCTTTGGCGTCAGCCGCACGGCAGTTCGCGAAGCGGTGAAAGCATTGCGCGAAAAAGGCCTGGTGGAAGCCTATTCGGGGCGCGGCACTTTTGTCACCGATGGCACCACCGAGGCGGTGCGGCAATCGCTTGATCTGATGGTGAAGATCGGACAACCCGAGGGCTCTTCGCACCTTGCCGAGGTGCGGGCCATGCTCGAGCCCGAGATTGCGGCGCTGGCGGCGATACGCATACAGGAAGCCGAACTGGTGACCATGAGCGAAGCTGTTGCCGTGATGGACAGGGCGCAACAGGATCCCGAGGCCTACATCGAAGCCGACCTCGACTTTCACCTGGCGCTGGCCGAGGCGGCGGGCAATCCCCTGATTCTCTCGCTGCTGGATTCGATTGTCGGGCTGTTGCGCGAACAGCGGCTGCGCATCTTCCGCGTTCCCGGCGGACCCGAGCGCGGCCAGTTTCACCACAAGAAAATTCTTGATGCCGTCAGGCATCATGACGCACAACAGGCTCGCGAAGCCATGCGGGCCCACCTGTCGCAGGTACGCGATGACGGTCAGGCTCCGGCGGCGAAGGCCGCGAAGTGAATTTCAAAGCGATTCTCATTTTCTGAGGCAGGGGTTGGAGGCGGCGGCGGATGGCGAAGGTCGGATTTATCGGTTTGGGAGTGATGGGCAGCCAGATGGTGAATCGGCTGCTGGCGAAAGGCCACTCGGTGACCGGCTACAACCGCACCCGCCCCAAGGCCGAGTGGCTGGTGGAAAAAGGCATGAAATGGGGTGATTCTCCCCGTGCCGTCGCCAGTGAATCCGACTACACCTTCGCCATGGTGACGAACTCGGCGGCCATCCAGGCGATCGCCGAAGGTCCCGACGGGCTGCTGGCGGGATTGAGCGCCGGCAAGATCTTCATCGACATGAGCACGGTGAGTCCGGCCGTGAGCCGGGCTCTGGCGGCCGGGGTGCGCGCGCACGGCGCAGACATGGTGGACTCGCCGGTTTCCGGAAGTGTGATTACCCTGACGGAAGGCAAGCTCTCGGTGATGGTGGGCGGGCGTAAGGAAACGTTTGAAAAGATCAGGCCGCTGTTGCTCGATATTGGCCCCAAGGTCACGCACGTCGGCGACAACGGACTGGCGCTGGTCATGAAGATTGCCGTGAACCTGAGTCTGGCGGTGCAGATGCTGGCTTTCTCTGAGGGCGTGCTGCTGGCGGAAAAGAGCGGCATCTCCCGCGAAACTGCCGTCGACGTACTGGTGAACAGCGCCGTGGCCTCCCCGATGATCAGGTACCGCGGCCCGTTTGTGCTCAAACAGCCGGCCGAGGCCTGGTTCGACGTCAACATGATGCAGAAGGACATGGTGCTGGCGATGGAACTGGGCCGGCAACTCGACGTGCCCCTGCCGACAACGGCAGTCAGCAACGAATTCCTGACCGCGGCCCGCGGCATGGGCTGGACCAAGTATGACTTCGCCTGCATGTTCGACGTGCTGGCGGCCCTGTCGGGCGTGAGCACCCCGGTCACGACGGGAGGCAAGAAGCAGTGACCACGACCGCCACGTCGAAACCGGAAGCCAAGGCTCGAATGGCCAGCGAGAAAGACCGATGGCTGCGCGCCTATCGCCAGATGGTACGGATCCGTCTTTTCGAAGAGCAGGTCAACGAACTCTACACCCGCGCGCTGATGCCCGGTCTGGCTCATCTTTACAGCGGAGAAGAAGCGGTTGCGGTTGGCATCTCCGAAGCCCTGAACATCGACGACTACATTACCAGCACGCATCGTGGCCACGGGCACTGTCTGGCCAAGGGAGCTTCCCCGGATCGGATGTTCGCGGAGTTGCTCGGCAAGGAAGCGGGATATTGCCGGGGCAAAGGTGGATCGATGCACATTGCCGATCCGGCGACCGGGAATCTGGGAGCGAATGCGATTGTCGGCGGAAGCGTGGGAATCGCGACGGGCGCGGCATTTGCCGCCAAGCGGCTGGGCAACGGACGGGTTGCCGTGTGCTTTTTCGGGGAAGGAGCGCTCGGCCAGGGCTCCCTTTACGAAGTGATGAATCTCGCCCAACTCTGGAAGCTGCCGGTCCTCTACGTGTGCGAAAACAATCTCTACAACGAATACACGCACTACTCGGAAACCACTGCCGGAACGATTCTGGGGCGCGCCGCCGCCTTTGGGCTGGAAGCAGCGGCCGTCGATGGCCAGGATGTACGTGCCGTGAATGATATGGCCACGCGTCTGGTGGAACGCGCCCGCGCCGGGGAAGGGCCGGCCTTTCTCGAGGCGGAAACCTATCGTTATGGCGGACATCACGTGGGTGATATCAATCGCGAGTATTACCGCTCGCGGCAGGAAGAGCAGCGTTGGAAAACCGAGCGCGATCCGATCCGGCTGCATGCCGAATGGCTGACGGAGCACGGCTATGCGGAAGCAGCCGATCTGGAGGGGATTTGGGCCGATGCCCGGGCGGAGATGGAGGCGGCGGTGAAGTTCGCCCTGGCGGCGCCCTATCCGACGACCGACCAGGTCGATGAGGACGTCTATGCCTGAGCGCGAACTGACGTTTGCGCAGGCGGTGCGGGAAGCGCTGGCCGAGGAGATGCGCCGCGATTCCCGCGTGTGCATTTTTGGCGAAGACGTGGCCGAGGCCGGCACCCCCTTCAAAGTGCTCTCCGGCCTGGTCGAGGAATTCGGCCGCGAGCGGGTGCTGGACACTCCCATTTCCGAAGCAGGATTTACGGGAGTTGGCGTGGGCGCGGCGATGACCGGGTTGCGTCCCGTGGTCGATATCATGTTCGGCGACTTCCTCACCCTGACCATGGATCAGATGGTCAACCAGGCCGCCAAGGTGCATTACATGTCGGGGGGGCACTGGAAGGTGCCGATGGTGATGCGCACCACGCTCGGTGCGACCCGCCGCTCGGCGGCGCAGCACTCGCAGTCGCTTCACTCCTGGTTCAGTCACGTTCCCGGACTGAAAGTCGTGTTGCCTTCGACGCCTTACGACGCGAAGGGATTGCTCAAGACGGCGATCCGCGATGAGAATCCCGTTGTCTTCTTTGAAGACAAGATGATGTACAAGCTGAAAGGCGCGGTTCCGGAGGAGGATTACACGCTTCCCCTCGGCGTGGCCGACGTGAAACGCCCCGGAGACGACATCACTCTGGTGGCCACCAGCAGCATGGTGCAGGTCGCACTCGCAGCCGCGGTGCTGCTGGAAAGGGAAAACATCAGCGCGGAGGTGGTGGACCCGCGAACGACGTGGCCGCTCGACGAGACAACCATTCTCGACTCCGTGAAGAAAACCTCGCGCGTGATCGTGATGGACGAAGGCTATGGCCGCTACGGCGTGGCTGCGGAACTGGCAGCCGTGATTGCCGAGGGCGCCTTCTACGATCTCGACGCTCCGGTGAAGCGGATGGGAGCGATGCATGTCCCGATCCCGTTTTCACCCCCGCTCGAAGATGTGACGGTGCCGACAGAAGCATCCGTATTCGAAGCCGCCAGGAAGATGTGCGGGAAATAAGCTCCGGGCGATGAGCGCCGGAGCCGGGAGCGATTCATTCCTGCTCGCTCAGCGCTCATGCGTGCTGCTCGCAGCGAAAGAGGGGTTTTTATGGCACTCAAAACTCATGG
>Ga0123355_10022144_pt1 | contig 10185 bp, 8 predicted proteins | sample TergutEmb28metaG_3_FD_89872 | JGI IMG/M metagenome (GOLD analysis project Ga0123355, IMG submission 89872) | Embiratermes neotenicus P1 segment gut microbial communities from Petit-Saut dam, French Guiana - Emb289 P1 | ecosystem: Host-associated > Arthropoda: Insects > Digestive system > Gut ... | reverse complement strand
TTACAGGAGGCTGGGTGGGCCCCAGGGCCGGTCTGGACGGGCGGAAAATCTCGTCCCCACCGGGATTCGATCCCGGACCGTCCAGCCCGTAGTCAGTCGCTGTACCGACTGAGCTACCCGGCCTACTTTAACCATCGTAAAAGATGTAATGAAACAATAATTATAATCACATGTATTTAATCAATTTATTTTTTAGAGCTTTCGAAGAAAAGCGTAACACGAGTCCTGTAAGAACGGCTTATTCCTATTATAATTAATGTTCTTTAGTTGAGTATCAAGGTGAACGTGCTTATTTCTGGTGCTACTGTCACGGTAAGATTAAGTTTAATATGCACCAAAGTCCTTTGGAATAATTCATTGCATACAGGGCTAATGACTATGTCAGTAGCTCAAACTGTAGACCATCGAATTGGAGGACAACGGAAGGGACGTAGAAGAAGGCAGTCATGGCTTACTTTGAGGCACTCTCCCACCATCTGCCTGGTGGTACTGGTGACAACCTCAACAATCCCAGACAGGACAGATGGTCTCCAGGTTATGTTACAAACACGGGACCTTCAGAATACAAGGAATGTGCGTTATCTATTGCTTCATGCTATCAGTCTCTTTCTTCCTCATGCAGTAACCGTTAAAGTATCAGATGAAAATAGACTAGTATTAATCACAGACGCGTTTCTTGGACTGCTTGCCAATGAAGATAAAGGGACTTCTTCGCTCCGCTTGCCTTTAGAACATAAAAGATATGAAGAAGCAGCTGCACAGTCACATAAATGTACGACAGATTTATTATTATTATTTATTAACAATCAGAAGAAATACAATCTATAAGCTAATGTGATGATTATACAAGTACGCTACGATACCATGTATTACTACGACGTGGTAGGGTATTCATTCAGCGATGTCACTTCAGGTGCCTTGCAAGTCTAAAGGCTAGCATGTTTTTAGTCTCCTATAGTTTGCATGTTGTAGTAGTGGCTCTAATAATGGATTGGGATGGGCTTCCAGTTTGTTGTGATGCTTACTGATTCTTTCGTGGATGACGTCACTTACGTGAGGGATGTTGAAGTCTGTATGTAGATTACGATTTGTTACATATCGGGGTGCATTTGCTATGGCTCTGAGAATTTTAGATTGGGATCTATGCAAGATAACTATGTTGGACTTGCTGGCGCAACCCCACAGTTCTATTCCATGTACGACAGATGGAAGTAAATCTATCCTTACCTGGCATTGAGGATTTCAATCACATGCTTAAACTGTGCATAGCATGTTTTGGTATAGGTGTCAATGTGCTTGTCAACATTGTCATCCAAATGGTCCAACGTGTTGTTGTTGGTTACCTGGGGGGAAAAAAAGAAAAAGAAACTTTTGTAAACAAAATATGTTTATGTATGTGTGTTTTATATTTGGGAAGAAACTGACTCATCATCATACAGAGTTTCCCTTAGACAGAACCTATTATTACCAATTCCCTTGAGGTCCACAGAAATTTCTCCTGTATTCTTGTTTTCGAATGTTGCCGTTTTACTTTACGTTTCTGATTGAAATTTGTATTCTCAAACAAGGTGACTGCAGTTGCTGTGCAAAATATTTATAAACACTTACCACCATGACTGCCTTTATTAGTGTTTTGTGAAGGTTGATTCTCCGTGCAGATATCAGGGGAGAAGTCGCCAGCCGCACACCATGTTCCTCAGACCAGTCACCAATCCTTTTCTTCACAAGACCCTCTAATGCCGTGCGCTTGTACACTTCCAGTAGCAGGAATGTTTTCTCTGAGACACGTCTTGCAATTGTTACATCACTGTCCAGGAGGATGTTCAAATTCTCCAGAAAGGCATCCACATCATCTACAAATGAAACTGGTCATTAATCACGTTCCATTGTGTAAGACATGTAGGAAGGCGCGCGACCAACTCTTGCACCACGTTATGCAGAACTCAATCAACATCCAATACTCAGGCTTTGCTATCACTATTTCAGTTTTTCATTTGCATGAAATTTTACCTTGTGACTGTGAAGGGAATACCAGAACCAAAAAAATCGCACTGTGTAAAAGAGGCTACAGTCTTTGTTAATTATTAATTAGCTAACTGAATGACTGACTAAATAACGGACCAACAGTCTGACTAACCGACTAAATGACGGATTGTCTACTTAACTGGCTAACTAACCGACTAACTGAACGACTACCCAAATGACTAACCACCTGCATAACTAACTGTCTAAATGGCTGTGTAACTAACTGACTTACTTACTGAATGGCCATCAGAGTGAATGAATAAGTGACTGTCCAAATTACTGAATGAATGACAAAATAAGTGGCTAAATTGTTAAATTACTTAATTACTAACTGGCTAACTGGTTGACTAACTACTTGACGAATTAAGGGAATGTTTTGTTGACTGGTTAACTGATTCCGATTTACAAACTAACTGCAAAGGACAGAGTCCTTCTGTAGGTACAAGTTTGGAGTGTGACAATGCCGCTTTTGTTGAGACCAACTCCGGTAAATAAGGGAAGAAGGTTTAGCGATGTCAAGGACTTAGAAATCCAACTAAAAAAGATGAAAATTAGCACAAACGCATCTAGCCATTACCTGCTTTGATGTGATAAAGTGATATCTATTAACACAATTAATTATAAACAGATATTAAAAAAAAAAGAATATTCACGTGATTGGGCACCTTCGGAGGCTTCAGGCTTTCATCCAGACTTAATATGTGCAGACATGGGCACCTCAATACTTGCTGAAACATCTGTTCTGCAGTAAAAATCAGCCTTGGCAGATTTGTTGCAGTTTCGACTTCAGAATCGCACCTTACACGTGGAGACTTTTCTCCAGGCTTAGGTCTATACAGACTTGCCTTGAGAGAAATCTTCTCGTGTATGGACACCCTGATCATGCTGGCAGCACTTTAGACTACTGGTTATTTTAGAACAAACTCTGAAGTTGGGGGCCGATCATGTCGCCGGAATTTAGTGTTGCTATTAATTACATCAATTTAATTACTTTAGACAATCGTAGAATCAATAAAGTCAATGAGTGCAGATGTAACGTACCACTGTTAGAGTCTTATACCTATAGATAATAGTATTAGGCCCACAAAGTGTTTCAGTTTGGAAAGTGGGCGATCAGTATGTAAAATTTCTCCTCGCCATGAAGAGCAGAACCGCTCTGGGGCTCAATGACGGTTACTTGGCTAAAGCTGATCATTTACTTACGTCTGCAGTTTAGCTTAAGGTTTCACTTAACTTATCTCTATGTCCGTTGCAAGCTTTCTTCATGCAGCACCAAACTGTCAATTACCGGCCATCGTTTGTGACCCGTAACCCGTCATTACGGTACAATGACAAGTTACCGGTACAGCGGTACGACTTAGCAGACACGCAGTTTCTAGACTCACGACACTCTCAACATCAATAACGCACGGAATGAACAGTATAAAATTTATTCAGGTTTCTAGTATAGTGTATCAGGATACTTGCACTTTCTAATACAGTGGTATAAGCAGAAATGCAGTTTTTAGTAGAGTGGTATCAGTTAACAAACTTCCAGGTCCTAATACAGTGGTATCAGTTAACAGGCTCGCAGTTCCTAATAGAGTTGTGTCAGTTAATGGGATTGCAGTTCCTAATACAGTGGTATCAGGTAACAGACATGGAATTTGTAGTAAAGTTATCAGTTAGCAGACTTGCATTTTCTAGTACAGTGGTATCAGCCGACATACAGTTTTTAGTAGAGTGGTATCAGTTAAGAGGCTTGCAGTTTCTAATACAGTGATATCAGTTAACAGACATGCCATTTATAGTAGAGGTTCAATTAACAGACATGCAGTCTGTAGTGGAGTGTTATCATTTAGGAAACTTGCAGTTTCTATTAGAGTGGTGTCAGTTGACAGACATGTAATTCCTAGTCGAATCGAATCAGTTACCAGGTATGCAGTTTCTAGTAGAGTACTTTCAATTAGAAGACATGCAGTTTCTGGTAGAGGGGCATCAATTAGCAGGCTTGTATTTTTAATAGAGTGGTTGTCACTCAGCAGACATGCAGTTTCTAGTGAAGTGGTATCAGCAGACCTGCAGTTTCACTGTCATATCTTGGCCTATTCATACATTCTGATGTTTGGGGATATGAGGAATTCTTGTCGTGACTACATTTCGCATAATTAGAATTTTGGAGGAGAAGCCACCTGTAGTGTGTACGGAGCATCTGCAGTTCATTTGCCTGGAAAGAGAAAGAGCAATTTAGGAGTGATATTAAAGCAATATTATCTATTAGACTATACGTAGATAAATGTTACTTTTCTGCTTCATGCTTCTTCGAGTGGTCATAAGGAAAAATACAAATTGCTGTGATGTCTTAAGTTTCTATCTCACTCTGGACTATTTTTATCTCTCAAACAAATCAGTTATTTAATTCAGTTCCGGGAAATAATTCATGTTTTGATAATTACATGACAAACATAAACACACTGTACGGACAAAATGAAGGGGTTTGAATGTTAAATCATGTGGTATACAGTTATCACTGTTATTTACATGGAAAATATTGGTGTTTATTTTATTCTTATTCTTACAGAGAATGTTCAATATGTCAGGGACCTTAAATCTTACAAATTAAATTTAAATGACTATCATTTAAAAATTAATTCGCGGCAGAAATCGGCTCTTGCGTTCGGTACCGTTCAGCAATAGCCACATTCCGTCTCTTATTATTGTGGGATCAGCCGCCTCCCAATTTTTGCTTTAGTGAAAGCTATCCCATTACGGACTTTGACAGTTCCTTCGGCCTCCAGGACGCCAAAGCTTCAAGAGTTTCTGGACAGTCGGCACATGAAGGTGGTAAGGTTGTCAGCACTAGGCAGCAGTCGCCTTTAGTCCCCAGGAGACATCTCTGGTACTCGATTCTGTTAGAGGTTGAATCGACCCCGGGGCCATAGTGAGACTGGAAGGTTTTCAATAAAAATTCCCAATGACACTAGCGGAAATCGAGCCCGCAACCTTCCAGCTTGTAGCCGAGTGCCTCAAGCAACTGAAAAAATGATATGATTTTTATAACATGATTTTTAAAGTAAATAAAATTATATATAAATTCATTCTTAGTCCCTCAGTTAAAAATTCTGGGTGCGCGCCTGTGGCCACACTCAGCCAACAGTAATTTCACTGTCTGAACTACGTGTACCTTTCGCGCGCGCGCGCGCGCGCGCACACACACACACACACATCATCGACAACTTATAACAGTGCTGAATAACCGTTGTTTTCTTCTTACATGAGTGTCTGCTGAAGATTACTTCAGTGTTTCATAAATGCAAAATGAGGTGAATTACCAGATTTATTGCCCTAGGCACTCAGGCCAGTGATCACGGCTAATGTCCTGAGAAACACATTCTACACCAGTTTTCTCTCGTAGTCAGCAATTTAAATGGTTAATAAATATATATGACGGCAGAGTTGCGGATAAATAACTCATGGTATGGAAAAACAGTGAATGGTATCGCCGAATTAGGTGGTGACCTTACTTCATACCTCTTGCAGTAAGGCTGTGGCATTGTGGCAGCCCATGTCCAAGACGAAAGTTACGTAACCATCTCTCCCTGTGTTCTGGAAGCGAGGCAGTATGTCCTGGGTAACTGGATGCACCGACAAGACAACCAGCTGTTGTGAGAAATGGATCAGCATGTGATGAGTTGAATCTGAAACGGAGAGCAGCCTGTTGTGCTGGGACTGTGACACTCTGGGGGTTGATCCTTAAGCAGAAAACATACAGGATTTGAGAGAAATACAGTGTAAGAGTTCGCTTCAGCGGTAAAGGGAAGGTGGAAGGACAATATCAGAAGTGGTCTTGTGAGAATGCGTTGTGTTGATGAGAGGCAAACGTGACATGTGATGTATGGTATATACACATATGTCACTAACAGAAAGACAGCGAGCGACACGCTAAGCGTGTAGCACAACGTATCCATAAGTTTCGGCCGTGATCTCCATTCACTGTGGAGTTGTTGGGAATGATGGCAGAGCAAATTCTAGAGAAGTATGCAGCGTACCTTCTTCCCAGCACACAAAAGCTGTGACAGTAGAGGGAGGAGCCGCTTGCCTCTGGAATTTGATGAAATCAGCGATGAAAGTCGTTGTGGTGGAATAGGACGAAACAGGCGAGGCAATCACCATGATCCAAAGAGCACGGAGAGGGTGCAGCATGTTCCTGCATGATACAGAAACCAGGTAAGGAGTAATTAATTTTTGGCATTCAGATTAATTTACGATTTTAATATAAGGTGCATTTAATTTTCTACATTATTAAATTACTTTTAAATACATGGGTCCTTGTTTCCTAAGAGGGTTTTAATTGATCTTCATTAGTTCATAGTTTTACACTCACTCTACAGACTTCCTTCCTTAAACATACTCCACAGATAAAAACTTCTTTGCCCGCCATGTTGTTTTCGTCAAGGTAAAATTTGAAAATGCATTAAGAAAGTCCTTAATATGAATTAGTATTTTGCAGGCGAGGGTGTGAAAAGAGTAGGTCAAAGTCTCTTGCAGTGAAAATATCGACGGACAGGATATATACCTATACCTTAAACATATTCATATTACACTACTTAGTTACGAAAGGAAACTAAGATGGACCTGTGTGGTATGAACATTCATCCATTGAAGACCTACCCAGATCAGAAATTTTGTAGTACTCCTATATTCAGTTATACCAAAGTTTTGAACTTGGAACTCGAATGCTTTCGCTAGCGGACGCATAAGCACAGTTTGCACAGAAGAGATTGCTGTACCTACTACGTACTTCTGCAACCACGAAGTCCCAGGCGTTGCTCTAGCCTCACTCTTCCTGCCCTACAATTTACATACCGGAAGAGATGCGTGCACGTAATTGCAGTGGTGACAATTTTTCGTTCTTGCGTATCATTTTATAATACAATTCCTCTTTTAAAATAAAACGAATCCTTCTAACACGTTTCAGACTGAAACTTCTAGCTCACAGATGTTATTAGCTCACGAACCACCCATCCCCCCTTCCGGTCTACTTCACGCAACCACTTTTAAACCTTTACGCAGTGCTTCATAAAACATTTTTCTTCTTGACAACATACAGCGGTGCAAATGTACCCTGGTCCGACTAACAGAACATAAACTAACTCGATTATGTACAAAGCAGCAGCTTTTCCTGATAAAATTCCCAATTACGTAACCTAAATTTCTGAGAATGGAATTCTTTATTGACGGTTGAAAATGTACCGTATATTTAGCAATAAAGGGAAAGGTAAAGGTAAAATTTACTCTAGAACAGGCCACCAAGTCTCAGAGGTGGACTAGATATATGGCTCAACTTTTCCTTTAAATTCGGCGCTAGATGGGAGTGACTGGTCAAAGCCAAGCCCCCACCGCTTTACCTCCCGGAAAGAGGCCCGGTACGCATTGTACAAGAGGCCGGTGTTCTTAGGGATGGACTAAGAGGTTCGAAAAATCTCGCCCCGGATTAGATCCCCGGACCTTCCAGCCCTAGCGAGTCGTTATAACGACTACACTATTGTGGTCCACATATGTAGCAACAGACACATTTTTTAGTGATAAACTGGTATTCCCTTAGCTCACCTATGAAAACGACACGAGATTCTCTGCGTGCCGTTGGTTTCAATGCATTCAGGTTATACTAGTGTGCTGACTCTGTATGCCAGGAAGAGCAGCGTGTTCTTTACGGCACTCGGCATGTTGATATGAATCGACATACTGAGCAAGCTCCTAATTAACCCTTTGACGCCTAATGACGACTATAGTGGTCGTACCGCAACGCTAACCTCTAAACGTTGCATTTTATATATTTATTCAACACATATAGGTACTGAATATTTTAAACATGGCATATACTCTCCCAGGAAGACGAGGAAGAAAACGTAGGAAGCTACTGGATGACCTTAAGGAAAGGAGAGGATACTCACATTTGAAGGAGGAAGCTCTAGATCGCACTATGTGGAGAGCTCGATTTGAAAGAGGTTTTGGACCTGTCGTAAGACAGACTACTAAATGAATGAATATACTCTCCGTTTTTTCCTCTTCAAAATGCAGTTTGTTTCATAAATCTAACGTATTTGGTTCCTGTATTATTCACATTTTATATAGAGGGTGTGCTAAAATTAAAAAAAATAATTCCGGCACCAAAAGTTTAAGGGAATGATGTGAAATAAAGCCCTCTACTTCCTGAGACATGATGATTATGTGTAGGCTGGTATGAAGGTACCAACGTTGCAGTGGAGTTTGCTGCTTGCCCCAGGACAGTAGAAGAGGTCTTCTTTGTCTCCCCTGAGGCAGGAAGTGTGTACGAAGCTTTGGTACTCCCCTGCCAATCTACACGGTATCTTTTCTCAGCAGCTCCGACTCTTCGCCAGAACAGCGTCGAGAGCCTCAAATCTTGCACGGGATAATATATTTGTATGCACGGTGTGCATTCTGAATGCATGAGGGGAAATTTTATCTCTAACACCACATCGCAGATCCTACTATATAGGGTCACTGTTTCATATGAAATCTGTTAGTTGTTGCCTGTTGGCTCGTCTATTGTATTAGCCTAGCTTACTCAGCCGATCGCCCTCACGAGCGGTGAAGTAAAGGCGCTGTGTCAAAAGATGGGTAAAATAAGGACCCCGACTAAAATGCCATCTCATTTGCTTGAAATTAATGCGAATTTCATTTATGAAGGTTACACTGCGTGAACATATTGCAGATATCAGCTGTGCAAAATTTACAGAAGAGTTTCTAGAAGCAATGTGGTCATGTCTCGAGACTACAATGCAGGACGAAGGCACAATATAAAGATTGATAATAGTTCCTCTGAAATGGCAGGAGAGTTCAAATATTTGGGAACAACCTTAACAAATCAAAATTCTACTCAGGAAGAAATTAAGAGCAGACTGAAATCAGGGAATGTTTGCTATCATTCGGTGCAGAATCCTTTGTCTTCCAGTTTGCTATCTAAAAATGAAAAGGTTAAGGTGCACAGAAATATAAGTCTGTCTGTTGTTTTATATGGGTGTGAAACTAGGTTTCTCACATTGCGGGAGGAACGTGGGCTGAGGGTGTTTGAGAATAGGGTGCTGAGGAGAATATTTGGGTCTAAGAGGGACGAGGTTACAGGGGAATGGAGAAAACTACTTAAGGAGGAACTTAATGACCTTTACTCCTCAACAAATATTTTTCGGGTGATCAAATCGAGAATGAGATGGGCAGGGCATGTAGCACGTGTGGGGAGGGTAGAGGTATATACAGGGTTTTGGTTGAGAAAACTGAGGGAAAGAAACCACATGGAAGACCCAGGCATATATGGGAGTAAAATATTAAGATGGATCTTCAGGAAGTGGGATGCGGGGGTATGGACTGGATCGACCTGGCTCAGGATAGGGACAGGTGGCGGGTATTTGTGAATGCGGTAATGAACCTTTGGGTTCCATAAAATGAGGGGAATTTCTTGACTAGCTGAGAACCGGTATAGCTTTTCAAGAAGGACTCTGCTTCATGGAGTAAGTAATGTGAGCTGTGAATGCTCAGACAGAAAGGTTGCGTGTCGGGCAAATTTCGGGGAGTATTCTTATGCGCCACTGATATCTAGACCGCTTCTGGGACTCTTCCAGCCTTCTGCTGAATGGCTAACAAAAGATTCCTTCCCCCAACCGTTTCCCCGAGGATAAATAGGCTGAAGTGTGACTCTGACCACTTTTACAAATTTAGTGTCGACATTAAATAAGCCTCAATGGAGTGATATTTTAAGAAGCAAGAGAAGGGCTTTACCTTCTGGATACAGTAAAATTTCATCTCTATATGCAACACTAATTGCACATTTTGATTTTATTTATCCAGATGAGAAAAATTTGTTGGTGTTCTTGTAACTCACAAACACATCATATTCACGGTTTACAGTTTTATTGTACACGTTATTATTATTATTAATATGTCATGAGACGTCTTCACCACTGCCGTCGAGAGGGGAAGGGGGAACACGGTGTCCGGCGGTCCGAAAAAGGACCCGGGGCCCGAATATGTTGCATATGTTTTAGGCGCTTTCGCAAAATTGCGAAAAGCGACTGTTAGCTTCTTCATGTCTGTCTGCCCTTACGTACGCATGCAACAACTCGGCCTCCACCGGAGAAATTTTCATGAAATTTGGTATTAGAT
>Ga0123355_10022143_pt1 | contig 10186 bp, 4 predicted proteins | sample TergutEmb28metaG_3_FD_89872 | JGI IMG/M metagenome (GOLD analysis project Ga0123355, IMG submission 89872) | Embiratermes neotenicus P1 segment gut microbial communities from Petit-Saut dam, French Guiana - Emb289 P1 | ecosystem: Host-associated > Arthropoda: Insects > Digestive system > Gut ... | reverse complement strand
GTATTGTTTGTGTGTGATGAAAAAGGAGTGGGGAGAAGACGGCAGGGGGAGGGGGGGCCGGCACCGCGGGGGGGGGGGGGGGGGGGGTTGGCGCCACGGAAAAATTAAATGGCCAGTATAAATTTATTTCTTCTCACAGATTATATTATGGTAAGAATTTGTCACTGCTCCTCACCTAGTAGGTTACCCTTTCTCGGGTCTTCTTCGTTCCCCCTTAACCGATCACTGATGTGATGCGCACAAACGTTTGAACCAGAAGTTTACATATCAATATACCTTAATGTTCAGGCTATTTATATCCAGAAGAAGTACTTAAACTTCCAACAAAAATTATTAATTGTTCTACTCTGTTTTCAAGATCAGTCCTGAGAGCTCAGTTGGTGTGCTCGTTAGACCACCGATGCAGCATATCAGAAGTCGTAGGACGATTCCCGGTAAGGAAAAGAGGTTATTCTTTTACACGAAGCGTAAAGTCCAGCTCTTGATGCCACCAAATCTCCTAGTCAACGGTTAGCGGTGGTTCTTCCTATGGGGTAAAATGGCCGGGGGTGTGAAGCTGATCCTCTCCTCCATCTAATGCTAAGTTTAAGAAAGATTAGAACTGTACTTAAAGTGCCCAGTAGGTCTTCAGCCCTTGTAATGGACGACTTTACTTTTACTTCACCGGTATTTAAGAAATATGATTAAAATAATAAAACTTTTTCTAAAATTCAGCATAATTAGAATATTCTCAATGATTTAGCACAATTTCGACTCTCTGTAGTGGTCGAATGTAGACTAATAAAAGTGGAAGATTTCTTCTTTTTATCAAATGTAAAGTTTTCCTTTCACCTTAAACAAGAAGAAAGTTTTCAGTTTTAGGGGAAAAAGGGCGGAGCAGGTATTGTAAATCACCTTACGATAGAGGGCGTAGTTATTACTAGAATCCAGGACGTTGCATAATGAGGAGCTTTTCTCTTTAATTATTATTATTAGGGTGATCATATCGAAGAGAATATAACTACCAGAACAAGTAACAAGAAACGTAGGTAAGGTTACGCCTGTCTATACCACGAAGGCGTATGTGGGGAGTAGAAGTGGAGCTCCACTAATTCTTAACCTCGGCGCTAGACACTGAGTGGTCAACATGACACCACAGCCGCTTTATGCCCGTGAGAGAACTGCGGTACCCATTGAATACGAGGCTGGGTGAGCTCCAGAACTGGTCTTGTCGTCCTGGGGAACAGAAAAATGTCTTACGCATGCCGGAATTCAAACCCCAAATCATCCAGCCTGTAACGTAGCCTCTGTGCCGACTACGCTATGACGTGCGTAAGGAGCATCGTAAATATACAGGTGTAGAAGTTTTTGACGGAAAAAATGAGGGGACTAGTCCTCAGACCTAGACATAATCTTGAGCGTAATATTAAACTACATCGTAAGAAAATGGAGGGTGAAGGCGTGGAATAGAGTGGAGTAGCTGACGGTAGTAAACACAGTAATGAATCACCAAACGTACTAACCTTTATATCCACCTACTGCCATTCTATCAAGCTGAACGTCATTCCATGGAGCCAGTATTACAAACCCAAACCGGAAGGCACATGATGTGATCGAATAAATTCTATAAACCCCCGGGACTGTGTAGCATATCCCTAACCGATGCACAAACTCTGTGCCTGCTGAATGCGAAACCTGTGTTGTGGGCGCTGTGCAGACCATCGTTGAGGGTGTGTTGTCATCGGGTAGTGACGTAGACCATTGCGTCATGATTAGAAAGTTACTAGATTGTTTTCATCGTACTTCCGGTAATCATATGCCGGTGGGAAATTCAAATGTTTTGGGTTCATAATAAATTCTTTTGCCTAACGTTGTATGTGATGTGACGTGGTGTAACACCACACCATACAAAGGATGGCGACCAAGAACCTCCGATCAACGAAATTAAACACGTGCATAAAAACAAAATTATCAGCGTTATAATATGACGATATTGTATCTATAAATTGTACAGAATAAAAGAAAATCTCGCGTTATGATTTACAGATATCCACAACTGGCAGTTGAAAGCTCCATTCAATATCTAAACGAAGTTGCAAAATAAGTGACAGAAAACTGTTACAAATTGAATTAAAATTAGACGACGAAGTAATCGTCCAAAACTATCCTACGGCCTGAAATTATTCATTCAATACCGTGCAGTAACTATGTAACCTGTAAGTTTAATGTATCTTAGCACACATTAGTACAAATAATTTATTTTTCATAATAGGTTGTAAAAGCTATAGTGCTTTCCATATATTATAGTATGAGTTACTTTTGTATTATTGTCATGAAGCACCAAAGCATGTAGGGTAATTTTAAAATAAATCACAGATGCAGACGCGTGTTTAGTTGGTACGTGTATATTAAAATTACAGTTATCATATAACTGTTTTTGGCTTCGCAATTTTAAGATATTTTAATTTAATATTATAACATAAACTTAGCCGGTCCCAGTGGCCGCGCGGTCTAAGGCGTAGGTCTGCGGCCGCTCGCCTGCTGAGACTGTAGGTTCGAATCCCACCGGGGGCATGGATGTCTGTCTGTTGTGAGTGTTGTGTGTTGTCAGGTAGCGGTCTCTGCTACGAGCTGATAATTCGTCCAGAGGAGTCCTCCCGAGCGTGGTGTGTCAGTGAGTGTGATCTAGAAACCTCGTAAATGAGCAGGCCCTGGCCCACAGGGGGGCTGTTGCGTCATAGTAAAAAAAATAGAACATAAACTTAAGGGTAAATTGCAATTTGCTGTTTTGTGTAAAACGTCTCTTAATGATGACAGAATAATTTATGGAAACCTAACGACTTTTGCAGTGAACATACAAGACGGAGTTTTGTTAGGCTGAAAATCATAGAACACTGGCCTGCTGGTTTAATAGTACGTTAATACGTTAGTAGGAGCGTTCCGCGAAACAACGAACCTGCTTCTTGATTTTTGTGATTAGTCAAACGGCTGGACCAGACCGGCCATGTTCCAGCAACGAAAACAGCAAACAGGAAAGTCACAGGAGCGAGCTGTGGTTGTGAGAACTGAAGAAAAATTGCACCTACTTTTTATTTCATCCATGATTTCTTATAATCATAGTATTTTTATGTTTTTTTCTTATTTGTATGACCGTCTGACATTATTCACAAATATACGAGTGTAAGAATTTTATTGATTTCGTGATGTTATTTAAAGCCGCGAGATTTGATCTTCTCACAGAGGTGCTGCTGAAGATGCACGTTGTCTGAAAAGTGACACCCTGTCTTTGGGCCAGTAATTCCAATTTCGCCCAAAATCATAGCGTTGCAATGAATTTACGAGATATTGAAATGGGTGTTAGCTGGTTCACCGTTCGGGAGATCTCGTTTCCTTTGGTATAGTTGCCGACTTATAGCACGGCATTCCCTCAAATATAGTTTTGTCGTAGCCTGCATGATTTAATATGGAAGTGTATTTCAGCAATGTTTATGTTTTACCTTGAGAAACCGTATGCGATTTGTGCAGCCGAAACTTGCCGTTTATGAATGCGAAAGATTAACCCATTCGTCAGTTTTACGTTGTTCACTTGAAATACCGCTATGATTGATTGCACTTATCCAATATTGGTTACTGAGTCATAACCATAAACAGTTGATGACTTGACTGAACGGCTGATGCAGGGAAAACAGAATACTAAGAAACTAGGCCGCTAGCCTGCCAGTGAGTACGAGTTTTCGAAACATTGTTACAGAATATTTTACGCCAAAGTACTGTTACCTCTACGCCGTACCCCCACCTCTAGGATCATTTACTTGCATGATGTTCGCCACTACTTATTCAGTATGTTCTGAACTACCCACCATATCTGGAAGCCGTCTGCTTCTTCAGAAACCTGAGAACGTGTAATGATGCAATGGCTAAAAAACCAGCTTAACACGAGAGGATATGAACACGAATGACGTTTATGACGAATGTGTTTAGTTGACATTTGTTGTTATCTTTCAGATGCGCTACTGTGTTATACGTGCAATAATGAACGTTGTGTTTCCTTGTCCAACGTGCGAAGAAATCCAGGAATCCTGCTGTGTCTAACAAAAGCGAATCTGTTTCTGACGTCAGGATGTTTGCTTTTTGAAACTTCGGAAGGTAGAGTTTTTATCTGGATTTGGTAGGAACATGCACACGCGCGCGAATACAATAGATTTTTTCCTCGAAAGGAAAATATGTCTCGAATTCATCCTCTGACGTCAGAGTTAATATTTTTCTCTAGACGTACGTTGCATTTATCTACATCTATCAACACGATCAACTGTCTGCATGATTTCCGGCACGCCATCCTTCTGTGTGGCCAATCAAAGGATTTCTTGACTACTGTCACTACAACTCTCGTTACAGGACAACATTCTTTTCTGTTCCAACCCAACGGACATAATCGAAAACGATATGTCTTTGTGCTGTTTGCAGTTGGTTTCTAAAGTGGGCACATAACGGGGACATGTAATGCCCGTCTGGCAACCTACTAACTTGTTTCATATCCTAAACAGCTTCATGTAGGTGAAGTATGGATTTACATAATAGGTGGGTAAAATTAATCTTCATTCATAGCAGTTCATTGAGACTATCCATTTACGTAGGAACTAATTTAATACCTATTACATATTCTCAGTAGCATGTTTAGAACAATCTGAACTGTAAGTACCGTTTATAGCTGTGCCTACCATTTGGCACGATCCTAAGCCATTTTCATCCATCTCCCAACTTCGCAGTTTACCTTCCTAAGTCCCGCCTGAAGGTTATCCTCCAGTATCTTTCTCCGTGTTCTAAAAGTAAAGAAAAAGCAAGTATTTTAACATTGCTAATGTTGTTTTAAAATAATATTAAATGGAGTTCGGGGAAAGATGATGGATTTCGGGGGGTGCGTGGAACGAAATGATCTGGCTCAAATGATGAGCTCTAGTGAACACAGTAATGAACCTTCGGGTTTCATGGGATGTGGGGAATTTCTTGACTACCTGAAGAATAAATAGCTTCTCAAGAAGGACTCTGCTCCATGGAGTTAGGTAGGTGGGTAACTAATTTTGTTTTAGGAATTTCGAGAACAGAACAGCCTTTCCTTTGGTACCCAATGTCTCCTCAGAGATTCAGTGCAACGAAAGTTGTTTCATAAGATACGCATCCAATTTAATGCAATCGCGAATTTAGTGCACATTTCTAATCACATAATAACCATTTTCCTCAGATATGTGCCTCGAATTTAGATTTACCTTCAAGTTATTATTCTTGTGGCTGGTTTCATTGTGACGTATCTCAGAATCGTGAGACAAACCGTGTGCATGACGGTTTGTTGACACTGGAAGTTCCTGTTTCTGTACAAGTTCAGAGTTCGATTACATATGCCGTCAATATAGTTAAGAAACTCGGAAAGGCTAGCAAGGACTTTGGTTCTGAAATAAACATAGAGGAAATGAAGTGTGTAATATCTCTTCATCAGAATGCAGGACAAAATTATAAAAATTATAAAAAGAATAGGGCTTGAGAATGTTTCGTAAAGGTGACGATGTTCAGATATTTTGGAAAGACAGTAACGGATGAAAATCATATTGATAAAGAGAGAGAAATGCATATATAGAGAAAAACACGCTGCCCTTCCTCTCCCTTGCACGTATTAAATGAAAGGGCTGTCAGACAGGTGTCTTGGTATTCGTTGTCGAACTGTATCTGCTACGTCTCCTCAGCCTTCAGCACGTCATGTCGATTTACTCATTTTTTGCATAATGTAGCGACTTCTTCTCAAAATGATGGGCCATGTAACGTTGAATGTTTGTGTGGCACTTGACTGTAAAGGAATTAGAAGAAATCGCCCGAGGGCTGTTTGAGCTGTTATCATAGTATTTGCGTTAGGAAAGCACGGAGAGTCAGAAAACCTCAGAATATCAGGCTTCGTGACAGAAAATAAGACCCGAACCTCCCGAATACGAAATAACAGTTTTATCTGATCCAGCTGAAACTTCGGTACACGATGGAAAACTAAATATTGCTATTTATCTAGTTTCCCGAATGACATGATGTTTACGGGAGAGTAATCGCCCTGTTTGTATGGGATTTCAACACCATGTCTTTTACTTATTTGTACGAGGGGTAAGTGATTTGGTGAATCCAATTTAGACCTGTCATGTTGCAGTTATGTCCACTTCGCGTAAAGAGGGTTGCCTGAAATCGGTGCTCCTTGAAATCTGTACCTGCAAGATAAATTACAAAGGTTATGCTATCGAACCAGATACATTCTTGAAGATATTCCATAACAGTTAGTTGATACAATTTCACATCAAAATTTGATCACGTGAATATTGATGAGGTTCTTCTAACTTTATTCCCCAAGACGAAACTCAGTTGTTCCCTTTACTCCGTCATTATCCTGCATTCTTGGACTTACATTCCGAAAAGCCTCACGTATTAATATTTTTTATTTATTTTTATTCCAGAAAGAATAAATCTATAAGCTAATGTGATGATCATACAAAAGACGCTAAGATACCATGTATTGCTGTGACGTGGTAGGGTATTCGTCCAGCGATGTCACCTCAGGTGCCTTGTAAGTCTAAAGGCTAGCATCTTTTTAGTCTCCTATTTTTATAGGTTGTAGTAGTGGCTCTAATAATGGATTGGGATGGGCTTCCAGGTTGTTGTGATGCTTATTGATTCTTTCATGAATGACGTCTCTTATCACGTAAAAATATGAAAAAAAGATTTATTTGTTCTCATGGCTTTAACTTCACTCTGGCTGTTCTTTTTCCTCTGGTCCTAATTTGCTTAGGGCCCATGGATGTTAAGGCACTCATGCTTTATTCTGTGGTAAAGTTCCGTGAGATTTCATGTTGCTGAAAGGGAAAGTAGGTGGATTGTTTCTGTAGCGCAATACTTGGGAAAATGTGTACTGGCTTGTGATATTATTAGCAGGCTGTCACATCATTCAGCAACTGTGGACTCATAAAAGTTCCAGCAAACAGGAAGCTCTGTATACGTTCACAAGGAAATTGCCTTAGAGGGGGCTGTCGCATATTCTGATTACGTCTTGAGCGAAACAATGGAATTCTTGCTTTCGCTCATTTTTCTTTAGGTAATCCCACTGTTTTAAGAGAATAGTTCGTAATTTGATGTATTATACGAAAGGAGGCAAGAAGAGTTCATACAAATTAAGAGCAGTCTCTTAATAAATAATGACATTGATGGGTATACATCTAGATGGAGCAGATTGCTTCTTTCGAAGCTAATAAATTTTGTGCTCCACGAGAAATTCCTCGCCTGCTGTGGAATTCCAAGGTCTATATTCTCTTTAAATGTACACCATCAAAGATATCTTTTACGTGTGTAGCAATACCTGCTTATTCCTTCACTGCATATTTCGGTTATTGGTTAAGCCATTATGAAGAAGACGTGCCAGTCTGTGTAGAGAAATATTTGCTCTGATGGCCTGATAAATTACATAGTCTACAGATTAAAAGTACACGTGTGTTCCGGAAGCAAAATACTAATTTTAGAGTGCCTCCTGGTTATATAATTGCCCTTAGGAGTTGCAGTTCTCTTACTTTTTCAGATATTCTGCTGTTGGTACTGGGGGTACGCAGTGGCGCAGTTGGTTGGGGCACTGTGTTACAAGGCGGAAGTTCGCGGGTTCAATTCCCGATGATATCATTGGAATTTTTCATTGACATAATGTTTCCGGCCGCACTATGTGCCTGGGGTTGACTCAGCCTCTAACAGAAATGATTACCAGGAATATTTCCTGGGGGTAAAGGCGGCCGGTGCGTATAGCTTAATCCTTACCACCTTCATGTGCAGAGTGTCTTGAAATGTGGGAGTCTGATCCTCCTGGAACCCTCTGGGCCTGTCCATGCCTGTAATGGGATTGCTTTACTTTTTACTGTTGTTGTTAGCTTACTGGATTCTGTTGTATATGAGCCCACGTAATGCAAGACTTCCCTTACAAAAATTACTCTCAACATTTACATTTCGTATTTTTTCTTTTTTTAAATATATCCGGCATTTGGTAATAAGTATGATAAACAAATTTGAATAATTATAGGAGATTCTGAAAACGTTCCATACCTTCTCGAAGGCAAACATTCGCCATTTTCACAGTGTTTCCTGCCACCTTTCGAAGAATTTATTGATCAGTGCCAGCAACATACTGTTCAGTATTATCTTTAAAGTCTTCCAGGATTCTTGGGTTATTGCTGTAGACTCTTTCTTTAAGAAATTCCCACAGAATGGATTCAGATGGCATGAAGTTTGAGGATAGTGGTGACAAAACCGCAAGCCACGTAATGCCATCACCGAAGGCTTTTACGTGTAAGAAAGACCTTCTGTTCACAGTATGGGCATTCGTCTCAGCTTGTTGAAACCAGCTATCTTCCTGCAAAGCAATGAATTGAGTCACAGGATTTTGATAATTTTCCGCAGTAATTGTCTCTTCAAAGAACAATGATCTCGCAATTCGTCTTCTAGATCCTGCACACCAAATACCAGTCGTTCACAAATGCTGAGGATTTTTTGCAGTGCTTATGGGTTTTTAGCACTCCATACTCTATTGGTTTGACCATTGATACGTGGGTATATCCACTCAATTGGAATAATTCTTTCTCCTTAAAAAAATTGTGTGTCAAACTCCTTCGACCACAGAACACCGAAATCAATGGAAATGCTGTATTCATGCAGCAGTATCACGTGTTTGAAGCTGGTGCACCTACTGACGCAAACAGTGAACTTGAGCTGAAAGACTCAGGAAATTTTGGAAAAGTCCATTACAGAGAGGGGGAGGGATTGCATCTTCTTCTATGCTTTGTTTTATTATTCCTACATGTAAGCCCTTTGTGTTGCGTCTTACAGTAGACACTCTGCATTTGTCGGATACAATTCAAGAACTTTACGTGATCACCAATTTGTAATTGTTTGCTTAAAAACAACATTTAATTCGTCATGCTCGTATACATGTATGTTTGCCTACGTCCATATCAAATTTTACATACAAAGCTCCAATATTTCCACAAAGGTATGATCTTAACTAATCAAGTCTCTTAGAACGTATAATTTCCGAACTTAAAGCAAGTTTCGGTGGTGTTACTGACGCCTATCTTGCGTGTCTGACTGTAATGACTTTAACTAATACACAGTATTTGGTATTTAGGTGTCTACCAGTTGCGTATTGTTAGTGACAATGGGTGGAATTGTTCTAAAGTGAACAAGGAGACAGTATACGTATAAGCTAATATCGGGGTGCGTTCGTGTAACTATTGTTGCAGTGGAAAAGCAATGAGTAATACATATTCTGAGTGTGCGTTTGTAGCCTTAGGTATCCAGTATGCAATGCGAATGCGCCATATTGTCATCTGTGGTCTGTCCGACTCTACAGGATTTTTTCACATTATCTCATAAACACCACGGTTTTCGAAAAAAAAAAAAAAAAAAAAGTTACTGAACGTAGAATGCGTGTTTTGATTTTCTGTACAGATTTAGTCCGAAACAATATGACAAAAAATGTCTATTAGCCTTTATGTAAAGTACTCACCATTCCTGTCACATTTTGATGAAACTTACATTTCCTCCACATTTTGGAAAAATGCTGAAATATCAAATTTCTTGACTATCCGTTCAGTGGGAGGTGAATTGTTCCATGCGGATGGACGGAAGGAAAAGCAGAAATGACAGAGCTAACAGTGGCTTTTAACAGTTTTGCGAAAGCGTCTAAAGACGGAAGTACATACACGTACTGCCTGCTGATCTGAATAGTCTAGTTTTCCTCGTTTAGGAAGGACACCGGCCAAGAACGGTGATAAAGCTCGCTGTAATATTACTTATCGACGCATATTTCATTTATCAACTACATACGAAAATTTTATCCAACATTCTTTCTTCAAGTTTTATGCCATATACAGGGTGTCCCAGGAGGAATGTGCCAGACTTCGGGAGGGTGTTCCTTATGTTAAACTATACCGATATGACCCAAAACACCTATATCCAAAGTTGAACGGTTACGGAGATAATGGCCAGAGAAGTTTGAAACTTTGACAGCTGTTACTCACTTATAGATTACCAAATACATATTGAAACTGGCAGGAATATGTGGTTTCTGTAATGTTAATAGCTGTACGTAACATCAAAGTCACTTGTGAGTGACATAAAGCCATTAAATTGAACTACAAAAACACTC
>Ga0123355_10022142_pt1 | contig 10186 bp, 3 predicted proteins | sample TergutEmb28metaG_3_FD_89872 | JGI IMG/M metagenome (GOLD analysis project Ga0123355, IMG submission 89872) | Embiratermes neotenicus P1 segment gut microbial communities from Petit-Saut dam, French Guiana - Emb289 P1 | ecosystem: Host-associated > Arthropoda: Insects > Digestive system > Gut ... | reverse complement strand
CGCAGCAGCTGTGCGACCTTGAGAGAGTGAAGCCACAACCTCCACCCTCCCTCCTGCTCGGGTTAGAACCTGTTCAGTCCTGTCTGGGAGTTGCTAGTGTGATGAGCGAACAGAAGGTACCGCAGAGCGTGGAACAACGCATTGTGATCAAATTCCTCACTGGAGAAAACGTCCCGTCCGCTGAAATTCACCACAGACTCCAACAACAGTATGGGGAAGAGTGTGTCTCACGGACCCGTGTGTTTGAGTGGGGTAAGTGCTTCAGAGAGGGCAGAGAGCGCGTGGAGAATGAACCGCATGATTGTTGGCCGCGAATATCTGTCACCGAGCCAAACATTGATCGTGCGGACGCGCTTATTCATGAGAATAGGCGCATCACTCTCAAGGAACTTGGAGCAATGCTGTCCATCAGTGTTGGTAGTGTAGAAGACATCGTGAAATACCACCTGCACTATCGCAAGGTGAATGCATGGTGGGTACCACGCACTTTAATGGACGTGAACAAAATGGTGCGCATGCAAGCTGCCCATCATCTCCTACAGCAGTTTGAAGACGAAGGTGATGCATTTTTGAAGTCTATAGTGACCACCGATGAAACTTGGGTGCACTTATTCATTCCCAAGTCCCAGCAGTCATCACGCGAGTGGCGGCATACCAGTTCTCCCAAACCCAAGACGAGCGCGGAGGAGCCGTTCGGCAGGAAAAGTGATGCCAACGTTCTTCTGGGACTGGCAGGGGGTTATCCATGTAGACTTTCTGACAGATGCCAGAACAGTCAATGCAGCTTATTACTCAGACATCCTGGCACAGACATGAAGGAAAAGATCCGACCCAAGCGGAAGACAGGTGGAAAGCGAGTAGCCTTCCTTCAAGACAATGCATGCCCCCATACGGCCAAAACAACAATGGAAACCCTCTGGAAATTGAAAAAGAACCTTCTGACACATCCGCCGTACAGTCCCGATTTGGGCCCAAGTGATTTCTACCTGTTCGGAAGGCTCAAATCAGACCTGCAAGGCATGCAGTTTGCGGACAACGACGCCGTCATCCAGACTGTTCGGGAGTGGATACACCGCCAACCACAAGCCTTTTTTGAAAAGGGCATCAGGATGCTTCCAGAACGTTGGAAAAAATGTGTTGACTCCAGAGGTGAGTACGTTGAAGACTGACATGTGCAAGTACGTGTTTGTCAATTATGGTTACAAAAAAAAAATCAGTCCCGGTCATATCTGAACCACCTTGTACTAAATGAACAGTACACCTGCTTGATCAATAAAACTGAAAATTGATAAGCATAAACAAATCTGACAGTTCAAAATGCACTTTCAGTCCACAACATGACTGCTGTTTTCCATCCGTTCTACCAATAGATCAAAGAAACACTAATAACATTTAATTTGGTAGGGAAGGCTATATTCCATTCTCCTTGACATCAATGGCACAACTACACCCAGCGCACAGCTGCTGAGTATAATTTGCTTGTATCGCTGCATCCGTGCAGCTATACCATGTTACCACATTCCTGAAGAACTTGTTCAACCATATGGCTGCAAAATTGATCACTGGCTAATTACGTATTGCAAAAATTTCACAACTGGAAATTTATTTAAATTCTGTGATACCCAAAACTAATTTTGTTATGTGGAACAAGACTGGACAAAGGAGAACCCAGTATTGGTAAATATTTCCCTGACTATATGATGAACTAAACTCACCAGAAATAAATAAGAAAAGCAAGACAGACAGGAGAGAAAATAATGGAAGTTATTAGATTTAACATGACTATAACCTTGAACATTATTCTCTACACATAAAGTATCATGTAGACACAGTTATTCCATACACATAATTTATATAGAAACTTTTGAGAACTAATGATTGAACGTTTAGATAATTCACACTTCAGTTTACATTTCACATTGAACACAATGAGCAAGTTAGCTGAAGCAGTAGCACTTCACACTTGTAATTGGAGGTACCTGCTTTCAGTCTCAGCGGGGACAAAGATCACTCTGATGTTTCTCAAATATTACCTCAGTCCATCCAGGCAAATGCTATGACAGTACCTTATATTAGGCCACGATCACTTCCACATCCTATCCAATTCACTGTACATACCATCCTATCATTTTATACCATACAGTCTGTGACAGCACTGTTAAATAAACTACAAATAAATAACACTTATAACAAACACTTTCTCATCCACCCTACCATGAAGGAAAACATCCACAACATATATTTTGTTATTTTCATTCATAGGTTCATGCTGTGACTACCTGAGAAAACCACATGCTTAACATGACGTGACAATCACAGCATGACCTGCTATAAACACATTTAAAAAACCTGAAATTCTGCACAAGCAAAAAGAATATTGTATTATAACAGAATTAAATACCCTCTTTTACTTTCACACGATACCATACCAAATACAAAACCAAATACATGCAGCTCCATCATGAACATCTCTTTGGTCACTCTTTATCACACTTCATTATTTTCAGGCTTCCATCCCATTACCACGTTTGAGTGATGAAAATATGTTGTGGTTATCTGATTTGTCAACATGTCAGAGAAACTGGCAGTCTCACCTTTACAGGAACAAAAACGACAACACACCCAGTCCCCATATTTATGGCACCAGACTATGGGATAATGAAGAAAGTATGAGGCATCCATCTACTTAAACGGAGGTGTATCAGAATTTCGACAAAGGCAATGTGTACTGTATACAGAGTCTGCTCTCAATCACTTCACTGTACAGACAGGATACTTGCCTCAGAACTTTGGCTATTTAGTCAACCACACAACATGTTCAGCTAGAAACTTCACCTACAAACTGAAGACAACAAATTCATTACTACCCCTTTTCACCTTATGAATACAATATAGTGCCACTAAATATATAAAATAATTTACAATAACCCTAAAAAAGACTAAACATGTCTGTTTTATATAAGGATTCAGTGCGTACCGTGCAGTAAACACTCTCCACCTTGGTTATACAAAACCAATTTGCTAATGCTGTGTAGGGCATAAGTCGCTGTTTGTTGTGAGATCCGTACAAAACACATAAGCACAATGTGAGCACCATGTAGAATTATTGAATGTTAAAACTGGTGGTACATAAAGAAATCACTAGGCTCTTAAAGGTTAATGGGGTATTGTCTAATTTATGAGACGAAGATTACACCTAGCCAAAAGCAACAATGAAACTTTCATATTTACAAAAATGTAAACAGAATCTCACCTGCAGTTTGCGTTTCTGTTCCCGAATAACTTCACGTTCTTGAAGTTTTCGCTGGAGCTGTAACTGTGTTTCACGATGCTTACTTGCTGTACCACCTGGTGGCACCACTTGCATGCCCAAAGGGGAAGTTCCACTCACTGCTGTCAATCAGACAATAAAAAAAGATGTCATGTTTCTACAGTTGTTGAGGACAGCTTATTAGACTGCAAAAAGCCTTAGTATTTATTTCATTCATCATCATGCTACAAAAAATTGTGGAACTTCACTGCCATGATGCCTTGTTTATATTATATTTATGTAGTACTTCAAAAAGAAGAAACAAGAGGAATGGAAAACAGACGAGGATGGCAATATAAAACAAAATGTGTCAGTACTGAACATTACTATGGACTTGAGTGAACAACAAATCCCTAGCAGTCACATAGTTTTTGGCCAACTAAGGTTAGAATCACAGGTTCAAATCCTGCTCAGACCTCAGATGTTCATGTCTGTTCTTCCTCACTTCCAGTCAATATACTCATCATCTCAGTTACTTTGATTTATAAGTCTTACATGAGCTAGATTCATGTATGGATAAAACACAGTAAGAATCCTCAAGTTTAATTCCCAGGATTATGAAAACCTCTTCAAATTATTACTAAATGTATTGTCATTTTACATTTTTCTGAAGAATGCTCTGCCACTGCTCTGAACTAGGCAGCAAATCAGACGTGCATACTCAAAATGATCTCCCTACAGTCCTTTCCAGTCCACTGACCTATCAAAACATGAAACAACCAACACCTTGTTTATTCATTTTGTTCCACATCTCACATATGATGAATAACAAACATATCAGAAATCGTATAAACTTATGATGGTAATAACGGTATGTTGAAGGTGATGGTGATTTCTGGCGTGGTGGTGATTATTATTTTTTTTATGGATGAGCATGTTGATGATATCATCATCACCATCATCCATCAAAAATCAGCTAACCAATCTGGGCTCAATATTTTGGGCTCTTTAATGGACTGCAGTAGAGGAGAATTTAATATGAACAGTACCTGTTATGGCTAGAACAATCCTAAAGAAGGCACAAAATGTACATATAACGTAACACTGAGGCATGCTCATCCAACACTGTTGCAGTGGAAAAGCAATAGTATTACATATTCTGAGCACATGTCAGTAGCCTTAGGCATCCAGCATGCACTGTGCATACATCATATTGTCATCTGTGGCCTGGCTGTCACTACAATGTTTACACACTATCCCATAAATGGCACAATTTTCAAAAAAAAAAGTTATTGAACATAAAATGTGTGTTTTGATTTTCTCTACAACTTTTTTCTGAAACACTTCTCATTCTAGAAAGAAATGAGCAAGACATGACGTCAAAAACGCATATTGATCTTCACGTAATGTACCCATTATTTTGGTCAGACTTGAATGAAATTTGAAGTTTCTTGACAGATCTTCAAAAAATACTCATATATATAATTTTATGAAAATACGTCCAGTGGGAGCCAGGTTGTTCCATGTGAACAGACAGACAGACATGACAAAGCTAAGAGTTGTTTTTCACATTTTTTCATACACAACTAAACATTGAGAATTTTGAGATGCAGCAACACTGGCTATAGTTCAGGACATTAGATGTCAATGTCTCATCATTTAGGCCAGGGTTCAATCAAAATGCAGCCCAGATGGGATTTGTGGCAGACAAAATGGCACTTTAAGCACTTCACTTTTCCCCTGCCAATTATTATTCCACCAATGTTCCACATTCATGTACATTCATCTACTGCTGACCCTATAAAGCTTAGATCCTAACAGTACTACTACATAAACCAAAAAAAAATAAGACTGAATAAGACTCGAATACATGTTTTCTTTACAAAAAGGCAAAACAAAAATGCCATATCATATCAGATGCAGGAAGAAAGGACACTCATAAAACAGGCTTAAATGTTAACATGACTTGAAAAAACAAATCTGGTCACCAGTGATTGGTCTTGGGCTATTCAGCCTTCTTGCCTTCTGCCCTTCACAGCAACCTTGAACAGTTTCACTTTTATGACTGATTCCATTACAGTGTGACTGAATAATAATCAAGATGACAGATAGCAGTATAGACCTGTACTTCACAGTTATACCTATGTAAGGAGTGAAATAAGGTTGTGGTATACACAAAACTCCACACTGGATCCAGTCAAACCCAAGATCTATGACAGAGACCACCAGATACCCTGTTAGGAGACATAAATCTATCAGAATATTATTTCCAAATTTTCTGTCACTTAAATGGTCTTCTCATTTACAATTATATATAATACTATATTTATTTAATGGGCATCACTATATTAAACACTTTCAGAACCTTAAGCCCATATGACTGTTTTTATTTTTCTGATAGCAATATGTCTTACAGTCCGATGGCACTTGGCACAGACTACTCACAATCAATGTAGCACTAAATGAGTTCTTTACTCATTCCTATACACAAAGCAAACCTTTCCCTCCACAGAGCTTTGACGGGGTGAGGATCGGTACAGCCTTGTTTCCTGAACTTGCTGACAGGACAGTGAAAGCAGCAACAGAACGAGAATCTACACACAGATTCTCTACCAAGTGGCACGCCAGATCATGCAGACTCTTGAATGGCACACCCAGCAGTTTCTGTGCCCATTCGCAGATTAGGCAGGAAGCTGCTGACAAGAGTTCATCCTCAGAACGGGAACTGCTGTTCAGCTGCAACATCGGGTTCACAATTTATATTTTGCACATAACTCATCGCATAATAAATGAATATGTGGCCAAATGAGTGTCAAAATCATAATTTTCATAGAAACAAATATATGGGTCATGATAATGGCAGGAAACAATAACCAATCATACTGAAGTTCCAAAAGAAATTAGTGAAAACAATTTAGCTTATTAGTTAATTAAACACCATCAATTCAAAATTAAATTTCATACAACAGGATGTGTGCTAAAATTCAAGTTCATTACCAAATACAGAATGAAGCAAAATGGTGACCAGTGGTAGTCACTTGTCAACATGGAAATGAATCTTCAAATCCCATACGCAGCAAAGTAGCTGCATCGCTGAGTTACTATCAGCTTCCCTACATCAGCTTTCCTCCATTATGTTAGTCAGTCAGATGGTTAGTCGAGCAAAACACTGTGTCATATACCATATATTTTAACGCAAGCTACTTCAGCATGAGAATGAACGCTAATTTATCATGAAACTCACACCTATTTGAAGATTCAAGGCTTCAAGGACGTTACATCACATCAGCTGGTAAACAGTTACTGAAGTTTCAGAGGACCACAGTACCTCCACCTTCAGGTTCAAGAACTCCAAGAAGACTGGTTAACCCTGAAGGTGGAGGTACTATGCTCCTCTACGATATTGGTATTTACCAGTCAACACGGTGTAACATCTCAGAGACCTGAATATTACAGTATGATTTCACAGACACACCCTGAGAATCCTAAACAATGATACCAAAACATTTATATACAGACGTCCACCTACCTTGGTCTCCTCTCCAAGGTCTGGCAAAAGTGGTGCCTCTAGCTTTATTTTCTTGCGCATGCCAGCATAACAGTAACGTGAGTTGCCCCTTGTACCAAGTCGGCGAGGCCTGACACATGGGAACACCTGCTTCATCACTTTCCCAAAATCAGCTGTGGATAGGTGCTTCATTCCATTGTTGTTACAGTATGCACTGCAAAATCACAGTTTCTTGTTTTTAAAAATGTTATTTCATGGTGGTATCAATTGATCAATTTATGTAACATTGGTGATGGATGTATGAAGGAGCATGGGGCACCAACAGGATACTGATAGGGGAAAACCAAAGCACTCAGTAGGGAGAACCTGTCCCAGCACCACTTTGTCCACCACAAATCACACACAGACTTGCCGGGAATAAACGCAGCCCTCTGTTGTAAGAGGCTGGCAAGTAACCACCTCAGCCATCACATGGCCCATCACAGTGTCAATAAAGCACTTAAGCACTAATCTTTTGATCCTTTACATGACAAAATTAACCAAAATATTGTTTTGTTACATTAAACTCAACATTATTGTAACACTATTCACACACATATAAAAACATCATCACAGAACTAAACCCCCACAAAACATGAAAGAAAATGCATCTTGGTAGGAAAGTGTAGGAATTTTGAATCTCCAATGTCAGCTTTATAATACACGCTCTTCTATGAAAATGATTTTAAACATAAAGTACAATTTCAACACAAAACAGTGTTCTAGTTGAAGTGTGGAGTTATTTCAGGTTTCAATGGTAACATGATAATTGTGCACATTCTGTAGAAATGGATGTGAACCTCTGGTAGCAGTGCAGGCCTGAAAGAAACCTCCTGGAGACAACTTAACAGCACCACATGTCTGGGCCATGTTATTCACAACTCTGGATTTTTTATGTTGTTGATGTAATTTGGTAATACATACAGTTTACACTGTTAATTTAAACACACTAACACCTTACCAAACATAAAGTAAACCAAACCTATTTAAAACATATAATAATGAATGTGTATATATGTGTGTTCAATCTAAAAATTCACAAGGATTGTAACAAACTGATGTCTCTCACAAGAAGAAGAAGAAAGAAGTCTACATGACTTACATATATTCATTGTAAACATCCTGCTTTGGGAGTGAGACATCTGGGTCCTCCTCCAAGTGTGTCTTGATCCACGTGATCGTCTGGTGTATCTCAAACCGACTCCCAAGGGGATTCAATGGTCTGCAAAAAGGTGCTGCCATCACAACACAAAAATACCTAACACATCAGGAAGTTCTGCTATACTACACAAAACATAACCATGCTTTTGTAATGCCAAATGCTGTATGAGTTTTGACCACTTCCAGAATTCTTACATTATTAACCACTGTTCTAAATTGGTAGATAGGATCAAATATATTTCAGTCTGTCCACTTAAACTCATCTGCTAGAAATGTGCCACTGTATGTGGGACAAACTACAGCAAATAAAAAAAAAAAAGTTGACTAATGACTCGCTATATGTCAAGCAGTGCCCTTTGAAACTACACTAATTCACATTCAAGGCTCACTCAAAACGTACTTACTGCCGCAGTGGGTCTACTTTACCACTTCTCCCTGTTGGTAACTTAAGGTACAGAAGTAGCTTCTCAGCTGTTGACAGTTCATTAACTTGGTCCAGAATTCTTATCACAGCTTGCTTCGAATCAGGACTGAAAAAAAAAGTACCCATTTCTAAAATCCTCACTGACCGGCAGTAACTGCCAATGCAACGAACACCTCAACAGAAATTCACACTGCCTAAAACTGCATGCTGCATCTACAATTTGGATGCCTACCTGATAGCATCTTCAACAATCTGTTTGATCTTGCTTGTTTTGCTGTCAAGGCCACTGGTGTTATACTTGTCTAAAGAATAATTCGGATTCTTGCACTGTTTGTTTTCGATCCCATTGAATGGATTACGCGTGCCATCGCCGGTGGCGACCAGTCTTTCGTTAGTTCCGTCACCCGGATCGCTGTTACTGCTGCGGCCAACCTCCATTAGTGGTGCACTGCTACAGCTGTGCCTGATACGATCCGAATGCCCCTTCTTCGCCGAATTACTAGACAACTCGGACTTGATCATATCTGGTGCAGTACATCTCACCGTGACCTTTTCTTGTGGTCCTGCCCCTTCCATTTCTCCGAGTTGGATTCTCGATGACAATTTAATCCAACTCCAAACCGAAATAAGCCTACCATTTTGTCATACCGATCAGCTGGGCAACTTGTTACTCGGAGTGTCAAAGATTGAAAGCAAGGTAAAGATGAACGAGTAGGTGTAATTTCTGCGCAACGCGTTTGTACTTCCAGTGTAATGGTATATAACCTTACAGCTTCTATAAATGGTTAATTGTTACACAAAGTATTTCATCCTCAATAATGTATAATTAATTATTTCCTCGAATATCAATAATGAGGAGTAATTAGATATTCGGCGGAGTATATTATCTTCTCTTTCTATAAGCTTTGCCCTCCGTTTGCCAGGGATGTCGCAAAACGATGTCGCAAACGGTTATAGTCTAACAGTTATAATTATCTGCACCAGATGGAACAGGGTGCTTTAATTTAGCCAGACGCCTAAGCTTCGTTTCCGACAGATGGTACGAATATACACATGAAAGGTTCACTCAGCTGTACAGTTGCACGACTGATTGGATGCCCCGCCGTATCGACCGGAGTAATAGGTTTGTAATGGGAACTTGTCTTACCTTGTTTATTTCTTTAAAAGTGATGGGACTTTATTGTAGTAATTAACATTTAGGGGTCATCGAAAGTTAGAAGTATGAACCGTTGCCTGGATATAATCCACACTGAAGAGCCAGATTCCCCCCTGCCCCGTCTACTAGCTTGTCAAATGTTCGGCCCTGTTGAATGATATGCATATAAAATAGAGAGGATAATAGACCACCAGACATTTTCTCGATAATGTGTAATATTTCGTTTCTTAACTACTCAGTATCGAAGCCTATAGTATAAAACAATTACGTATGTTAATACATACGCATAAATATACACATTCATTCACACACATGAATACATACGTACGTACGTACATACATACATACGTACATATATACATACGTACATGCATACATATATACATACATGCATACATACATACATACATAATACATAAATACGTACATACATACATAATACATAAATACGTACATACATACATACATACGTACATATATACATACGTACATGCATACATACATACATACATACGTGCGTGCGTGCGTGCGTGCGTACGTACGTACATACACACATACATACATACATACATACATACATACATACATACATACATACATACATACATACATACATACATACATACATACATACATACATACATACAT
>Ga0123355_10022141_pt1 | contig 10186 bp, 4 predicted proteins | sample TergutEmb28metaG_3_FD_89872 | JGI IMG/M metagenome (GOLD analysis project Ga0123355, IMG submission 89872) | Embiratermes neotenicus P1 segment gut microbial communities from Petit-Saut dam, French Guiana - Emb289 P1 | ecosystem: Host-associated > Arthropoda: Insects > Digestive system > Gut ... | reverse complement strand
TTAAGGAATTAATGCATTCATTGTAGTTAGGTAAACATTTGTTCTTGTTTTTTTATTGACTTCAATTTTAACTTGATTTAATTGTTATACTTTGTTTTGTTTTTCCTTGGGCTGTGCTTTTGCATCGATTTTTATTTTCTCTCTCTTTGTATTTTTGTACGGACTTAGCAGTTTGTCTTTAGGCTGAGGAGTCAGCATTCGAATAATAATAATAATAATAATAATAATAATCGTTTTTGTTTTTGTTGTTGTTGTTCAAGTGAAGCTCCGATTTGATTAATTATTGTTAGATTCAGGTATTTTTACTAAGTAAATGTAAACCCTAAACAAATTTACTCTGTAGTTTAGTCACTGAATTTTCATACGAATTTTAGAATAATTTGAATTAATTTTATTGCATTTTGTGCCTGCTTTCTGTTTTTTTATATAAATGTGCAGTATCTGTGTATTTTTTTTTTTTTTTGGCTTTCGAGTGTTCATTCAGCACCTGGCTCTGTCCTGCTAAGCCTGTAGGTAAATAACCCGAATGTAATTAAATGATATTACCAAGACATTCAGGAAAAAACTGAGCCCCTTTGCAACTGTTTTGTAACAATTATAATATGGTTATGCTGTTGCATATGTGATTTTTTGTTGTCTGATTTCTATGTGTTTCATTTGTTGTTTGGTTTTTGTATTTTCTCACATTCCTATGTTATCTCTGTATTGGCCTTATGGATCTTGTGTCAGTGCATAAATAATAAATAATTTATATTATTATTATTAATCTGCCCGTCTGCTAGATGCGCTTCGGCAGCAAATGCCATCGGCAATGGTACTGAAATATTCAATAGAAGTTCTATCTCGCTTAAGGACTTGCAATTTTTAGATACTTTTTCCAGATAAATTCAGTTTTAATTTACGTATATTCTAATTAATTTGCTTACATTTTGTACATTTTTCCGATTTTTTAAAAGAAATTGTGCTGTCTCTGTAATTGACTTTGTGGCTGTTGCGTCAGCACATTAATAATAAAGAACTGAATTGAAATTAGCTCAGTTGAACTGAATGGAATCATCACCACATCCTTCTGCCAGGCACACAGACCCTTTCGACTGTGAAGCTACTCTTCACGAACTGAAAAACACGACTTAGATTTCTGACAGATATACAGTGTTCCTTGGCATTATTAACAAATATCCTGGGGACCATTTAGCTTCCAACCCACGGGGTATGGGCTGCTCCTCCCCGCCAAACAAAAGCGGACTGTATTCCAACTAGTGGCAGATTTAAGAATTCGTGGAGTTAACACCACTTCGTTCTAGAATTATTCTTTGTTTAATGGAACACAGAGGCAGGTTTACTTTTGTATCGCCATCATTTCACTTTGGTGATCATTGCTTTAATTAAAGTTGTTTAATATTCCGCAGAAGAGAGTTACATCTTGAAGTGTTTCCTGGATTCATTCAGCAAATATTTCCTTACGCCCAAGAATCTAAGTCAGAAAGCGTTGAACAGCCGCAATCCTTACCCAGCGCACGATAAATGGCGCTAATTCCCAGGCCGCAGATTAAAGTTTTTGCAAACTTAAACTGGAAATAACTCCAAAACCTCAAATAGTTTTAATTAATGATAATGAATGCAACATTTTATAGTACCTAACCGTTGCATAAAACCGTTCCTCTTCCTGGAATGACTTACGAGACGAAAGTGTTTCACATTCACTCCTGTGTTTCTCTGCAGCTATTTCTCCTAGGAAGTTGTTTGTGCTTGGATTCTGCTTCTGGTAAAGCAGGTAACGGGATTAGCCCACACCCTATCTCTTCCTCCCGGCTTCCTTCAGACGAAGGGCCGCCTAATTCTGTGAGAGTAATTGGGTTAGCATCTTTAACTAGCTCTCATCCTCCATCTAGATCCTTCTTGATAAATCCATCCTTCCTACATTCGCTCCCTCTTCTCTTCCTTCCTTCCTTCCTTCTTTTCTTCCTCTGTATTCAATATCCTGCCCGATATTTACCTTATAAACACTGGATAAATATAGGCAGCATTATAAGCATAAGCCTAATATCTCCAAACAAACGAAAAATGTCTCAGAAGGAATTATCGTCAAAACCAAATTATTCGTCTGCCATATACGAAGTTTTCTTTTCATAAACTTAAGTTAATATGTAAGGCGAATCTCATACCCAGCTTCAAGGTACAGTTCCTTACTTGTGTTAGAGAGGTTTTCATTTCAATTCGAGGATGGGACTCTCATGACTGAACAATGAACAATTTCACCTAATTACACCTAATAAGCGAAGTCAGTCTGTAGACGCTGTCAGTAGGTAAAGGAGTCAAGAAGTTCCTCGCCTTTTGTGGAGCCAGGAGATCCATTACCGTGTCCACAAGAAGGCGTTGTCAGATATTGTATACCTAACCCTTCTTTTACGTCCTAGTTGGATACCAGAAAAAAGTGAGCGTAAATCAAAAGGCGTAAATTAAAAATATTCTTCTCCTTCTTCTTCTTCTTCTTCTTCTTCTTCTTCTTCTTCTTCTCCTCCTCCTCCTTCGTTTTCTTCTTCTCCTCCTTCTTCTTCTTCTTCTCCTTCTTCTTCGCCTTCTTCTTCTTCTTCTCCTTCTTCTCTTTCTTCTTCTTCGCCTTCTTCTTCTTCTTCTCCTCCTCCTTCGCCTTCTTCTTCTTCTTCTTCTCCTCCTTCTTCTTTTTCTCCTCCTCCTTCTTCTTTTTCTCCTCCTCCTTCTTCTTTTTCTCCTCCTTCTTCTTCTCCTCCTCCTCCTCCTTCTTCTTCTCCTTCTCCTTTTCCTTCTTTTCTTCTTCTTCTTCTTCTTCTCCTCCTCCTCCTTCTACTCCTCCTCCTGCTCCTCCTCCTCCTTCTTCTTCTCCTCCTTCTCCTTCTCCTTCTCCTCCTCTTTCTTCTTCTTCTTCTTCTCCTTCTTCTTCTTCTTCTTCTTCTTCTTCTTCTTCTTCTAAAGCGCTAAAACCTCTATAGGGTTCTGGCCTTCTCAACTACTTTCTTCCATCTATCTCTATTCTGTACTATTTTTTCCAGTTGCGTATGTTCATACTCTTTATATCTTCCAAAACATCATCTTCCCCACGTGTTTCAGGTAATTAAAAATATTTCCAACGCAAATAATGGGATAGGACAATAGAAGGAAGGCAGCCAAAGGGCGTTATATAAAAAATGAGACAACGAAAATTAATAAGTGTCGTAGTGAATGTGTAGTGACTCAGCTGAATCTAACCCACAACTTCGAAAGATATTTCTTTAATACCTCCAATCTATAACCGATTTTTCTAGCTTCTCTCATTGCAATAAAAATTTTGTATATACTGCTCACTTCTTCCATGTGTGCTACATGCCCTGTCGGTGTCATTGTTGTTAATTTATTCCTCAATTCTTGAAACTAGCAATCATTTCGGCTTTCACTTTACATAACCTTTCCATATTTTCCAAGAGAGCCCAATACTTCCGCGTCGTTTTGCTTCATAATATAAATTCTCTTTTGGCATTTATTCATTATCCATTCTATTCCAAAGAATAATCCATTTCTCGCTGTGCTTAATTCCATCTTCTCAATAGCTTTATTTTTGATGAGCACCAATTACGAAAATCGGTGTAAAATGTTCGGTCAGACAATTGTCGCTTGCTGCCGCTTTAAGTCCTGTGTGCAACCTGTTGCAAAACACCGTCGGTAACATCAACCGTTCCTCAGATACTTCAATAACGGCGCCAACATATAATTGATCCGGACCGGAAGACCAATTATATGTTGGCGCCCTGCTCTGGTTCAGGGGAACATATAAACATGAATAGAAATTAATCTATTCACAATAAATGCCGGTCAAAACAAATGTAATTTAGTTTTACTATTAATCTCTAAAAATATAATTTGTACAATAAAACTGGTTAATGTTTCTTGTGATTAGTTTACACTGTTACCAAACTGCAGTTAACCCTTATGGTTGCACTTTCGTTGTATACAGAAATTACACTTTACTTGTGAATAGTATTGCTATCACCCCTGCGGTAACACAATTGTTATAATTGCCCCTTGCAATAATTAGTTGTTCGTATCACAGCAAATCATTCACTGTGTTTAATGTTGTATGATGTATTATGTTACACAACACTTGCACACGCAAGTTCATCTAACACTGTTCGTTGATCTAATGTTATTAACACATTGTTATTTTTGATAACGCACTCAACCACTCCTTATGAGGATTGAAATGTAATTGCTGCCCTTTGCAGCCCTGATTAATAACCCTTTGTTATAAATCACAAGTGTAACAAGATTTGCTGTTTGCTAGCTCCCTCCTGGAGGACTACACACCGGATACTTATTACTTTACCAGTAGTTGGCTCGGAGATACACACTGTACTGACTGAAGCCACGCCAAAACACAAAAGGAGGGACGCTATGACGTCAGCTTCCCGCCTAAAATGCGCGCCTTTAATCTCGACGCCATGCTCAAATAATGCAAACTTTTGTAACAGATTAAAATAATAAGAAAAGAGTTAATAATTATTTATAATACAAAATTTGTCCTTTGCGTGAACATCGTTGTTACCGAACTGCTGCGAGACAACTTTAATCTGTATTCTCGGCACCCCGCTCTCAGATACCTTCAATCTGTATTTTCAGCATCTTGATCTTACACACCTTCAGTCTGTTTTCTCGGCACCGTGTAATGACATTTTTATGTGTTATCAGCAACCACTTCTCAGAAACTTTCAATGTGTGTTCTCCGCAACATGTTCTCACAAGTCCTTAAGTATGTCCTCTCAGCTCCCTCTTCTTACACACTTCCAATCTGTACTAAACACCGTATTGCGGGATACATTGTTCCCTGACAATGCCTGTACCTCTACGTATCCACTCAATATGACGCACGGCTTGATAGCTATGTATGAAATGCAACTGTATCTACTTACATAGCTGATTACATGTCTGCCTCCCTCCCCACTGACACATCGACGTATTTAACAGCCCACGCTATCACTTATCCTCCCACGCACTCTCCTACCTACATCCACCAACCCATTTATTGGTCTCCATAATTACCGTATGTTCTTGGGCCGCTCTGCCAGAATGCTGAATGAGTACCTTCTTTCAATTCCTACATCTGAATGCAGGGTGTGTGGTGTGTATGTCAAAGCTTTTCTTTTTACCAACCATTCGGAAGTTGATTTTGGAATTGCCCTCGTATATTTATCCAAGCCAAAGTACAATATAAGCATATCTGCACATAGGTCTTCTTTGAAGTTTCCTGAAAAAGGGTTGTTTTCACCTTTCTCATAAGGACTGTACGTCCGGCCAGTATATTTTTCCTGATTTAATGAACACGAGAATCAATTTTCCATAAAATAATTATTCTGGAACTCTATGAGGATCTCTGGTTATAGCCTATTTCATGCACTTCGATGTTATTAAAACGGAAAAAATTAATAAGTCAGGAAGGTGAGAATATTACGCCACTTACACACTTCCCAACGGGATGACAAGTGAGAATTAACAACGACGAAAGCACTAAGGGACAAGTAAGAGGAACAAATTAGTAGTAAAATAGAAGCAGTGAGAGTCAGAGAAATGTCCTCTCCAACTTCCTGTGTTGGATGTGTGATTCCGTCATGAGGTCTCCTTATGCGAACCCTCAGGCCCGCGCTAATCTGGCCATTAAATTTCAGCTCGAATCAGCTCCATGCAGACCAAGTGGCGGAAATGCGTGAAAAGAGGGTAAGTGACTTCTGCTAGCATACAGGTTGTTCCAAAAGAGTTAAATATCAATTTCATTACAGAGAATTAATGTTCCTGCAATGATGATTTCGACAGCATCGGTGAAATTTGCACTGAAACTGGGAATATTTCCAAACTTCACAAGATCTAGTATTGTAGCTTATAAACATTTAATGTCCGTAGGTATGTAAATAAGTAGACATAGTACTTTCGTGTGTGTATAGAGGGTGTAACTAGAAACCTTTGAGAAATTCAAGAATGCGTTCTTCACATCAAAACAAACAAAAAAGTCTAAATAAAAATATATCGGATTATGAGTTGTTGTTGAGTGTAAATAAAACATTGCATTCAACAATAAATACTATAAATACGTAATAAATTAATTATTAATGTAAGTTAAATTAGTCCTTTTTACATACGCACAAAAGACTAAGAAAAGGCCAATTTATACAGTTTATAGCCATACAATACTGGTTTTAATTCAGACTAACACGAATACAATTGTAATTTGTAGTCTCCTAAGTACACTCTTTTAGTACACACAGCAAACGAAATTCACCTCAAAACGTTACCTTCATTTTTCTTCAGATGTAAGAAAACAAGTCATGGGTATTAGGATAGCAATTAGGTATGAAGTCAATAACACAACTATTGTTAATTAGATGTTATATTCTAGGTCAAAAGACTACATGTTTCGGTCGGTAGTGGCCATCACCAGGTCTCTTTCATCCGACACACATAGGATTATTTATATAATTGTGTGGCGGCTTGTTTGATAAGGAGATCTCTACATCAAGGCCTTTGTTTGAGTATAGTATATCTACATTAAATGTGTGTTTTTTGTGTTTTGTGTTTTATGATTTTTTGCCCCTGGTTTTGTTTTGTTTCGTTTTATTTGTTTCTTGATTTTTTTGGTCCTTGTCTTTTGTTTCCTTGTTTCTTCGGTTTGTTGATATTATCAAAGCATCTATTTATGTATTATAAAGCAGTTCACCCACACACAATATAGATATACTACACTCAAACAAAAGCCTTGATGTAGAGATCTCCTCATCAAACAAGCCGCCACACAATTATATAAATAATCTTAAGTGTGTCGAATGACAAAGACCTGATGATGGCCTCTACCGGCCGAAACATTTAGTCTTTTGACCTAGAATATAACATCTAATTAACAATAGTTGTGTTACTGATTTCATACCTAATTGCTAGTTTATACTACACAACGGGGATGACACAATTCAGAGTCATGGGTATTAGGGTGAGCGATGGGAAGTTTTCGGGTTCGGTCTATAAGATTTATCGTTATATAATGCATTGATATGACAGACATTGACTAGTCAGGGCTAAGTATACGCCATGGGGACAAATTATTTTCTTCAAATAAGATCGAAGATTTCGCAGACGATGAGTGATGTCTTTATTGATTTTCGGTTTTCAAGTAGCATCTTCTCACCTGAATGACTAACTCTTGAAAAAAATAGGAATTGCAAATAGCATATTTATCCTGGTATAAATTACGATGACTGAGATAATCCTAGAGGAAATTAAAGGTAATTGTTCGTCCTGATAATACAAATATAACAGGCCTTTATAAACTACCGTTTTCCCTTACTCACAAGAACGCATCAGACCTTCACAGTTTCCGTAATGGTTTACTGGTCATAAAAAACGGACAGTTGGATTTCCTCAGTGCAAACTACTTCCAAGGTCGACTGCAAACTCCACAGTTAGTAACAGTACCTACGGTATAAACTGTGTTACAACAGAAAATTTCTTATGAGCCAGTTGTATGATAGGGCATAACTAGACACTTCTGACAACTTCAGCTGGCACGTCAGAATATTTAAATCAGAAGTAATCCTCAGTGACACACAAATCCAGGACCCTGAGGGGATCTCAAACACTTAGTATTAATTTCTTTGATACTCACGTAAAAAAATCACGCCTGTACAGAAATGCACAATCGTGGTTGTGAAATGTGAGCTGCAAAACAAGATGGATACCGCACAAGCCTTGTACAGTTTCCGTAAAACAAAAGAGTGAAAATCTGTTGCCTGCTGTACTGCACACATCATTCTTCATACATGGTAACTAGTATAATCTGAATACAAAATGATTGTAAGAACTATTGCTTTATATATAAATATATTCATTCATTAGTATTCAGCCTTGAAGGCCGGGCTTGGCAGGAACCAGAGCCCAGTCATGTGACCGGTATGGCTCTGGCACACTGCATCCTTGGCACGTTCTTGGGGGTAGTTTGCCATTGCTTTCCCCCGCCTTTAGACGTCCCCACTTTAGCCACCAGGTGCCTCCGTCCACAACGACGCGAGAGATCCTAGCAGCGAAAGGTGGAACTGTGGGCGGTAGTAATTTTTCCTAAATTCCGACTTCCACCTAAATTTAGGGATCTTTTACATGCCGCAAATCTACGAGATGGAACCGGCGGCTTTACTTCCCCTCCGAAGGACGGCGTGCTGAGGATTTTTTCGCCCTAAAAATCCGACGGCTTCGGCCGGGTTTGAACTAAAGGCCAGCATGCTACCCCTAGACCACGGAAGCCGTCATAAATATATCTATATATTTGTATATAAATATATGTATATATATATATATATTAAGCTTCAACAAGACAGGTATTTTATGTATAATGTAAAACTGAGGCGCTTTTGTGCAAAAATTCTTCCCGTGGAGAAACAAATTTTAATTATCGCGATTGTGTTTTTATAGCCTTTTGTATCCAACATTCAATGCGCATGCGCGATGTTGTAATCCGTGGCCAATCCGGCTGTACAATATTTTTCCATATTACCTCATAAACAGCACGAAATTAAAAAAAAAAAGTTTCTGAACATAAAACGTGTGTTTTGATTTCCTCTACACCTTTGTCTACAGCATTTCTCCTTCTAAGAAGAACTGAGCGAGATACGATCCGTATAACACAACCGTTATTCTTGTCAGATTTTAATGGCGCTTGAATTTGCCCGACAAATTTTCGAAAAATATTCCGATGTCAAATTTCATGAAATTCGTCCAGTGGGGACCGAGTTGTTCAATGTGGAAGGAAGGACGGACGCACGCACAGACAAATAAACGTGAGGAGGCTAATAGTCACTCTTCCGAATTTTGCGAATGCACCTAATAATCGTTCATGCGTTTATCGTACATATGAGTTTGTGTGTACACCAGGCCTGTTTTAACCTGAATATATGAAACTCTCGTGCCCGTCTGGTACTCTGACAGATTTATTTAAATATACCTGAACAGAAAATTCGTAAAATCAAACCAGCCATTCTGTAATATACACGTAAATCTTCTGAAACATTTACCATTCCCTGCAAGAATACGACATTTCATGGCAGTCAAGTTTAATTGTGCCTTGGTGTATTTTCGCGCTCATCCTGACATCCAGCACTCACTGCAATGTTTGAAGGCTTGATCGCGCGTGTGTACATAACAGGGACTCTGTGACAACTGAACCATGTATAGTACAAACTAACAACACCGAACTACAAGCTGGCATAGCGCTTGTAAAAATAGATCAAAGTAGATTAAGTTCAATGCACTATACAAACTGTAGACGGGCGTTGGTTTTCTTTTGTTATGTAATAGATATTCTCTTCAGTGTTAAATCTGCGTTAACAACTTGCTTATTTTACTATATTTACTCTCCAGAAATTCTTTTATATGTCATTCTAGCTGCAGATAACAAGGTTGAAGATGTCTGTGAGTTTATTCTAAGAACCGTAACAAGTAAGATCGTTTATACATAAGCTTCGCTTGATTCTTGGCCCGCGACTCCTGTTTCTGAGGCTCAAAAAACAGATCTTCCTGCTTACAGTCAATTTACCTTCCAACATATGCACACTGTGATACACCATTTATGACAAACACAGTGTGTTAACTCCTACATATTTCGGCAGCGATGTTCCATCCTCAGGGAACCATTATAACAAGGTATACAAGTCAACATGCTAATCTGTGTTATGCCTCTCCTTATAGAAATACCTGAAATTATAAAGGCCAAAACACGTAAGATAAATTACCATAAATTTAAGAATTATGATATTAAATATTAAAATGTGTTAAACTATACAGCCACAAATTTAATGAACTGAACCGTCTTTACACAACACACAAATAACAGTTGCAAATCTACAACTGGTGAATTAAGCGACATGTTTCGGCCTTGTTCGGCCATCATCAGGCTTACAAAGAGATGGCGTTAATTAAGGTACATTCAACTTGATGTTACTTGCTATTTTATTTCACTTCTTTTGGCTCAACATGTTTCGGACATTAATATATCCATTTACACTCATGCTAAATACTCCGTCTTTACAGAACAAGACGACCAATGTGGTAATTCAACAGAATAGTCGCAAGCTCCTGATGATGGATATATTAATGTCCGAAACATGTTGAGCACATAAGAAGTGAAATAAAATAGCAAGTGACATTG
>Ga0123355_10022140_pt1 | contig 10186 bp, 8 predicted proteins | sample TergutEmb28metaG_3_FD_89872 | JGI IMG/M metagenome (GOLD analysis project Ga0123355, IMG submission 89872) | Embiratermes neotenicus P1 segment gut microbial communities from Petit-Saut dam, French Guiana - Emb289 P1 | ecosystem: Host-associated > Arthropoda: Insects > Digestive system > Gut ... | reverse complement strand
ATCTTAATATGATATGATATTTTATTGTACGTTCCATAAATCCACAATAACAATAAGTAGGATATAGAACATGCCAAGAGTAATACATTATGTAAAATTATAATTGTATAAATGTTTGGAATCAAACAAACTTATTCCAAATGAAGTACATGAATGATGTTTAATACAGACAGGACAAAAACCACTGTGTAGCGACAAAAGCATAGAAAGATATGGCTGTAGTTAATAAACAGAGAAACAAGTCAAGTACAGGCAGCAAATGTATACAGACAACAAATTTATGCATATGAATAACATTAACATAACAATTTTTTTTTTGTGAGACTTAGTGACAAAACATAGATTATTAGGACTATATATTAAGTATATTCGTCTTATGAAAGACGTTTAATGGCACATTATCAACTTGTAATAGATTTATGTTTAAAATATTCTTCTATGGAGTAAAAAGAATGTATATGTAGGAATCGTTTTAAGCAAATTTCAAATTTCCTCACACTATTGGATATATCTTTAACGTATGGAGGAAGATTGTTGAAAATCTTCATGTCCATGTAATGTACTCCCATTTGGTATACAGTAAAATTAGTTATGGGCTAATAAAAATTATTAAACTGTCTTGTACTTTTAGTGTGATTCTCTGAATTCAAAATAGACAGATTTTGTTTTTAACTACAAAAAGCATAAGTAAGAGAATATATTGAGATAGAAAAGGTAGAATTTCCAACCTTCTAAACAGATTCCTACATGAAACCCTATTTTTACAACCCATCATAATTCTAACTATTCTTTTTTGCATTCTAAATATTTTATAGCATGGAGTGAGTTGCCCCAAAAGGTAAACCATAATTTATAATTGCATTAAAATAAGAATAGTAAATAGTTTTTAAAGTATTGAGAGACACAAATGGTTTAATACTCCTCATTATGTAACATGCTGAACTCAATTTTGGGATAATATATCCAATATGACAACTCCAGTTTATTGAATCATGTATATATATGCCCAGAGACTCAATTTTAGGTAGAGTTGTTATTAGATTATCATTACAAACAATGTTTATATCAAGTGTGGGCTTGTTTTTTGTCACCTACAGCAGTCTCCAAATTTTAGGCAGTCATCATTCCTACAGCTAGGACTCGGGCAGTCCGTATCATCATTTACTGTAACAGTTAAAACTTGATTCCCAAAATCCTCCTTTAGATCACTCCTAGACCAATAACGGCCTTTATTAGGTCGAGTCTGCTGGCTTACATTTACATTTACATCCCTCCATGGCAACACTATAGGTGGGGATATTTTGCCCGGTAGATACAAGTCCCTAATTTCCTTTACTAGATTGTTTACTATCCAATCTTTCCCTTTCTTATTTAAGTGTAGTCCATGATAGGGCTGGGGATGTTTACTGGATTCATCTCTTAGACAGGGTAAATATGCATACACGGCAATGAAACTTTGAATTGCACAAAGCGTGGGGAATATTTTGACGAGTTTTTCTAGAGAGAGACTCTATTTCATGTAATCAGTATTTATGCGATTTCTGATTTGAAACCACTTTCCTTACCGAACGGCGTGGCGTCTGGAACGGTTTACGTGGCTAGCTGGACGGAATATTTCTCACAGACCACTTATACCGATACGTGGATTCCCTCAGTCACGCCGTATATTAAAAAGAGTCACACCCATTATCTCAGCACGTGACCATATATTATCAGCAAAAATCTCACTTGTTTGTCCACATCATGCCGTATATTATCAGCGACAAAAGCATCTGTACTGAAGCTCATGACCATAAATTATCAGTAACGGTATTACCTGATGTCTGTAGGCCTACAACTAATCTTATGCTATATGAGGAGTACCACTGTTCTGTCTACACTGTGACACATATTTATAAAAATGTTAGGGTTTCTGTCCCGATAAAACCACCAGAACGTCACCTGTGCTATATATATTGCGCCCTATTACTGCAATGTAATACGTATATACTTCTGTGGTATCTTGCCTCGCGTGTTCTGCCTCTGCTGCTTTGCGCCTCTTTTACCAGTTAATTGCCGGACTCGAACCGCCGTACCCTCCGGTCACCATCACGGTGTAATTCACGCGGAACATTCTGTAGCCCTGAGCTTGTGATACGGTTTGTGTTTTGTCATCAATTCATGCCTCGTTTTGGTGCAGCCCACTGCACATCAACGCCTTATGCTTTCATATGCTTGTAGATTTACAGATGTAAGCTTCTTACAGCCCTTTACCGAAAGAGCATACCAAAAAATCCGAATAGCACATGCGTCACACCCGAATCGGTCCACAAATTCATTCACACTGGTGTTCCAAAAGCGTAAAAATTAAAGATGAAGATTTGTATTCTCCTATTTTTTATATAATTATGTAGCTCAATAACAATAGATTTAAGATATCGTCAAATTATTCGTGTGGTTTTGAAGAATTTATTTGAAGTTGGTATAAATAGGAAAAGAACTTATCACGCAATTTTATGGCATAATCATTGTGTTTATAGTTTGCAATGACTTTGATAGCTTAGGAAGCTCTGATTGAACTTGACGTGGAAATTATAGCTTTGGGGGTTCCCCTGCCTTAACAAGATTTAATTAGCTGCCACCAGAAGTACCAAGACGGTGGCTATGCGAAGGTTTAGTATGGGGGTGCTCTTCTGCCTTTCAGTTTAGTACGCTCAAAAATCGTTTCGTGATTAACCACATGCACAAATTTACTAAGACGCTTGTTAGTAGGGTGTTAAATACGGAGTAAGTTTCGAACGGACTAATTTTATATCATGATTTTCCTGTGACAGTAGTAACTTAATTACCGGTCCCAGTGGCCGCGCGGTCTATGGCGTAGGTCTGCTGCCGCTTGTCCGCTGAGAGTCTGGGTTCGAATCCCACCAGGGGAATGGATGTCTGTCTCTTGTGAGTGTTGTATGTTGTCAGGTAGAAGACTCAACGACGAGCTTATCACTTGTTCGGAGGAGTCCTACTGACTGTGGTGCGTCGTATATGATCTAGAAACCTTGGGAATAAGGAGGCCCTGGCCCACTGGGGTGCTGTCGCGCCAAATAAAAAAATAACCCAACGTCTGCAACAGTTTTAAATGTTAAATGTCAATAGACTATAAACACAGAGATGTTTGTAAAGCGTGGCATCTGTCCCATTGAACTCTTGTGGTTGATGACGATTCCGAACTACAGGTAATGAGAAGCGGGGGTTGACGTCAAGTTAGATAATAAACTAATGTTCAAGAGCAGAGTTACTTTAAATAAGCTAACAGTTGGTGCCTTTATCAGTAAGTGTCTTGTCATTTATAAAAGCCGAACGTTCATTACAAAGTTCAATAAAGCCCGCCACTGGTCCCTATCCTGTGCCATATGGACCTATACCACAAATTCAGGACCTATTTGCTTAAGAGGGACTTGTATGTAGTATAATTTTTCCATCTACGTCTAGCTCAAAACAACAGTCCCTTCCCTTCGCGTTTTTGGATTAAAACGTGACACAAACTTCTCATTTCTTTCAGGCATTTTGCATTCTCTCCCCTCCCCCACTTCCGATCCGATCCTTAGTTGATCAACAAAATAACAAGAGGTAAAATGCTTACGGGTGGTGTTAAATCTCGCAGTAAATTGCTAAGATTATACATTTGCAAGAAAATTCGCGCCAAAGCTATCCACAGTGTGATTACTTGTAATAAATAAGTCTAAAATGTTACGGTCCTATATCATGTGTCACGGGACGTCTAGTTTTCAAGATGCATGTCACCGTCCAATAGCACAAGGTATCCAATTTATTAAACAATGGGCGCCCCGCAGTTACAGCACAAGATTTCGCATTTATTCACTACCGGCCAGAGAATTAAAGTCTTCTGGGATGTGACACTGTCGTTTGGCGTGTAGCTTCCAGCTTTTCGAAGAATCTTTCTTTCCGCATCTGCAATTATGACACATGCTTCGGCTGATATCCATAAAACCCGTGGGCGACCTACATTCACAAATTTCGTAGGTGTCGCAGGACGCTCCTCTAATCGTCGAAACAACATTATCGCCTGGACGATATCATGACGAATTTAGTGTTTTACTTAACTCAGTCAATTGCTTTGTTTATATAGCGTCAGTAGCAGAGACATGAATGCGTATAAAGCATTAGTGGAATGATACTGACACGGAAAGTTAGAAGTGCTCGAAGGAAACCCTGTTCCGTTCTCATAGTTTCCCGCAGATTTTACGTAGACTCTCCTGGTACCTAACCCGTGCCTCCGCGGTGAAAGGCGTGGCGAATTAAGATTTACGTACCAAGAAATAAGTGCACCAAGCTTTTGCATATGTTTACGCGTTTGATGTTCTTTGCAGATATTATTATGTAGCCATTATTTTATTCCGATGGAGCCCTCATCAGTTCTGCTCTTGACGTAAAGTTACAATTTTACGAATTTAGAAATAAATGCGCGCACGCAGACGTTTCTTTGTATGCGTTATAATTGTACATACTATTCATATACTGTCTTTTAAACATGGAATGTGTACATGCATACACACACACACACACGTACGTACACGTGAACGCACGTGTATTTAGGCCCTGTATACTGGAATCCAAATGTAGTTAGCCCTACCCACTTGCTTATATCCGAACATAATCAAATGCACAGAAGCGTACATCAAACTCAAGATAGCAAGTCTACCCAGCGTGTGACATTTCTCAAGTGTCCTCTTTACTTTGTTATCTGTTAGTCCGCTGTTCTCGTGACAGGTTATGGCTGTGGTCTCACATCTGGCAGGATGATCAATGGCTGCCAACAGCCGGACAGCTTAGTTCATGTCTTCTGCACCGTCTCTCTCATACGTCACCTATTGTTACTACTGCTTTCGAGGTTTAGATTTTAACTTCCTACTCTAGTTCATTTTTTAAGTTTTCTCTGGTCTTATTTATCTAAAATGACTTGAAATATGAGTAAGCGCTCAGGTCGTCACAAGGCTTCACAAAATAATACCGAGCAACTCGGACAAATACCTCTAACTCGGTCGATATTGCGCATCGCGATTGCATATTCGAGATACGTTCTAGTGCACGATAAACAACATTTGTACCTTCATTCTTACCTTGGCAATTATAGAGATAGTATTTTAAATAGAAGGATAGGTTACATACTCAACATCGAAATTTCTTTAAGAGCTATAGTGTTGTGATGACTTACCGGCCTGCTTTAAGACGGTCTATACATCTGCACCAAGCACATTGTGGACTTCAACTGAAGACTGTGGAAGGGTACTACGGCCTGATGATATATAATCTTATCTGCTGGAGATAAGTTAATGCGCGGAAAACCGTAACTACAATTGTATTGAAAGCGGGAAAGGATAATTGATTGATGTGTCTTGAGCAATGTTCAGGGCTTTCATCCACCTGTAGGTGAAAGACGGGAATTTGTAACAGACTGAAATGGTGAAATCTTGATTTGACTTGGAAAGCCAATGTTTATTAATATAAAAATATCTTGGAATCTTATTTTATTTATCAAGAGAAACGAAACAGCTTGCTATAAAATTGCTAGCTTAGTGACAAAAGTCCCAAAAGATGCGCGAGAAGTTCACCTGAATGCATGGCTGATTTAAAGCCATCGCAGATTTTGCGGCTGCACGGTCCCCACAGTTCATGGACCCCGAAAAGGCTGGATGTATTTCAATGTGCACTGTAAATTCAGGACTAGGTGTAGGAAGGCCCTCAGAATTTGTTTTTGCATTGGACCCATAAACGTCGTAACCCTTTTTTACCCCTGTGGTATAGTGGGTAGCATATTGTATATTCATTCCGCTTGCTGTAAGGCGGAACGAAGGTAGCTATAATTTTATTTTTGAATTCTCACAGCAGGAGTGATTAGTTAAGATTTCTTGGATCTGACGCCGCATCGATTATTCAGATTCCGTCTTCCGAAGGATGAAAGTTCCTTCATATTATACTGCTTGACCCTGAACATGGAGGCAATAAATTCATTTGAAACGCCAGTAACTACATACCAACCAAGAAGATTTCAATCTTGAGCGAACGTCTTAATTACCATCTATAACAAAGGCCACTCCCTGACAATTATATTTCATGTAAATTCAATTTTATATTTCAGTTGCATGCATAATAGAATTTCAGAAATAAGAACAGGTCTGAAATTTTTCAGTAATTAATGTAATTTGTACATTCTGGTGTTAGGTTTTAAGGACTTGTTTGAATTCCGGCTGTCACTTGAGGTATGGTGTGGTTTTACAGTGCTGACAGTTGATATGTGTATGGTCTGTGGCAGCTACCTTACGGCTCAGTCCCAGTTCTTTATCGTGTTACTGCACAGTACTTAATTAGCAACAAAAAAAAAACGCAAAGAAATACAGCAAAAGAAACCTAACCAATAAAGTCAATATTCAACCGGCAGGACAAAGATCTCGCTCTACTTGTCATTACACACCTACTGGTTCTAGTTTGGACAGAACAGGTGCAAAACACAGCGTGATGTATTGATTCTTAAAAACAAGATTCTAATTTAAATATAAGCCGTAAAATTTTACGAGATTATTTACAGAGTTGCATGTTTCATTCCTGTAACTTCAATACACGTACAGAAATCGACGTCATAATTAATATATATGGAATTATAATGAGTTTTTAAGGTTTAATTCAGTGTTATAATGCGTTACGTCCATCGTTCGTGGATTTAGGATTATTGTATTTGCAACTCACTTGAAAATGGCTATTTATTAGCCGACAGTTTAGGACCAGTATATATGAGTTGCTGGCGATCCCAGTGGCCGCGTGGTCTAAGGCGTGGGTCTGGGGCCGTTCGCTTGCTGGGATAGCGGGTTCGAATGCCGCCGGGTGCTTGGATGTCTGTCTGTTGTGAGTGTTGTGTGTTGTCAGGTAGAGGCCTATACGTTGGCCTGGACACTCTTCCAAATGTGGTGTGTCTGAGTGTGAAAGTGAGCCTCGATAATGAGGAGGCCCTGGCTCACTGGGGGCTGTTGCACCATGCAAAACACACACACACACACACATACGCACACGCACACACAAACGCACACACACATACACACACGCACTCGCACGCACACACACACATAACCGCACACACACACGCAACGCACTCGCACGCACACATACATACACATACACACACGTACGCGCACGCACGCACATACACACACACACGCACATGCACACACGCACACTCACACACACGCACGCACGCACACGCACACACACACACACGCACACACGTACACACACACACACACATTAAAGAAACCTGATAATACCCATGTCAATACACGTAATGGCTGTGTAAATAGGACCTCAGATTTGTAGTCAGTTCTACGTATTACCACGTGTTACTGCAATACAGGAAGATTTCTTACGGGCGATACGCAAGTCGGCGAGCTGCCCAGATGTCTCACGCAGTACGGGGTGCTCGGCTGCTTGCGTCACATTCGACAGACATTTTCTTGTCGCTCTTCAGCAAGACACGGTGCCATCTTATCACCACACAGAGAAACCAAAAAACACACCCTTTGCCTTTACATTGTACGTGTAACTGACGAAGGAGAGTATTAGATTTCATTGATACGTAAAACAGCCAGCTAACTTTCAGATATTGGCTTATTTAAGGGCGCTTGCATCTGCTAAGAGTTCGTGTATGTTTGGTCTGTAGCTGGTATTGCATTCATTCCAAGCTGCCACGTTTCTGAGGTACTGCAGCCAAATTCTCGCTCTCGCTTAGTCTTCGTTAACCTTCGCACTTAAAGAACAATAAATTAATATTGCAGCCTGTTGTAATTAAGAATTCACTCCTGAAACTTAATTTTAAGCAAAACTTTTGGACTTCTTTGTCATTGTAACATCTCTGCCAATTCAGACGTATCTACACAAGAGTACCCGCACTTCCGTGCCCCAAGTAAGATTCGAATGCTTGATTCATTTTTTGAAATGTGGAAGACCGTAGGTGCTTCATTTCGCACTGCTGAGTGCTTGATGCTTTCCCTATTCTGCTGCATACTTGTTGTGGAACGGGAGCACCTGACCACCAGTAAAATTGAAATATTAAAGCAGTAAGTTCCTTGATATAAGACATTACCTTGTTTGACATTCAGAGGAGCGCGCATCGTGATATATTCTTATAATAAAAACCAACGAGATGCACTATTCCTCAGATTTATTTTGGTAGAGTTCTATACGAAATTAATTTTAGAAATAGTGCATCTTGTTGGTTTTTATTATAAGAACATTCCCTTGTGTTGCATGAATCAATTAGTATTATAATAAATCATACAGTGGGCTATGAGTCACATCACTATGCTCGTTTTCTTAAGTCGCAAACAAACTAAAACGGTATGAGTCGCATTACCGTCACTAATGGATTCAAAATTTATACGGAGTGGATCTGTGTCACTTATCTTGCAGCTCAAGTGACATATCTTATAGTTGAAGAAATGCACACCTGTTTTTTCCTATCAGCCACAGTGAGTGATAATTCCATATCTACCTGCCTTATCGTAGGGAATTGGTAATCCTAATTATACCTCACATCACTGTCACATGAGTTGTCAATTTTACTTGTTTCAATAACGAAATTTGTAGTGAATGTATCTGCTGCCAATTAAATAACGCTAAAACACCTCCAGGTGTTTCCGAGGTTAACAATAATTGGAGCTATACTTCCACTCCCCCATATGATTTCAAGGCGTGCACAGGGACAAATTTACCCTTTCTTTAACACAAGACAGTAAAAGCTAAATGAGAGCTTATGCTTATATTATCCACCTTATGTAATAAACTTGTGACTGAGTGCGTCACACCTTCATTGCTGTGGTTACCGGTAATATCACACACCAGTTTCCATGGTTACATGTACGAGCTGAGGCTGAAGAAAGATTTTGGCGTCGAACATATGATACACCATAGCACATGTTGGTTGCACTCAGTTGGTATTACCGCTAGGTTTTCCCTAAGAGTATGGAAAGGCCGATCAAAGAGGCTGAAGAATAGCAGGTCAGTTTTATATTACCCCGTCATATGACGAGCACGTGGTCAGTTGTACATTGTTGTATATGGCATTAGAATTACAGAGGTTGCCTTGCTTATTATAAACTGCCGGCAATGTCTTTATTAGAGGGCTATTTCTGATATTATATTAGAATTTTTCGTAAATGACATTGGAATTACAGAGGCTGTCATGCATTCTGTATCCTGTCGTGACCCGTAATGAAGACAAACCTTGACTCTGTACGTACGTGTAACAAAACAGCACGCTGTAAAATTTAAGGGAGAGTGTCATGAACACGTCGTGTATTCTGGTATGTGGTTACTGAACTTCCGATGTAGCTCATTACCTCCATATTCAGAGCAGATGAGGAAGTGGGTTTCTCCGAAACGTCGGTACCTTGCTACCAGGCTACGTAGCATCGTATCTCACAAGTCAGTAACCACTATGTTCACTGTCGTGAGAACTTCAAATCTAACAGTTTGAATATAAACTCCATGCACTTTTTGACGTCCGTATTAGCTGGAGGTGACTGGCCACGCTTATTCCCCGGCTGCTTTCCTACAGTAAAGCTCCCCGGGTGCCCACTTATTATTATTATTATCATTATTATTATTATTATTTAAATTTATTATCGCCTATTGTGGGCCGGGTAGCTCAGTCGGTATAGCGACTGACTACAGGCTGGACGGTTCGGGATCGAATCCCGGATGGGACGAGATTTTCCACCCTTCCAGACCGGCCCTGGGATCCACCCAGCCTCCTGTAAAATGAGTACAGGGTCTTTCCCGAGGGTAAAGTGCGGCCGGGGCGTGCTGCTGGCCACTCACCCCCTTCTAGTGTCGCGGTCATGGAAGAGTAGAGCTATACCTTTAACCACCCTCTGGGCCACACTGGGCCTGTAACGGGATCACTTTACCTTTTTTATTATCGCCTATTATTTATTAGGTGGCGGTCTTCTAGTAAGTCCAGGACTCAACAGGAGATCAAAGCGATTTACTCCAGCCCTTTACGAAAGATGTGTGCAGTGTATATTTTTTATTTTTTTTATTTTTTATTGAGCATGCTCCATTACTTATAGTAATACTACATGCTGTTTTTACAATTCAATATGACAATAGGAAGTGCCGAATTGGCTTTTTTTTTACACGGCAAGTT
>Ga0123355_10022139_pt1 | contig 10187 bp, 2 predicted proteins | sample TergutEmb28metaG_3_FD_89872 | JGI IMG/M metagenome (GOLD analysis project Ga0123355, IMG submission 89872) | Embiratermes neotenicus P1 segment gut microbial communities from Petit-Saut dam, French Guiana - Emb289 P1 | ecosystem: Host-associated > Arthropoda: Insects > Digestive system > Gut ... | reverse complement strand
CGCACTCCAAAACCATGAACGATAACTTGCAATTTTTCCACACTGCTGCATCAACTCCTCCTTGCGTGCCTTTAGGCACGCCGCGTCGTCGTTTCTTTGCATTGTGTCAAATTGCTGCGTTCTCGCTCACGGTTTTGAAGTACGCTAGCTATACATAACATAAGTGGGCGGTATTTTGTTAAACCGAAAGGAGACAGCAAAATGAGAAATGACCACAGTAACAACTTGTGGAAGAAGCAAAAAAGCCTCAAAAGTTTGACAGCTATTTTGCTAGCACTGTTACTAACCTTTGGCCTAATACCGCCATTAGAGGTATTGGCCGCAGAGTACTCCGCAGACTTGCCACTGCCAGTCGCAACTTCTTCAGTTGGTGACTCACAGTCACCAACTGCCTTAAGCGAAGACCGCTTACAGGCGTTGGAAGAGTTGCGCTTGGAAAGGGGTAACCGTGGTGTAATTGGTTTTGAAGGAGCTTACGCCCTTACCGACGACCATACCCCAACCCGTGTAATTGTTGTCTTTGAACATAGCCCTGCCGCAGTGCAGGTCGTTGAAGCACGGGAAGACGGCTACGTTCTGCCACGGGCTTTGGCTGAGCAAATTGTAGAAGACGACCATGCCGTATTCAGGCAGGAGCTAGCAGCCCTTTTTGGTGCCTTGCCTATGCCATTCGGTACGCAGGGTCATTACACTATCACAGCAGAATATCGCAGGGCTTTAAATGGCGTTGCCATGACTTTGCCTGCAAACATGGTTGCTGAAATTGCAAATTTTAGCAGTGTGCGTGCGGTTTTTCCTGATTACTATGTGCAAGAGCCTAAGCCTGTTCAAGATGTTCTTGGCTTTTACGGTAACCCAAGTGGCATGGCTCCCGGCCGTGCAACAATGGGTGCGGATATACTTCACGAAATGGGCTACAGGGGCGAGGGCATATTAATCGCCGTGCTTGACACGGGTATCGACTGGCATCACCCAGCATTTGCAGGCACATTCCCAACTATTGAAGAAATGCAAGCCCGCGGGGTTGCGGTTACAAACGCCCACGGTATAAATATCGAAGGTACCTATTATTATTTGGGGCGCGACTTTGTAGGCTACTGGCCGGGTCAGGCATGGCGGGGCAACCCAAGCCCATTTGACCCGATGGAAACTTCGCCCATAAACTTCCCAACCGCCAGTAATTTTACAAACCACGGAACCCATGTATCCGGCACAATTGTAGGGCAACCCGTTGGCACCAATCCGGAGCAGGCCATTTTGGGCGTAGCACCTGGCGCACGGGCAATTCACTACCGTGTGTTATGGGGAAGCACCCCCGTTTCCGTTATCAACATGGGAATAGAGCAAACCTACTATGATAGACCTGACATCGTAAACATGTCATTGGGCGGCGGCAATGGCGATGCGGTTGACCTGCAAGGCATAGCAATTAACAATATCATGCTTGCAAACCCGGATATTACATTTGTTATTGCCGTTGGCAACAACGGCCCAGGCTACAACACCTTGGGCAACCCAGGTGCGGCCACCCTCGCCATTGGCGTTGGTAATGCCATAGATGGCTATCGCGGTTTGACACTGTCAAGCGGCGCACTAGACGCCAATGCCGTGTTTGCGTATGGCGAAACCAGAATAGGCAGACAATGGGTTTTTGATGCAGGATATGATGCATACATCAGCACTTTCCCGACATTGCCACATTACAACGGTTATTATCGCATTTTTGCCTTGCCACTTACACCCGCCAGCGCAACCCAGGCCGACGGCATTGGCACAGGCGAACCAGCAGACTTTGACGCACTTGTTGCCGCCTACGGCCTACCTGCATTGCAGGGCAGTTTTGTTCTGCTAAGAAGGGGCAGTTATTTGCCTGATGTCGCAAACAGAGCCTACGACCTGGGTCTTGGCGGCGTTATAAGCGTTAATTCGCCCGGGCAGGACATTATAATTGGCACGGGCTTACCCGGCGATCAATACATTCCGCTCTTTATGCTTTACAATGCGCCGGGCTTACAACTGCGTGATGTAATAGCCGCTGCAACCAGCGATTACGCGCTTATCCGCTTCCCGTCCGTTTATGGCGAAGAAGTCAGCATGGGCGGTAACTCGTCCCGTGGGCCGGTTGGCACCAGCTACGAAATTAAACCCGACATACTCGCTCATGGTACAGGCGTATTTTCTGCCGTGCCTTGGTGGGAAGTTGGGCAAACCTATCCGAATATCGACTACTCTGTGGCATATTTGTTTAACAGCGGAACATCCATGGCCGCCCCGCATGTAGCGGGTGCCGTGGCACTTATGTTGCAATACAGTAGGGCTAACATGGCTACTCAGTGGACAAGCGAGGAAATTAAAGCCCGCCTAATGAACACCGCAGTGCCACTGCCCGGCGGCTACGGCATATTTGAAGGCGGCGCAGGCATGACAAATGTGTACGCCGCAATTAATGCCCACTCGATTGTATATGTAAATTATCCGCACGTGGCCACGGTTCCCGGTTGGACACTTGGCGCGCAACCTACAGCGTATGCCAGAACTGGCTCATTTAGCTTTGGACTAATTAACCCATTCGAAGCCGATGAAACAGGTTTTGTAAGCGAAAGTTTAACCGCAACCATTGTTAACCAGGGCAGTGCAAGCCATACGTATACAATAGAAGCGACTTTTATTACCACTGGCAGAAACTCGCAAGTTGGCGGCGCGACACTTACGTTTAGCACTACAACCGTAACCGCTCCCGCAGGTGGTTCGGCCGACTTTACCGCAACGCTAAACATTCCGACCACTGCCGCAGACGGACATTACGAGGGCTATGTTATTGTACGTTCCGGTAGCGAGCAAATTGCAAGCCTACCGTTTGCATCTGTGGTCAGGTACAACACACCCCCGCTTTCAAATGCATTCTTATATCGTCCAACAATGGCAACAAACCCTATAACAGCCCCAAGCGACTTGTCGCGCCAGCTGGGTATGTTCTTTACGCCGCATTCCGGCTTCCTTATTCGCGGCTGGGTTATGCGAGACATAGACGGCGTTAACGAATACAACTGGATGCTCCCCGCCTATGACCATGCGCTAGTTGGCTTTACTGGACTACGAACCGCCTGGGAAGAAGGCCTTACCATGGGCGAGCAACACCGCGCCGTTATTTTCGACGGATATTATATGGAACGTCACCCGATACCGGGCTTCCCGGAACTGCCGCTAATGCGGCTTACAGAAGAAGGCGACTACTTTTTTGTGCTGGAGGTCTTTAGGCAGCTAACCCCTACAGGCGGTTGGGCATGGGATTCTGACATTCTGCTTCCGTTCTCCATAGACAACACCCCGCCGGAGTTTACCGCTCTAACTATTAACGGCAATAATGTAGACTTGGGCTACTTTACACCAACCATCGCACTTACCCCGTTTGACTCTCCTATAGCTGCATTTAACTTGGAGGATATCGAAATTACCGGCAATGTGTATGACGCATGGCTTGCAAACGCCATATCAGAAGGCAGAACCTTCGATATTTGGCAAGAAGGTGCGGCATTCGGCCCGCAGGCATGTTTCTCAAACAACCTAGCCCTATGGGTAATTGCAGGAGAAAACACACCGGACAACCATCCTGTTCGTGCAGAAATAGACCCAAGCGGCAACTTTAGCCTAACCCTGCCAGATGTTTATATTGACGACTATGTGTATCTAACATTCTGGCTCGTGGACAACTACTCGGTTGTGCCGCGCTCTGATAGCTATGTTGGCGCAGATACTCTAACATGGCCTGCACCTGACTATGTAACCACTTGGTACTGGGCAGCTTACGACCATTTCCAAGATACAAACTGGCTGGTAACAGTTGACCCTGCATTAAGTGCGTACCTTAACACGGGCGCATTGTGGGGTGCTACTCTGCCACATGATTTTGTATGGTCGGGGCACAACGTTATGGAACTTACCGTGCGCGTTACCGATGACGGCGCAGACCTTGTATTTGTACCTGTCGAAGACATCATAGACGTACCTGAAGTGTGGGCGGTTGGCGTGCCGCTTAACCTAGACGCGGCGGCAACGGTTGTACCGGTTAACGCCACCAACCGCAGCATTGTGTGGACGGTTGAAGATTTCGACTTTAGCCCTAGTGCTTTACGTGCACCGCTGGCACTGTCCGGCATATTATTTGAGACGCAAAGCAGCGATATGTATGTCGGCGAGTTTGCGCGGGGTGAAGCCCCAACTCAAAGCAGAAGCATGTTACCTGCGTTCACACCTTTTGACACAAACCTTTTCACCCTTGACGACGGCATTTTGACCGCAGTTGAGCCGGGCGAAATTACAGTACTTGCCACCATTTACGGCGGCATACTCGAAAACGGCGAGACTGCCGTATTTACAAAAGAATTTACTATCACCTTCGAGCCGCCGCCGCTACTACTGGAGGACGTTGTGCTATACCGTTCGGTAATGACTACCGGAGCCAATGCCATGAACCTGGCATCACGTGAGCTTGGTATTTTCTATCGTCCGATGGGTGGTTTCCTATTTACTACCCATGTATTCCAGTACCAAACCGGCATTGACGAAACAAACTGGAACACGCCGGAGTTTGCAGGTGCGCGCCTTGGCCGCACCCGTAACCAATTTTTGGTCGGTAACCCACACTCTCTTGCGGCAATTGGGCAAGATCATCGCGGTATAATATTTGACGGCTGGGTAGCAGACGACAGCACAAGTCCTGTCACGTATTTTAACTATCTGCCCGAAGGCGACTATCTTTTGATTATGGAAGTGTTCTACGTTGGGCGCGAGCATATCATAGACAGCGTTCTTCAAGGGTCGTTACCTTGGGCGCATGATATTTTGTTACCGTTCTCCGTAGACAACACCCCGCCAGTTATTGACGCGGTTACAGTCGACGGCGACAGCATAACCACCGCCGATTCACAAGGGCGTATGCTTGTAACGCTTGACGAGTACATTGTTATAAGCGGCAATGTAAATGACGTATGGACAAACCAAGCCGCCGCAAGGGGCCAAACCAACGATGTTTGGCTGGCTGGGGCACCGCACGGCCCAGAAATTAACATGGAAAACAATGTTGCCGTATGGGTGCTAGTTGGCAGTAACGCCCCTGCAAACAGACCTGTGCGTGCCTATTTTGACCAAAACGGAGACTTCACCGTTAACTGGCCGACAGATAATGTAAGCTTGCCTTCCGAAATTACCATATGGGCGGTAGACGGCTGGTCGCCAATGCCTTTCCAAGACGGTTGGATTGGTAACTGGATGACGGATACCATGGTATCCACTAATACGCCGCGCCCATGGCAGTTGCTACCGGTTAGCGACGACTTTATGCCAAACGGCCATATGTGGATAGATTTAGACCTTGAAGGAGGCGACTACCTGCGCACCGGGCAACGCTGGGGCGAACAGGGCACACCGGTTAACGAATTTTATGTATGGACGGGTGTAAATGTAACTTCCGAAAGCATAACCATTTGGGACGGCACTTATTCGTTCCTGCGTGATGTGTATGTGCACAGACCAGTTATATCGACCGGGCCGTATGCAATGCACGCCGCAAGCCGCCAGATTGTTATAAACTACACACGTATGGAAGGGTTCTCTATGCGGTCGTGGCTGGTTAGGGATGTGCCTGGGATTAACGAAGACAACTGGAACAGTCCAGAATTTGCCCATGCATGGATGGGGCTTAATAACTGGCGTTTCTTCCCGACTGGTTTTATGGATAACGTCATAAACGAGTCCCGTCGTGGCGTGTTGTTTGACGGAACATTTTTACCGTCAACCAGCTTTGCAAATAGTTTAGAAGCGCATCCCGCTCCTGGACACAGCCTCCTTTCCGCTCCGCGGACATCTTTGCAAGAAGAAGGTAATTTTATTATTGTAATGGAATTGTTTAGGCAAACCGACCCTGACTTGTCCATCACCGATTTTGAATGGGTAGAAAACATGCTTATACGGTTTGCAGTTGATAACACTCCGCCGCAGTTCACAGAGCTAATGATAAACGATACTGTTGTTAACATCGCCGAGCCACTGGTTTCTATAAACAGAACAGGTACTTCCGACATCGTAATAACCGGCAATGTATATGACGCATGGCTTAACCAGGCTATTGCAGACGGTGTTACATTCGACGTGTGGAATCATGGCGCACCGCATGGCCCTAGTCTTAGTCCTTCAAATAACCTAGCGTTGTGGGCACTTGTTGGCGAATTGCCGCCAAGCTGGATGACTTGGGACCCAGATATATGGCCGGTACGAGTAGATGTTGATGCTAGGGGTGACTTTGCAATAACCTTTACGGATGCACTTGAATACCCACATGTTGATATAACCTTGTGGTTAATTGATGGATATAGCGTGACACCTTTCCTAAATCAAAACCCTATGGGCATTTTGACTGCAACCGATTTTGCACCGCCACTGCAGCAGCATTTTGCAGGATTGCAATTCATGGCAGATTTCGACATGAGTGGTCTTTTAGGAGTGTCAAATGACCTGATTCCTTTCATAGTACCTGCGGGAAGCAGAATGCAAGGACCGGGTCCTTCACCACCAGCTGGGCAGTTTAACCAATTCAACTGGTCGGGCCTAAACATGGTTGAGCATGTTATACGTGTCACCTACGATGGCGTATTTGTTCCTGTAGCAGAAATCGTAGGTGTGCCTGAACGCTGGGTAGTTAACGAACCACTAAATTTAAATTTTGCATCTACTATCCTACCTTCTGACGCCACCAACACAGACATCGTTTGGGAAATAGTTTCCGAGTTCTCCCCTGCCACAATTGTAGACGGCATATTTACGGCAACCGTTGCCATACCAACGCCTATAGTCATACGTGCCATAGTAGCAAACGGCATTATTGAAGGTGATGGCTTTGGCGATTTTGTGCAGGAATTCTCAATTCAAATTTACCCGGCACAAGCAGCATTGCTATTTAGCGGTAACTCCGGTTATGTTCTGCCTGTAGACGGTAACCCAGCCCCCAACCATATGATGATAGTACAAAACGGCCAAACCGTTGGTGCAAACCTGCCAAGTGCAGAGCGTGACGGCTACACTTTCCTAGGCTGGAACACCGTACCTGACGGAACCGGCAAGGGGTTTGACGGCGATACAATCTTCTTTGCTACCGCAACCGGGCTTATGGTGTTTGCTGTCTGGGAAGAAATAATTATAGAAACTACAGTAACCGAAGTTACAATATCTCCGGCTACAGCAACCGTAATTCAAGGTTCTACACAACAGTTCACCGCAACTGTTACAGGAACAAATAACCCACCTACAGACGTTACGTGGACTGTAAGCGGACATTTGGACGCAACAATTGACCAGGCTGGCTTACTAACCGTAGGCTTGAATGTTCCGGACGGTACTATTTTAACTGTTACCGCAACATCTGTATTTAACCTATTGGTATCAGGTGCCGCTTCTGTAACCGTAATTTATGACCCGGATTGCCCACCTTATTGCGACTGTCCAATTTGCGAGCCATATTGCCTACCCGACTGTGACTGTCCGGCATGCGCATACCTTGCATGGCGTGCCGCAGTTGAGCAAGCACAAAGAGAGTACGAAGAATGGCGCGCATGGCTTACGGCGGTTGAGCAGGCACAAAGAGAGTACGAAGAATGGCGCGCATGGCTTGCGGCAGTTGAACAGGCACAAAGGGAATACGAAGAATGGCGCGCATGGCTTGCGGCAGTTGAGCAAGCGCAAAGAGAGTACGAAGAATGGCGCGCATGGTTATGTGCCACCGGCCAATGTGGCGGCTGTCATCTTTGTGACTAGGGCTTTAAAATTTGTGTTAATATAGCTTATCCGAAATAATGTTCTATCATAATAACAAGAACCAAAGCGGGCAACCGTCGGCACAAAAACGTGCTTGACAGGCTACCCGCTTTTGTCGTTCCTGCCTGTGCCGTTTGGCATAGGTTATAGCTAGCGAACTTCAAAACTATGAATGAGAACGCAGCAATTTGACGCAATGCAAAGAAACGACAACGCCGCGTGCCCAAAGGCACGCAAGGAGGAGTTGATGCAGCAGTGTAGAAAAATTGCAAGTTATCGTTCATGGTTTTGGAGTTCGCTAGCTATACAACCGAATACTGACGAGCCGGAGAGGTTAGCGCAGTATGTGATAGTAAAAACCTCACCTTGCACTGAAATTTGCAAGGCGAGGTTTTTATACTTGTTTTTACATTTAAGCTATTTATCCGTAGATATAAACAACGGTATTGTTTTCACCCCAACGGACATTAGCATTTAGCACATCTGCCATAAAGTTGACAGGCACGAAAACTCTATTCTCGATTAGTGTCGGCAATCCCATATTGTTGGGTAGCGGCGTGTCAATCTGAATGCTTGTTACTACATTACCATGTGTAACATAAACTGTACGAGTATCGCCATCCCAAATAACAACTGCGCCCAAACTTTCCGCAACTACACGCAGAGGAACCATAGGGTGAGTAAATTCCGGGATAGTAAGTGGGGTAAGTCTAACTGACCCCGGCGGAGTTGCATATTCTATTGTCAAGTCTAGGTCAAACCAAATGCTCATGCCGTTATAAGAACTATCGCCTACCACAGCAGTTAAAATATTTTCACCGGGCTGTAGCGTACTCAATAAATTGCTACGGCTGGCAGCATCAAATACAGATTCTGCGGGGTCAACTTGGCGTATGCCTGCATTTCGTGAACTGAAATTATAATTTATGTGGAAAGAGCGGTTTCGTGCATTGGAATCATGTCCGTTATAGTCATCCCAATTAACAGGCTCACCGATGCGGACAAGCGTATCATCGGTGTTGGTATTATACCGATAAACTTCTACTCCGTTGATAAACAGAATCAAACTGTCGGTAACACGGTGTCTTCCAATTACATCTCCAACATTGGCAGGGTCAAAATTCTCCGGTAGGTAGAATGCCCTAGCGAAATAGTGGAATGTCGCATTTTCATCATAGCCGATAGGACTGTATTGTATAGTCCCCATGTTGGCTAACGCTCCAATTCCCATTGCACCTCTAAATTGCAAGCCCGGTAGCGGTATCGTTGGCGGCGTTTCTGTGATAAGCATAGGAACTTCATTGTAGCCCGGAGCAAAATAACCAAATCCTGTTCCGCTTCGCACTGTAGGCCATGATTCAAAGGCATTTCTGTCAAACGCAGTATCCAAGAAATTATTGTTGGTTCTTGCAAAATAGTGATAAGTGCTTGTTCCAAATTCTGAAATTCTAAATGGAGCATCAAGAGCAACAGCACCAAAGGTTATTTGTACAGTAGCGGTTAAGTTGTTGCTGTTTGTAAGATTGCCATGTCTCCAACGCATCATATATTCTGGAGTACCTTGGAAGTTAACGTGTCTGCCTCTGTATGGGCACGGCAAGACTTCGGGGTCAATAGGTTCTCCTGCCGGGTGTGGCGGTGGTTGGTTGTTAAGCGTTGCATCGGCAGCTACAGGGGTAGGAAGCGGATAGGTTTGCGCTGTTGTGATAATTCTTGATAAGTCCAATGTGCCTGTCACGGTAAATGTTTGACCTTCTCTTTCCGAAGCGTTGGCAGGAATAGAAGATAAATCCCAATCTACTGCAACATTCATAGGTCTTACCCAAAAGCCGTAGACGTTAAGCTCGTCACGAAGGGAGCGCGCGCCAAGTATGCCGAATATATCTTCTTGTCGCATGTTATTACTTGTTTGCGTTTCGATTGTTACTGTATCGGGTAAGCCTAATGCATCGGCAGTAATTGCAGTATTAGCACGCCTTGCAACCGCAGGTACGATGCCAACATTTATTACATCTGTATCTACTCCATCAACAGGGCAAGTGTTTTGGCGTAACCCGCGTGGGTCTGCCGCTGTCGCTTGCTGTAGCGAGCCGCCTCTAACAAGGGTATATGTGTCTACTAATGAAACGCTCACGCCATCGTCATTGACTTGATATGTGTGTACCGCAAATGAATAGTTTGTAACATCCACAACAGAAAAGTTACGGCGGAAGTTTTGGTTATAAGCCGAGATATAATCACGACCGCCCATATTGCGCACGTTACGGTAGCCGCTACCGCTCATAGAGTTAAATGCGATGTACACAATCCCTGTGGGGTCATATACAACACTCGTAGGCTCTGTCCCGCGCACTATCGAACCATCAAGCTGTACCCAATTT
>Ga0123355_10022138_pt1 | contig 10187 bp, 8 predicted proteins | sample TergutEmb28metaG_3_FD_89872 | JGI IMG/M metagenome (GOLD analysis project Ga0123355, IMG submission 89872) | Embiratermes neotenicus P1 segment gut microbial communities from Petit-Saut dam, French Guiana - Emb289 P1 | ecosystem: Host-associated > Arthropoda: Insects > Digestive system > Gut ... | reverse complement strand
AGAGAGCATCCAGGCATTCTGCAACCAGTCCAGAGGTCACTTTCGGGCCACTAAGTGCCTTAAGTGCAGCCTGGCTGTCAGAGAAAATAAGAATCCGCTTATTTGTGTAGGCCCTTCTTATATTTTCACATGCACATTGTAAAATGGCATATATTTCAGTTTGAAAAACTGTGGCAAATTTACCTGAAGGTAAGCTAAGACTTCTTTTTGGTCTCAAGCCAAAAATGTCAGACCCTGTTCTCGAGTTAGCCCTAGACCTGTCAGTGAACCAGATCAGAGCATTCTCAGGGAACACTGGGTCTTTATTTTTCCAATAATCCCAGTCTGTACTGACACTGAAGGCTTTGGAGTGATAGTAAACTGGAGTAGTGTAGTCTTCACGCATTTCCAAAAGAGGGTCACTTACATTTTTCCAGGTAGATAGCAACCCTGCCTCTGCGTTAGGATCGGCCAGTTGCTTGAGTATATGCAGCCTGTAGAGTGCCATCCTCGCCTCTGCCTGGATCACCAAATCCAGCGGAGTCAGATTCAAGAGTATCTCCATTGCTGCAGTAGGGGTCGATTTCATAACCCCCGTGTTGGCTAGGCAGGCCATTCTTTGAATCCTACCTAATTGGGTTTTAGTGGTTTTTTTGCATGGCCTTGAACCACCACACCAAGGCACCATGAAATATGGATGGTCTGATTACCCTAGTATAGAGCCAGTGCACCATATTAGGTCTAAGACCCCATTTTTTTCCCACATGTGCGTCTAACTACCACAAAGGTGGTTTGTGCTTTATTGATTATTTTCTGCAAATGCTGGTTCCTGTTAAGTTTGGAGTCTAAGATCACTCCCAAATACTTAACCTTATCCAGCATTGCAAGTTTCTTACCATAGAGTGTGAGAGGTCCTAAACCCTCTGTGTTCCTTCTGTTGGTAAATGGTACTATGGCTGTTTTGTGGGGGCTAATATTCAGACCCTCTTTTACAGCCCATTTGACTACAACGTTCAGGGCCTCTTGCATAATCTCCCTGACAGTGTGCGCAATTTTACCTTGGACTATGATGACAGTGTCGTCAGCATAGCCAAATGTACTGAAGCCTAGGTCGTTTGTAATCGTCAAAAACCTCAGGGAGTGCTTGCTACCATTCAGTCCAGAATATTTGACCTTCCTATATAACAATATAAAAATTAAAACACACACAGCTGCAATTTTACCTGCTATTTGGTATGGGTGTGAACAGAGTCCTTTACAATAAGGGAAGAACATAGGCTGTGGGTGCTCCAGAATAGGGTGATGAGAAGGATATTTGGGCCCAAGTGGGAGGAAGTAACAGGAGACGGGAAAAAATTTCACAATGAGGCATTTGTGATTTGTACTTCCTACCATATATTATTCAGGGAATCAAATCAAGGATTACATGTGAAGGATGTGCCATGTAAAGGGAGAAGAGAAATGCATACTGGGTTTTGGTAGTAAAACCTGAAGGAAAGAGAACACCTGGAAGACCTAGGCATATGTGGAAGGGTGATATTAAATTTTTTCTTAAAAATCAAGTGGATTAATTTGGTTTATGACAGGGACAAGTGGGGGGCTGTTGTTGAATGTGGTAATGAATGTTGGGAGGGAAGTTTTTGATAAATTGAGGAAGTAGCTTTTCAAACAGTATTCTGCTTTGTGGAATAAGTAAGTGTGTTAGTTGGTTAGTTAGTTAGTTATTTAAGCTGTCTGGTACAATTTAATGTGTGACAAAGGTATTATATATTGTGTATACACACTGCATCTCCACAAAACAGTTAACTGATTTTTCATTATACTCCATGTTACTAATGAGTTTGATATACTTCATTGCAGGCTATCCCAGACTATCGTCTGCGACCTCTAATACGAGCATTCCTCAAACCTTTTGTGTGTTCATGCCCACCAGTATGTTACGAATCAGTGCTTCTACCCGTATTGGCCTGTATATGTCCATACAGTGAGTATCTGTAATTAATATTAGAAGAAAAGAACATGTAAAGTAGGTTATTTCTTGTTTTGTGTGTGTACATGCACATGCATGTGCTTGAATGTGTGTGCATGTGCACATGTGCTCACGTGCATGCTGTGAATTGTCAGTTCCCACAGTTCGTTATTTGAATAATATACCTGTGCTTTAAGATTGGAGTGTATAATATTATTTATTTCATCTTGTCTTTCTTAGCTAATCAGCATTTATTTTTTCGCCCTTTTCAGTATAAATATATTTACATAAAATCCTGTTTGCTTCCCCTCCACATGTTTATGAATCTCCTCCCTTCTCTTCTTATCAGCTTCCATTGTTACAGAACTGTTCTGCACTCAGCAAACTTGTTGTGATAATGTCATTGTCACAATTTATGAAGTCTGTGAATGAGATGACATGAGTTTCTGGACCTCTTGAGAGTCTTTGTCATTCTCATCATATTCGACATTCAGGTTATGGTCAGTAATGTTAAACCCAGCTCTTCTAAAGCAGTGTACTGTTGTGTTAGAAGTCACTGGATTCCATGCTTCTATTACAAGGTGTAGAGCCTGTACAAAACATTTAAATTTAGTTCTGTTTTTCTATCCAGTGCAGCTGTTGTCTTCAGCACCAGAGCTTTTCTGTACCTGATATTCATGCATTTTATGATGCTACTTGTAGATCAAAGAAACTGCAACATGTTGATGCAGTTAGCTGGAAGGAAAGCAATCTTTACAGTTCTTAGAAAGTGATGCTGTTGGTGGAAGCATTGCACATGGATGGACTTTCTTCCCACTATCCCCCATTGTTGTATTGAATTATTTCAAGAAATGGACAGATACTTGTATCGCTGATATAATTCATGCCTTCTCATTCACATACTTGAATCGCCATATTTTATGATCACAGATGGCTTTAATTTCTCACTGCCATTGGAGTTGCAGTGTGGCATTCTTTGATACTTCTGCCACCATGTCATGGTTTCACTTTTGTGCTGAAGGTTTTGTTGGCAGTAGCTTGTAAAGTGTACCTGTTTCATCAACATTAAAACAGTCTTTTTGCTCATAACTTTGCAGAAGAATGTACAGTGTTTCTTTTGAGTGTTCTGCAGTATCTTTGTTGACATTTGCACTTGCATGGCACTGGCATTCATTCTTCATATGATAATATCGTGATGTTTCTTACATTGATGGAGTCATTTATCAGAAGCTTCAAAATATTCTACAAAGGTCACTCAAAAACGCTGGCTGCACATTTTTATCCTGGCAAGAAAGGGCTGGACTTTGGTGTAGGAATGGTCTCCTACCATAGTAACAAGTACTACTTTTCTCTGTGTTCTGTATTTAGTGCATTTAGTTCTCTCTGAATATTTTTGCTAGGATAATGTGGGATAGAAGTTTTTCAGTGGCATATGTATTTTTCCAGTGGGATTATTTGGATGGCATTCTTTCAAAACAGCTTACTGGTCCATGTAACTGTCTGATCTCATCTGCAGCCACTCCTTTGTGAGTACATTTTCGAGTCCTTCATGTGTTGAAACAAACATGTTTTTAATTTATTGTGCCTGCCTGAGGCTTGCTTCCCATTTCAAGGATTGAAGCTTCTTGTAACGTCCTAGTATTTAATGACAGCAGTGGCAGCCCATGATGCTTTATATCGGCTTGTGACTCACTTGAATTACTTTCTATATTCTGGATGAAGTCACATCTGCAAAACTAAAATTTTTGAGAAGTTGGCACTTCCTGTCAGTACAAATAGAACACTAAGTATGTTTATTCAAGCAAGGCAATGTGCAAACAAAGACCAGGCAGAGGAAATGACTGCACTACCTAACAGGTGCTAAGGGCATATAATGCAGGAGTGCAAACTGACAGTTCCATGAGAACACAAAAAATATATTCCTTTAGTACAAAAATATCAATCCAAACTAATGATGAATTTCAGGTTATGAATAGAAAACCAAGTATTATAGCAACAGTAAAGGTAAGAAGACTACAATGGGCTGGTCATCTGCTAAGAATGTGTGATGATAGTACTGTAAAGAAAGTATTTCTGGGGAAACCAGATGGAAGAAGAAAAGCAGGAGGACCAAAATTAAGGTGGTTCGACTGTGTTGAGAGTGATCTGAAATCGATAGGTACCAAGAGATGGAAGAAGAAATCAAAAGACAGATCTGTATAGACTACTATTCTGAAGGAGGCACTGGCTAAACTATAAGGACCTTATGCCAAAGAAGAAGAAGATGGTGATGATGAAGATGTCTTCTAATTACAGAGGAGCCATAAGTGCAGGAACCCAATATTGGGTGTTTACTGTATTCATAAGATTATTGTAATTAATAAGAAATTTCATTGAGTAAAATTTATTTGAAGAAAATATATAAATTCGTATCCATACACATTAAAACAATGTTCAGAGAACTGGACAGAAGAATCCTTTTTCTATACATGTCCTCATGTCTTTTTCACGTATTTTGATAATTGCTCCTGTTTGTATTTCACATCTTTATTACGTGTAGTTTTCCTGTAACAGTGAAGGTAAAGTTTTCCTTATAGACACCATGAAGGCATAGAGGGGCATGGAGGTATAGTTCCATTCATTATGACTTTCATGCTAGATGGAGGTGAGTGGTCTGCCTTGCACCCTGGCTGCTTTAACACTGGAGGAAGGTGCCTTCAGTTTCCCAAGGTTTTCATGTGCATAATTAAAATTTAAAAATGACTTATGTTTTTCAGTGTTCAATCACTTGAATAGCAAATGGCAGTACATTGCTCAGTTGTATGAAACTGGTGGAATGGATGAAGAAAACACTGATACTCAAGTAAGTGTTCTAGTCTGTTCTGTGAACCTTAAAGCTTGTTTTCTACTTTCACATAATTCTCAAATGAGAGAGAGAGAGAGAAGGGGGGGGGGGGAGACAGACAGACAGGGAGACCACTGGAGGTTTGGAGAAAATTGTGTAATGGTGTTCCTAATTTGTACTGTTTTCTTCACCAAATATTATTGGTCTGATCAGTTACAGAATGGTGAACTAGAAGGAACATGTCACATGCTTGGGAAGTATGTTTAAGTATATCAAAATTTTAATCAGGAAACTTGAAGGAAAGAGAACACTTGGTGGATTTAGATATAGTTGTAAAGATGATTCTAAAATGAATATTGGAGAAATGGGATGTGAGTATGTGGGCTGGTTTCCTCTGGCTTTGGATGGGTTCCAGAAGTAGGCTTGTGAAAATAGTAATCTACCTTTGGTGCTCCAAAAGGCACGTCCTCACAAATGTTCATTGCACATCCACAAACTAAGTAATATTTGGCAGCTACCTCAAAATTCTTGTGTTGACTAGATGTTTATAGAATATTTGCTCTTAAAAATTTTTTTCTTCATAGCTGTGACAAGTTTTTGACTTTGTCCATTTTTCTTTGCATAAAATGCATGTTTTGGATCCTGGATCTGCTGCCATCTACACATGGAGTGGGGACTGAGCGTAGCTCTTTCTGATGTGAAATAGGTTGTACCTTTTCCCCATTCCACCTAAAGACGGAGGCAGACCCAGCCTCTAAAATCCTGTGAGTCTTTTAGCCTGAAGCAATGGACAGTATCCAAAATTGACTGTCGTCAGAATTCTTTGAAGTTGAATATATCTTGCAGTTGAGTGGCAGCAGAGCTGCTGGACGGATTGATGTCTTATACATATGTGTCATTAAAAATGTAGTGTAGGAGATAGAGATGTGAATGGATTGAGTGTCATTTTGCTGGTAATGGCAACAAAAGCCTGATGGTAATTGCTTATAAAATAATTTTAATATGACACAATGCCCAGTGGGTATGCATATTCTGAGATGTGCCACAGCTGCTTGATGTCTGTTTTCCCAGACAACTTTTAATAAAATTATTTATAATGGATTTTTGTCTTCATTCTTGAATACTAAATGACCACCTATTTTTGATTGGAAATGAAAGTAAAACTCATACTCATGAAAACATGGCATTTTTATTAATATAGCGTATTCTTATACTGCACAATTTTTTTTTTCCTTGATTAACAGGAAATGTTGGAAGATATGTTGAATCGCACAATTACTCGTGAATATCTGGATGTTTTGAAAGTGGTTCTTGTAGGAGGAAGTACTGAAATGGTATATAATGCTATGGAACAAGATGATGTGGAATGTACACGTATAAATACAACCAGCATTCAGGCAGAGGTTATGAGTGAGCTTGGAACACTTACGTTGAGGAATGAAGCAACATGCCAGCCAGTTGCCTTGTGTGTTCTCAGGTAATACACAGTTTTATGGTTGGCATGTGTAAAGTTCAGGTTCAAATTAATTTCCACTTTTAGTTTGCTTAACACATCTAAATACCATTAATTTGACTTACATAGGACCAGATGCATGTTGAATTATCAATTATTCCAGATTATCAGATGATACCTATACTAAGTTGTTAAGGGTGGTTGTTACTGCTTCTATACTTCGGCTGTGCAACTAATCACGAGTATTCCGTTTGGATATCTCTGTTGGTTGGGGGTCATCAGATTCCCCATCTGTGTTCTCTGGAGTCTTCAGAGCTGCATAAGTTGATGGAGTAGGAGACGGGTGGTCAGAAGGTACCACAGTGGTTGATGTACGGACACGCTTGAAGGCTTTTTTGAAAATGTCCCTGCAATCTGCCTGTTTTATTGATGAAGCCATCTTCCTGTTTTATTGATGAAGCCTTCATCTGGTAAAAACAAAACTTCAGGTCTTGGGACTACTTTCCTTGAGTGCCTGAAAATCAGGGTTTCTGGACATTGGATTGAAGGAATCTTGCTGTGTGTACATTTTTAATTTACAAAATCTTATAATAGTTCTTAAGAGGCAAGTGACTTATGCACCAATCATATATATATATATAGGTGGCAGGCTCTTGTGACTGTGGTAATGGCCTTTCGGGTTCCATAAAATGTGGGGAATTTCTTGACTAGCTGAAAACCTGTTAGCTTCTCAAGAAGGACTCTGCCCCATGGAGTAAGTAAGTATGTGTTTGTGTGTGTGTATATATATATATATAGTCATTCCCTAAAGAAGTATGTTATAAATTTAATTTCTATAATGAATGTGACTGTTTTACCCTACAATTTTTAGCAGGGAAGTTCAGCCATTTGTACTTTCAAGAAGAGGAATTGGACAAAAACCATTTTTGTCCAATTAACTGTTAACTTTTTAAATTCACTAGTTTATTATGAAAAACTTTGGAGATGTGGGAATTGATGACTTTGTGGCAAGTTACTGTACTTTATGTCTTCCCCTACAGAGCTTTGTGTTGGAATGATTCCACAGCAAGCTTGAAGGCAACAAACCTGACTGGTCCGATGGTACGTCAGCTTTTTAGTGATGGAAGTTTAACTGCAGATATGGCAGCCCACATTATGACTTGTGTTCTGCAGGCACTTCAGCTACATGGGCAACATGAAAGTAATTTGGGGTCACTAGTTGTTTTGGGGGCTCAGCTATATGAAGTACTTCGTCCTATGTTCCCCACTGTCATAGAGGTATGTGTAACAAATCTGTTATGAGTACAGTTCTCAACCATATATGTTTGGCTGCCTGTTCTGCTGTGTGGCTGCATACAGTTACTCTGTTCTGAGAGAACAGATTTTGCTGATTTTGGTATTTAGGGCCCTAATTAAAATGTTACCAAATAGAATTTTGAACAGAAATTGGATACTTTGGATACTCACTGTACATGATTAACTAAATTAAATCTTGATACCGCATGTACTGTGCATTTTTGTAGATTTCTATTATGTTTAACCAACCAATGCACAAAGTATGTGTTAACATTTATTTCTTGTAACTCTAACATGTTTTGATACCTAAGTAACATCATCAGGGAGCTGTTTGTATGCTACAGCTACAAGCCAATTGAATGTAATCAATATTATGTAGGTGTTACAAATTAAAAGACTAGAACATTAAAACATCATAAAATATAGTGAGCTGATACACTAAACCTCAGAGGATCTAAAATCAGACATAGATGACTGTATACAGAGCCACTATTTACATGATTGATATAGATCATGCAGTGATTGTAATTAAGTAAATTAACTTCAGAAGTGTATCAACTTGCTGTTTTTTACAATGTTTTAATGTTCTAATATTTCAATTTGTAACACGCACACATAATATTGATTACATTCAGTTGGTTTGTAACTTCAACATACGAACAGCTCCCTGATGATACTTAGGTATCAAAACATGTTGGAGTTATAAGAAATAAATAAGTGTTAACAAATACATTGTGTATTTGTTGGTTAAACATAATAGAAATAAATACACGTATATTTCTTTTGGTCTCAAAGGAGACTACTGTAAGTGGTAGATTTTGAAGCAAAGGAAATGGGTTGCCTTGAACAGCAGGCTGGTATCACATTTTGCTGGCACTTGTGAAAGTGGGAGATCAAAGTACTGCAGATGGTTTGGGTGGTGTATATGTATGACAAACAAATTATGTTTGGTACAGTTCTTACAAAAAAGGGATCTCTAAATTATATAGTGAAACAGAGTATAATGTTTCCATTGGAAGTGATGGATTTAAACACTATACTGAAGGGATTGTCAGTACATGTAATTTAGCACTGCATTTATTGTGTCTTTGGATTACTGGAAATGAACATTAAATGAGGGAAACTGTGAACTGAGGAGCATTAATTGTTAAATGCAGCTGTAATTACTGATATTAAGTTCTAACTAGCGTGACTGTGTTACATGTTTGAAGGACAGTAATTGTCTTTGGAAGTCCAAAGGCAGTGTTACATTACCATAGGTTTAAGAATGTCTGATACCCGTTCATTACTACTGTTTCTTAAACGTACTACTGCTTTTATTTCCTTGCAATTTTACATTATATTTTAACCTATGTTTTATGATGTATTTGTAATGGAAATGAGATGTGTATCCCACATAAACATATAAGGTTTTGTATGGTTTTTTACAGGGTTCTTGACATTATATAGGTCTGATGATGACCTGACTGATGGGAGGAAACTAACAACCTAAAAAACATGTAAATCGTGTTGTGCAAGACTGTATAGTAGATATATATGTAATTTGACTAAAGTGAAGTTGGGATGTGTTACCTAAAGATAATCGGTCATGTCTTTCATTCATGACAAATATTTTATTATAAACCTTCCGATTGTACCTGATGGCCATTTCTGTAGACTGTGTGTTAAAACAAAAGACTAATATAAGGGGCTTATAATAATGCATCATGCTTTCTCTTTGACAAAAGGTTATGAATCAAATACCAAACTGCAACCCACAGGAGCTACAGAAACTGGATGAGAAGATACTCTCCACCAACCAAAAGGGCAACAAATTAGAGAAAGCCAAGAAGGATATATTCAAGAGGTTGACCAGCCAGGTTAGTGTATATTTCTATCAGCTAACTTCATGTTACTCAGAGTTATATATTAATTGTAGTAGTAAATTCCTTTTCTCAGTGCTGACAGTAAAATAGTTATAATGTGGCACAGTGTCACAACACAATTCAGAACAGAGTAAGAGATCATATTTACATGATTTTTGGTTGTGTAAAAATGAGAAAAGTATAAGTGGGGTTTAAAAAGTCAAAACTCAAGATTTTAAGTCAATTTTTTCGCAGTTACTCTTCATGACGTTCTCTTCCACATGGAAACTAGAGGAATAGTAAACTTGCAATTAATCATGTTCCTTTATGTGTGTAGAAAGCATGGACTCACTGACTGGAAGGTTTATATGTATTGATATTTTGTATGTATTTGTAAGGGTATGTTGTAGGGTGTAAAGTAGGACATTGTTTACACATTTATCAACATCAGTTTTCTTGTTGGAAATATATTTTCTGTCATGGATATACTTATGTTATATGTTATATTATGTTGTTATATATTTTGCAACAGGTTTTCAATGTTCAGGTAGTAATTACACCAGGAATAGTTTCTGAAGAAGCCATTTTTTAACCTTTAACAACAGTCATCTTTTCATAGATATACAGGGTGTAACAGGAGGAACGGACCAGACTTCGGGAGGGTGTTCCTTATGTTAAACTATACTGAAAAACCCCCAAACACCTATATCAAAGTTGAACGGTTTGGGAGATAATGGCCAGTGAAGTTTGAAACTTTGACAGCTGTTACACACTTACTGATTACCAAATTCGTATTGAAACTGGCAGGAATATGTGGTTTCT
>Ga0123355_10022137_pt1 | contig 10187 bp, 8 predicted proteins | sample TergutEmb28metaG_3_FD_89872 | JGI IMG/M metagenome (GOLD analysis project Ga0123355, IMG submission 89872) | Embiratermes neotenicus P1 segment gut microbial communities from Petit-Saut dam, French Guiana - Emb289 P1 | ecosystem: Host-associated > Arthropoda: Insects > Digestive system > Gut ... | reverse complement strand
GATTTTCGCGCCTGGTTTTACGACGACAATATCGCCGATTCGCACCGCGTCAATTGGGATTTCCGTTTCCTCCCCGTCTTTGATGACTATCGCGGTTTTCGGCGCAAGCTCCATCATTTTTTCGATCGCTTCGCCGGTGCGTCCTTTGGACACGGCCTCCAGCGTTTTGCCCAGCAGTATTAGCGTCAGGATAACCCCCGCCGTTTCAAAATACAGCACGTTCATCGCGTGGAATTCAGCCGCGCCGGTGATGATCTGAAACGTCCTGAACAATCCATACAGAAACGCAGCACTTGTGCCGATTGCTACCAGCGAATCCATATTCGGACTTCTCTGAACCAGCGACTTTACCCCGACAATATAGAACTTGTACCCCGCTATAACGATCGGCAGCGTCAAACCCAGCTGTACCAGCGCGAAATTCAGCGGATTATACGCCGGATCAAGCACGTGCGGAAACGGCAGATTTATGGCACTCATATTTACCATCGGTGCCATGGCGATATAAAACAGCGGCACACAGAAGATCAGGGCAATAATAAATTTTTTCTGCAATGTTTGTATCTCTTTTTGCCGCCGTAATCTGTCTTCGCCACTCGTCCCAGCGGTTGATGTCTCCACCGGTTTATATCCTGTTTTTTCTATGGTCGCTTCTATCTCCGCGCGTTTTAATTTCTTCGGCTCATACACAACCGTGGCTTTTTCAGTGGCAAAGTTGACTGAGACATTTATCACGCCGTCCAATTTCCCGATCGCTTTCTCAACCCGCTGCGCACACGCCGCACATGACATGCCTTGTATGCCGATCACACTACTGTCCATCATTGACTCCCCCTTGGCGATTATGGTACTATTATGACATTAATTCCACAAAAAGCAAGTACGTGCTGAGTACGGAGGATAATCATGGCAACATTGCATCTGATGGTTGGGTTGCCCTGCAGCGGGAAAACAACCTATGCCCGCCAACTCGCGGCAGACACAGGCGCGCTGTTGCTGACGCTGGATGTCTGGCATTTAAAGCTGTTCGGAGACGATGTTGGAGATGAACGTCACGACGAAAGACACCGGTGCATCGAACATATTATGTGGGACGTTGCCAAACACGTTTTGAAAATCGGCGGAGACGTAATACTCGATTACGGCTGCTGGGGGCGCGGCGAACGTGACGATTACAGGAACAAAGCCAAAACGCTAGGCGCGGATTTCAAGATGCATTATATGGACGTTCCGCACGCGGAATTATACCGCCGTTTGGAACATCGGAATCAAAATCTCACCGAAGGCGTATTCAACATTCCTAAAATTGACATGGACAGATATATCCCCATGTTCCAGCCGCCGGATGAAGATGAGCTTGTGTGATTATTCATAAGAAAAACGGATACCTATGCAAGGCATCCGTTTTTTATTATTCAATTCCCTACCGAAACAGCACCACAAACAGCAGCATCAGCGTACTGGTCAGCTTGATTAGCACATGCAGCGATGGACCCGCCGTATCTTTGAAAGGATCCCCCACCGTATCGCCGACGATGGCCGCCTTATGCGCTTCCGATCCCCTGCCAAATCCGCTGAGTTCAATGTACTTCTTCGCGTTATCCCATGCGCCGCCTGAGTTATTGAGATACAGCGCCAGAATCACTCCGGCAATTGTGCAAACGAGTATATATGCCGCCGCCGCTTCCATGCCGAGTGTTACACCAACAATAATTGGCGCGATAACGACGATGAATCCCGGTATAACCATCTCATGCAGCGCGCCTTTGGTGACGATATCAACACATCTGTTATAGTCCGGCTTGCCGCCGTTAGCTAAGACGGTGGACAAATCTTTAAACTGCCGCCTGACCTCTATAATGACATATTGCGCCGCATTACTGACCGCCCTTATCGCTGTAGATGAAAACAGGAATACCACCATCGTCGCGATAAACGCCGCGATAAACACCTCTGGCCTCGCAATATCAACAATATAGGGCATGTCCGGCGGAATATTCAGCAGACTTTTCACCTCATCGGTATATGCCGCAAACATCAAAAACGTCGCCAGCGCGGCGGAGCCGACGGCATAGCCTTTCGTCAGCGCTTTGGTCGTATTGCCGCACGCATCGAGCCTATCGGTCGTTTGTCTCACCGATTCTGGCTCGCCCGCCATCTCAACAATCCCACCGGCGTTGTCAGTAATCGGTCCGAACGCGTCCATCGCCAGGACAAACGTGCAGGTGGACAGCATTCCCATCGTGGCGATCGCCGTGCCGTATAATCCACCAGCGGGCAATCCACCCAAGGCGGACTGGCCGAGCCTGTACGACACGAAAATCGCAGCACAGATAAACAATACCGGCAGCGCAGTGGACTCCATGCCGATAGCTGTGCCTGTGATGATGTTCGTACCGGGGCCTGTCCTGCTCGCTTCCGCAATCAGCCTGACCGGCCGTTTGCTGTATGAGGTATAGTAATCAGTCAGCCAGACGAATATGTAACTCAGTGCAATGCCGACAAGCCCACAGCCGTACAGCATCAGCGTATTGACCGATTCGCCGCCCGGCAAATATCCGCCCAGCATGTGGTCAATGACTATGTATAAAAGCACCGCCATAATAACAGAAGTGACGGCATATCCGACGTTTAGTGCTTTCATCGGGTCGTCATCCTCATGTTTCACGCGCACCATCATAATCCCAACAATCGACGCAATCAACCCAAGCGCACGCGCCACCAGCGGAAAGATTATCCCCATCATGCCGAATACCGGATACAGCCCAGCACCGAGAATCATGGCGCCCACATTTTCAGCGGCGGTCGATTCAAACAGATCCGCCCCCCGCCCGGCGCAGTCGCCGACGTTGTCCCCCACCAGATCGGCGATGACCGCCGGGTTCATTGCATCATCTTCCGGGATGCCGACTTCAATTTTACCGACCAAATCCGCCCCCACATCGGCGGCTTTGGTGTAAATTCCGCCGCCAAGCTGGGCAAATAAGGCGACCAGTGACGCGCCGAATCCGAATCCAACAACAAGCGTCGGTGCTTGAATCACCGTCTCTATATTCGTAGACAGCCCGCCAAATAATAAAAAAAGCGATGTCACACCGAATAGTGACAGAGACGTCACCGCAAGTCCCGTCACCGCCCCGCCGCGGAAAGCGATTTGCAATGCCCGGGTCAAGCTTGTCCGCGCACCTTCCGCCGTGCGGACATTGCTGTGCACCGACATATACATCCCGATATAGCCAGACAGCGCAGAGCATATCGCCCCCACCGTGAATGCCGCCCCCGCGTGCAATGCGTGGCTTAACGCGTGTGGATTGTCTTTTGTAAAATTTCCCAAGTATACCGCAAAGATGATTACCACAAGCGAAACAGCTGAAATCAGTGCGATCGCCTTATATTGCCTGTACAAAAATGCATTGGCTCCGCCGCGTATCGCGTCTGATATCTCAATCATTTCTGTGGAACCTCTCCCCTGCGCAAAGACATAACGAAAAAGCATCAATGTCACTGCAGCAGCCAGTGCAATCGCGCCGTATATAATGCCAATATATAGTGCCATATCGTTGATCCATTCCCTTCCCATCGGAAATTTTACGGCGTGTTTGTTCGTTGGCCGATAATCTCTGGCAGACTCGCGCCAGAGATGGGTCATTCACAAACACGCCCTGTATAGAATGGTAACAAAACAACGATGGATTAAAATAGCAAAAAAACACGAACGCAAGAAAAAGTCTGTCCCTCTATCCTCGTTCTAATATTTCTGATTGTCGAATCTTGACGAAACCCCTCAGTTCACGTATAATGTCATAGACAAAGAGAGGGGTAGCATTTTACGTGAAAATTTTAATCGCATTGTTAATGGTTATTTTGGTTACATTATTTACGGGATGTGACGAATATCCGCAATATTTCCCAACCACTGCGGAGGAATCGCGCACAACGCAGCCGCTCCTGCCCCCGCCAGAGGCAGAGATGCCAACGGAAACCAATCTCGCCCATAACGACGCTGAATACATACCAGACAACCATGAAACCGAAGTTGAATGTGCAGAGGACGATATTGAGTATGAGCCGGGCAATAGCGAACCCGAATCATGGCTGAACCCGGAAATCGACATGCGCGACAGACCCATGATTGCGCTTACTTTTGACGACGGCCCCAGTCGATTTACCGATTATATTTTAAATATACTGGAACAATACAATGCCCGGGCAACTTTTTTCGTCCTGGGATATCGCGTAGAGGCACGACAGGATACAGTATTGCGCACTGTCAACATCGGCAGTGAAGTCGCGGGGCACACCTGGTCGCACCGCAATCTTTCTGCGTTGAGCTGTCAAGCAATTGCTGAAACGATACAAAACACCAGCGCAATCATTGATGAGGTCACAGGCATTTCGCCGCGTTTCTTTCGCCCGCCATATGGCTGGCTGAACAGCAACGTCGCGAACATCTCCGGCGAATTGGGTTATTCCGTTGTAAATTGGACGCTGGATCCGATGGATTGGAAGTATCGGGATGCCCAAACCATATACAACAACATCATGAACCGGGTGGAAGAAGGTGCCATTATTCTGCTGCACGATATCCACCCCACAACCGTCGCCGCGATGGAACTTGTCATACCCTCGTTAATCGCCGAAGGATACCAACTGGTGACCGTGTCTGAACTGCTGTATCACTTATATGGCGAGCTGGAGCCGGGCAAACTGTACGGAACACCGGGCAAAATGAATTAATCACACACACATTTTAACTATATTTTTCAACAATCACGTCAGCAATCCTGATACTGGCTTCCCCGTCGCCGTAAGGATTGCTGGCTTTGCTCATTTGGTCATACAACGTTTTGTCGGTAAGCAACACTCTCGTGTGGCGATACACAGTCTCCTCATCAGTGCCGGTAAGTTTCAACGTGCCTGCCGCGATGCCTTCCGGTCTTTCGGTGGTATCCCGCAGCACCAGTACAGGTTTACCAAGCGACGGTGCTTCCTCTTGAATCCCGCCGCTATCGGTGAGAATGATATGCGCCGCATTGATAAAATTATGGAAATCTATCACGTCCAACGGCTCAATCAATCTTATACTATCGCAGCCGGACAATACTTCATCCGCTACTGCACGCACCTTGGGATTCATGTGAACAGGATAAACAACTTTAATATCCGGGGACTTGTCTACAATACGCCTAACCGCCCGGAAAATTTGATACAGCGGCTGGCCTAGATTCTCTCTTCTATGCGCTGTCAGCAATATCAGCCTGCTGTCGGCGCACCAATCGAGGATTGGGTGGGCATAGCCGCTTGTCACTGTGGTCTTTAGCGCGTCTATCGCTGTATTCCCGGTGACAAATATTTTCGACTCGTCCTTATTTTCCAACAGCAAGTTTTGCTTGCTCTCTTCGGTCGGGGCAAATAGCAGATCGGCGATGCAATCAACCATCTGCCGGTTCATCTCCTCCGGATAGGGTGAGTATTTGTTCCACGTCCGCAGACCAGCCTCCACATGTCCAACGGGGATCTGCTGATAAAAAGCCGCCAACGCACCGGCTAAAGTCGTCGTAGTGTCCCCATGAACCAATACAACATCCGGCCGGGTTTCTTTCAAGACATTCTCAATCCCGGTCAACGCGCCGCTGGTGATATCGGACAATGTCTGTCCATGACGCATCAGGTCTAAGTCAAAGTCCGGTTTTATATCGAAAATCTTCAGCACCTGATCCAGCATCTGCCTGTGCTGCGCCGTCACGCACACGATGGATTCTATCTCCGGCCTTGACTCAAGCTCTTTAACAAGCGGTGCCATTTTAATAGCTTCTGGCCGTGTGCCGAATATGGTGAATACTTTAATCATAGGTGTTCTCCTGTGTGATCTCTTTTATTCCTGTAGACAATTTTTATTAAACGCGATACGTATTCCCGTCTTTGGTAATAAAATGACGTACTTCATCGGTTAAATTTTGCAACTCTGTTTTATAAAATACAGGGAATAAATGAAGGTCTGACAGTTCATCTAAGGGCAGCCAATGCAACGACTCTTCGCCGCCATCTGCCCCAACGCTGCCGCACTTTATTTTATCTATGTCTCCGGACTGTTTCATTAAGTAATATAAACCGATTTCATGGTGCGCACTATCTATGCCAAAAAGATCCGTAATAATGAAATTCTCGTGTATAAAAGCCAATCTGTCTATTTCAAATTTTACATTGGTTTCTTCATATGCTTCCCTTAAAACAGCTTCTTCTGATGTTTCTCCAAAGCCTGCCCTTCCGCCCACGGTATAATAATAAGGGAAGTTTTCGTTTTTTACCATCAATACTTTATTTTCGTGAATTATGATTGCCCCAGTTTTATAAATAAAATATCCATTGTCTGCCCTAAAAGTAATATCCGTCATAAAATTTTCCTTTCTCCTGTAATAGCGTCTTAATGGGCTCTCCCGGTCTCTATCGTTTCCTATAGATTTTACTTATTTTGTACAGTAAACTCATTTAGCCGCCTTTATCTTTCCTGAATTCTGCGTTTATAATTGAAACTTCCTCAGTCTTTGTCTTTGTCTTTAAAAAGCTTTTGCCGATCAGAACTAGGTTCAAAATCACATAGCTCACCGTATAATACATGAACAGATCAAATAATGGAGTTACCACAAGCAAATTGAAAAAAAACGGTGCTATGAATAAGTATGCAAATAGTATTGCAATTGTGGCAACATACCCCACCATAAGTTTAATCCATAGGCGACCTTTTGATTTGTGAACAAACACAAGCCCCACTACGGCAAGTATAAGGGGCAGCTCTCTGACTATTAATCTAGCGATGATTGCAAACCGTGCACCCTCTGCGTCACTTTGCATCACATCTAAGCCCTTATCAATCCAGTTGAGGATTTTAGAGGCCGCCAAGTATGTAATAATAGCAGTCTTGAAAAAGTCCATTCTTTGATTCTTCATAGATTGTCTCACAGTGGATTTCACTCTCATATAGAAATCCTTCCCTTCGTAACGCTGTAAACAAAACACCCGCAAAATAAATAATACTCATTCGCCCTGGTCTTAAAACAATCAGACCAGGGCGTGTATCGTTTATCGCATTATGTATATCTATCTCAGACTATCGTACAACTCCCTGCTGTAGCAGTAATTTTCGGAGCAAACGTCCCACAAAAGCTCCGGATCTGGGGTGAACATCATCAGATAGCTGCCTCCGCCGGGGCCGTAGATGTCGATCGTTTTGCGGATCGCTTCAATATAGTCCTCTTTTGTGTTCTGCTTCGTCATATCCAACCCATGCGGCATGGTGCAGAAGCCTATGGTGTCTCCGTACAATTCTTTCATCTTTGGCATATCAACTGCTCTGCCCTGTATTTGGGCAATATCAACGCCCAGTTGTTTCATATACGGGAAAAACCGTGTGACGTTGCCGCAGGTGTGCCATTCGATAAACACATCGTTTTTCTTGATATGGTCAATCAAGCGCTTCGTTGGTTCATAGACAAGCTCTTCCATCACTTTTTCGGAGAAGAACGTATCACGCTCTGTTCCCCAGTCATCGTGGATTGTGATGATATCCAGCGGATACAGGCCGTTCATTGTATCAAAGACCTGGATCATGAAGTCCGCATATGCGTTAAAGAAGTCAAGCACCGCCTCCGGCTCTATCAGCAACGCTTCCATAGAATCTGTATAGCCGCCCATAACGGATACCAGCCGTTCCGTCACGCCCCTGCCCATGTCGTATGACACGGCTTTGGCCGGGTCATATTTGGTTTTCATAAACGCTTCGGCTTTTTCTTTAAATCCCCATTCGGTGAGGTCTGGGAATACGACTTTCTTTTCCCACTGTGTAATATCGTCTAAAAGCTGCGTGCCCGGGGTAAGCATCGCACCACCGGCAGTGGCTTCCCACGTCCAGTCGGTATTAAACCAATCTTTAAACTCATAATTCTCTGTCACTTTCAGGTTAAAGTCAGAATGGATCTGCATCCCACGGACATTCCATGATATGACATCGTTGGTATTCATGGTAATTTTATCTGTCGTCGCGTTAGGGTACCATATTGGGTCTTGCCTTCCTATGCTCCTGCGGAAATTTTCGCGGGGAGAAATCGGCGTATCAAACAAAGGCGCCACGGCGGTGTCTGCACCGTATGCCACTTTCACTGTCTGTGTCTTTACCGAAGGGTCTAGGTATTTCGGGCGTGGATATTTCATGATGGATGGTCCCCCTTAAATATTACATATGTTAACGCGCAAATTACCGTTTCATTCTTACACAAAAGACGAAACTACAAAATATGATAAAGATGATTATATCCTACCCGGTCACTTTTGTAAATACTCGTTTTTTCACGGAAAATTTTTAAATTCCGCCAGTGCTTTCTGTGACTTTTATATTGCCAGCCATTATGATTCATGATAGAATTATAAAATTATATACAAAAAACGAATATGATGAGGTTCCTGTCGTGACATTCTTGCAGATGCGGTGCTTTCTCAGTCTCTCCAAAACACGGAAACTGTCGGTCACAGCGGCCCTGATGGGTCTTAATTTGTCAACCTTATCGAAATATATCAGCCGGATGGAAGATGAGTTGTCGGCAAAGCTTTTCAACAAAAATCTACAGCAGCTGACACTGACACAAGCGGGCGAGCTGATATATCCCAGCGTCGCGTATATCATCAAACAGCATGACGATCAACTCGCCGCGTTTTATAAGTATACTTCGCCGTATGAATCCGCTGTGAATATTGCCCTGACATTTCATCAAACGCACATAATACGTCGGCTTACCGCGTTTATGCAGTCAGAACCAAAAATAAAACTCAGCATGACTGAATCCCCTATCAGCAATATCTGCACCATGCTGGATAAAGGCCGCGCTGATATCAGCATTGTCTACGAACAACTGGTCGAACGTAAATACCCGCTAACGCTTCCGCTCAGCGAAGACCTAATCGTCGTTGCAGTGCCGGAAAATCACCCGCTTGCTAACCGTGACACCGTATCTTTGCGCGCGTTTCATAATGAGACGTTTTATTTACACAAGGGCGACTATCTTATGTATAGTTATCTGCTTCAAACCTGCATAGCCGAGGGCTTTGCACCCAAAGAAACACCAGATGACCTGCCGATACATGCCATTATGGCAAACGTGTCTGCCGGGAACGGCGTCACGCTGCTGGCCGAAAGCGCGGCAAACACACTGGTACGCGAGGGAATCACAATCCTCAATCTGGAGGAATCCCCCCGACTGACACTATGCGCCATTTGCACGACTGCGCAGCCACCGGAAGCAATACGAAAACTGATACACTCCCTCCTTCCGGAGTCTGACAAAATCGGACACAAAAACGCTCCAAACACCGATTGCAAGTGATGTTATGTGCTTTATAATTTAGATTGGATATTTGTAAAGTTTCAAGCTTTTCCGTCTGATTCCAGAAACGAAAACAATGCCTTTGCCGCTTCGTTCGCGCATTTATCTGATATGACTGCGTTGATGAAAAACTGTCCGGAGTCTGCAACTTCGATCGCCTGCATATCATGGCCGCAGATTGTCTTTGCAATCCGTTCCGGTATCAATGCTGCAATCCCTAGCTCCCGCGCTGTTTCTCGTATTGCGCTGTAGCTGAGATCATATGGGACAATCTCTGGCATGAATCCCGCAATATGGCACTGCGCTGCCACAAATGTATTCAAAAAGTGAGATTGCTCATGCGAGATTATCTGCAGCGGCTCGCCCTGCAATTGTTGCAGTTTTATATTCTGCATCCCGGCAAATCGGTGCGATTTCCCTACTAACACAGCCAGCCGGTCACCCACAAGTGTTTGCACCCTTGTCCCGGCAGGTGCTGACTGGTTGTTTGAAAACATAATGCAGACGATGTCATCCCGCACACTCAAAAGAGCGGCAAAATCCCCATCCCTGAGCTGTGCAACCTCAGTTTCAATCTCCGGCGAGTGATGTTTGAATCGGGTCAGCATGTCCGCATAGCCGTATTCGCACAGCGGCTCCGTATATACAGAAACACGGCTTTCCGCATCATGCTTGTATTTTGTAAGCCGTTCCGTCATACTCTCATATTCGCTGACGATCTTTTCCGCATAGATCAGAAATTCGCGCCCCGCGTCAGTGAGTGACAACGATTTCGCCCCACGCAAAACCAGACTGGTTTGCAGTTCCCGTTCG
>Ga0123355_10022136_pt1 | contig 10187 bp, 8 predicted proteins | sample TergutEmb28metaG_3_FD_89872 | JGI IMG/M metagenome (GOLD analysis project Ga0123355, IMG submission 89872) | Embiratermes neotenicus P1 segment gut microbial communities from Petit-Saut dam, French Guiana - Emb289 P1 | ecosystem: Host-associated > Arthropoda: Insects > Digestive system > Gut ... | reverse complement strand
GCCTGCCGAACTTGTACCTACAACCCCCATCTTGATAGCGTTAGGTGTCAATTCATGAACAAAAATCCCTTTTTCGGCGACTGCGGCGGAAATTACTCCGCGTGCTTCGGCGACAGGAATGGCGCTAGATACATTTTTACCAAAATAGAGATTTTCGATTGCGGCTTCTGTTGGGTTATATTTTTCGATTATTGAACGTATTGTCTGTAAAATAAAAAAAAGACGATCGGGTCTGGGGCGATCAGGTTTTGTTGTTACAGTACCGTGATCGATATATTTGATAGTACCGTTAATATCATCAAGCACGCCCCAGCCCGTACTCGCAAGGCCAGGGTCTATGCCTAATATTCTCCTGGTAAATGCCACAGTTTATGCGGCTTCAAAACCTTCCGGGATGGCGATGTTTGAATAAACATTCTGAACATCATCGCAATCTTCCAGTTTTTCAAGGAGTTTTAAAGCTTTCGCAGTTCCGTCGTTGTCAAGTGTTACTTCGGCTTCGGCGACCATGCTAACCTGAGCGTTAAGTGTTTCAAACTCTTTGGCTTGAAGAGAGTTCAAAACGCTTTCAAAATCTTCAGGAGCTGTTGTCACTTCGATAATACCGTCGGAAGCGGCAACATCTTCTGCTCCGCCCTCAATCGCTACTTCCATTACAGCGTCTTCCGTGTATTTTTCGCCGTCAAGAGTGATTACACCCTGACGTCTGAAAAGCCTTAAAACAGAGCCGGAAGTGGCCAATTGCCCGCCTGCCTTCGTTAGAATATTGCGGATTTCCGCTGCGGCACGATTTTTGTTATCGGTAAGAACTTCGATAAAAATTGCGACTCCGCCGGGGGCATAAGCTTCGTAAACCAGCTCTTCGTAGCTTACACCTTCGAGCTCGCCGGTTCCTTTTTTGATCGCTCTGTCAATATTATCCTTTGGCATATTAGCGACTCTTGCCTTAAGAATGGCAGTACGCAGCCTTGGATTTCCATCAAGATTTCCCCCACCCATCCTGGCAGCAATGGAAATCTCCTTAATCAATTTTGTAAAAATCTTGCCGCGTTTCGCATCAGCGGCACCTTTAGCGTGTTTGATCGTTGCCCATTTACTATGGCCCGACATAGAAACTCCTTACCTTAAAGTATAGTTCGAGAAATTAAATTATCTCTAGTAGCCTGTTCCAAAACTCTATTAGTTTTGGAACAGGCTGGGAAAAATCGGACTGAAGCCCTCTTTCCCTTCAAAACAAAAATTTATCTGCTTTTTGAAACTGATTTAGAGAGATTATCTAAAACCAGTTTAGTATACCATTCGTATGAAAATGGCTCTTTACCCCTGAGAGTGGGTTTTATTTGCGTTTCCAAATTTTCCCTGCAAGCTTCACAAATAGTGAACTCACCAAAATAGGCAAAGTACCTGCCGTTAGCACTATCAAGTTTTTTTCGACATACATCACAAGAAATGATTTGCATTTATATCCTCCTAAGTATATTATTAACTTAGTATACAAAAAAATATAAATTATGTCGAGAGCAATATGAAAAAAATTGATAAAAAATTTAAAATTGATAGATGGGAATTTTGCTCCCAAAATCCGCTGATTATCGCCGAATTAGGCACTTCTCACAATGGAGATATTAACAAAGCCAAGTTGATGATAGAGGCCGCCGCTGCTGCCGGAGCAGATTGCGTTAAATTTCAAATCGTATACGCTGATGAAATCCTCCACCCAAACACTGGTTTAGTCCCACTTCCCGGGGGAAACATCAGGTTGTATGACAAATTCAAAGCCCTCGAAACACCCCTCGATTTTTGGGCAGAAGTCAAAACATACACAGAATCCAAGGGGCTTTTGTTCCTTTGCACTCCATTTGGGCTGAAAAGCGCCGCAATATTAAAAGCGCTTAACCCTCAAATGGTAAAAATCGCCTCCCCCGAATTGAATTATACCTCTTTATTGGAAGAAATCGCCGATTGGGGTTTGCCCGTTCTGCTTTCTACAGGTGTATCGACCTTGGGAAATATTGAAAAGGCTGTCGAAATTCTGGAGAGTAATACCCAATTATGCCTTCTGCACTGCGTAACTTCCTACCCCGCTCCGGAAACCGATTATAATTTGCGGATTCTTCCCAATTTGGCGGGTATTTTCGGCGTGCAAGTCGGCGTCAGTGATCATTCAAATGATCCTGAACTTGTCCCGGCTTTGGCAGTAAGTATGGGGGCTGCTGTAATTGAAAAGCATTTTTGCTTGTCCAGAGACGATCCCGGTCTTGATGATCCAATCGCCCTGCCCCCGCCAGCATTTTCCCAAATGGTAAAGGCAATCCGCAAAGCCGCCAAATCAAGTGCGGAAGAGACAATCACTCATTACAACACCGAAAAAGGCGCTGAGTTGGTCGAGCGTATTTTGGGCAATGGTATCAAAAAATTGGCAGCTTCCGAAAGAGCCAATTACCGTTTAACAAACCGCTCTATTCATGCGTTACGTGACATTGCCATAGGCGAGGTTTTAAGCAAAAACGATTACGGCGTTTTAAGAACCGAAAAAGTCCTGCGCCCAGGGCTTGAGCCTTGTCTGGAAAAAATACTTGAAGGCAAAGCCGCACGTAATTTTATCCCCGCAGGCGAGGGAATCAGATTTGAGGATATTTAGTGTATAGCGATGTCCGAAAAGTTTGTATTATTTTATAACGTAATTTTTTATTATTTCTTCTGGTGATTTGCCGCTTTTCAACAAGTCGATTATTTCGTGTCTGCCTTCGTGTATCCCTTCATCTTTTGCATGACGCAAGGCTGATGCCTCATTATGACGAGCTAAAGTACGCAGACGTTCCAGTTCACGAAACTCGGGGGATACAGTGATAGAATTGTAGGCATTAAGGGCTTTGTTCATGACAGGTTCCTCCATTGATTTTATTTTTTCCAGTTCTTCTTGGGTTTCGGCTTTAAATAACGAAAGCCACAATAACAGTTTATTGCTTGAATCTATTTCTTTTGGCAATTTGTCCAATTCAAAAAAGTGCAATGTCATTTTATCGGTTAATTGTTCATGTCTTGTTATTTCCAATGGGCGGAACTCGGAATGATACTCTTTGCAATCCAACTGGTTGAAATTTATTATACTGATAATTACTGTACGAGGTATATTTTTATAATCACCACCACTTTCCAAAGATGATGAATAAATCCGTGCCCATTGGAACATTACACGTTCCGGGAAGTCGCCCTCATTTTTTACTTGAATTTCCAGGCTGACTCTTTGACCGTCTACTATCATGTTAATATCCAAACGGCAGAATTTGTCGCCCATTGCTTCGGGAGGCATTTCAGGGTTAGTAATTTCAAACTGCTCTATACTTTCAATGCTGATTGCAAGCAATTCTGACACAAGTTGTTTAAGCAAATCCGGGTTTTTTACAAACAGCATTTTGAACAGAGTATCGGTTTTAAATGTATATTCAAGCTTCTTCATTTGAACCTTCCCTATACCAACAATATACAGTATTTCTTGGGAAATATCAAATGGTGACAGATTAAAGTTCGAGTGACACTAAGCGTGACCCACCAGGAGTTTGCATTTTTTTATAAAGGGGAAGCACTTCTTCTGCAATTATCAACTTCGTGTCTCATCTTCGCTACCATTTCTTACTCTGCTCCCCCTCGCTCCAAAGCCAAAAAACCTTCGGTTTTACGGCTTATTCCGCTACCCCCACTTGAGCTTACATTACCGTTTCCGTCTTGCTACTAACACCGCCACGCAAACTACTGCAACCACACCGCCAGAAATTACAATCCATACCCATATCGGCATGGGGTTTATGTCACTACTTCGTTGGACGATAACATTCTCTTGATCTGCGGCTTCATCAAGGTTCTCTGCATTATTTTCTGCGTTATTCTCTGTGTTGTACTCTACAATTTCCTGGCGGAAGCCATCTGGTAGTACAAAAGTTGGCGGAATACCTGTGCTACCTTCTGCTCGTTGAGGCCACACTACATTTGTTAAATCCGCTGTGTTTGTTCTTATCAGGCTTTGGTACTGTGCTATAAATTCTCTACCTACTCGGATAAATGTTCCTACGTGTATGTCACTACCATAAGTGAATATGTCTAAATAGTCGCCGTCAATATGCAGAAACAGGGTTACTGCGTCTCCGGCTTGGTAGGAAACCCAAAATGCGCTTTCAGGAAAAATACTAAAATGACGAAACTCGCTGGTAAAAATTCTGGCAAAGGTTGAAATAACACAATCTACTATGTATCCAAAATCCGTTTTTACAATGTTTCGCACGGCAAAATGAACTCCGCCCAAATCGATAACAGAGTTGTAAAACATCGTTCTGCCATGCCGGATATTCGCTTCTGAGTTTTCGTACCACATAAGCTCCCTGCCCCATAGCATAATATTATCATCGCCAAGATTTCCCAGCCACGGGTGCATTTCAATAAGCCTGTAGCGATTCTGCCCCCTCAAAATATCAGCGTAATAACAAGGAACCCACATCGCACCGACATCGCCAATGGCTGTGTAAAACCCACTTGTCGATGGTATCGTTGGATCATAACGGTCTTTGGGGTGTTCGATAAATATGTCTTCACCGAAAACATCTTCGGTATGTGCAGGACGAAAATACTTAGCAAAAGCCCAATATCTATTAGGTTCGCTAAACCTTATTATTAAATGGAGTTCGCTGCCTATATGCACAGTTCCGAAAGTTACCTCAGCATTTGTAATGACGGTTTCGCCAGCGTGTATCACTAATTCGTTTCTATCTGTATACCAAGAATCGCTAAAGGCAACAGTGTCATTTTCTGCTACAAAAGTAAGTATCTCCTGTGCCATCAAGGTACTGTGTAGTATAATGCTTAGTAATACGAACATGATTATTCTATAATCACTGCGGTTGCTGTAACCAATTTTCTGCATGGTCAAAAGGGTTCCTCCTATTTCTGCGGGCTAAGGGAGCACTGATAGCTGGGGCTCTTTTTATCCCCAATATCCGTGGCGGGTTCAACGTTTCGTCACCCGTTACTATAACAAAATGATTCCCATCTCCAATTCCATCCAAACTCACGTCATACTACAGCCTACGGCTTTTACGCTACCCCCACTTGAGCTTGTAGTTTTTCCGTCTTGTTGCTAACATCGCCACGCAAACTATTACAACCACACCGCCAATAACCGCAATCAATACCCATAATGGCATGGAGCTTGTTTCAGCATTTTGTTGGACGAAAACACTCTCTTGGTATACGATCTCACCCATGTGTTCTGCATTATTCTCTATATTGTCCTCTATATTATTCTCTGTGTTGTACTCTATGATTTCCTGGCGAAAGCCATCTGGTAGTACAAAAATTGGCGGAATACCAGTGTTGCCTTCTGCTCGTTGAGGCCATACTACATTTGTTAAATCCGCTGTGTTTGTTCGTATAAGGCTTTGGTACTGTGTTATGAATTCGCGACCTACTCGGATAAATGTTCCTACGTGTATGTCACTGCCATAAGTGAATATGTCTAAATAGTCGCCGTCAATATGCAGGAACAAAATTACGGCATCGCCAGGGTCATATGCGTTCCAAAATTCGCTGCCATACAAAAACACCCACGACCAACGTTCATGTTGGTCTCTGATTGATATGACGCTGTCCACCGTATACCCGAAATCCATTTTCCTTATGTTTCTTACCGCAAGATGAGTACCCAAGCCCAATCTGATGACGGAATTATAAAACATCGCCCTGCCGTTTTGGATATCAGACCAAGTGCTTTCATGCCACAAGAGCATCTCGCCAGCGATCGAAGTGGAAAGGCGACTCAACCCAGGGAGTATTTCGAGAAGCCGGTAGCGATCTTGCCCCAGTAAAATATCCCGGTAATAATAGGGTACCCACATAGCGTCGACGTCGCCGATGACTATGGGTTCCCCAGTCGCCTGTCTGGTACCATCGCCGGAATGTTCTATGGGAAAGTAGACGAATATGTCCTCCCCGAAAACGTCCTCTGTCTCCAACGGACGGAAGTGCTTGGCAAAAGTAAAATGCCGGTTGCCTAACTCGCCAAACAATAGCAGCAGATGAAACCCGCTGGTTCTGTGTATCGACCCATAGCCGACCCAGTTAGTAGTTACATGCTCGCCGGCGCGTATTGTCAGTTCGGTTTGAGCTTCAGTTTCACCATGGTGGGCAACGGTATCCCTTTCAGCAACAAAAGTTAGTTGCTCTTGTGCAAACAAAGCACTGGGTAACAAAATACTGAAAATCAATAAAATTGCAACCTTACAGTTGCCTTTCTGTGTGATCAAATGGATTCCTCCTGTTTCCGCCATCTGTGTTTAATAATGGTTGTACCCTTAACCATTGGCCAGCTTCCCTGACATAATAGTTTAAATCGCCTACACCACTATCAAGAGCTGCGTCATACTGCAAATCAAAATATTCAAGGTGCAAGTGTGCTGGATGTGCAATTTCATTACGATTGGCTCCACTCCTGCCCACATAGGCCACAACGTTTCCCGGCACAACGCGCGACCCTCGCTGCACACCGTCCGCTATGCCGCCAAGATGCGTAAGCATATATATGCCCCTGCCTCGCTCATTCGCTATGACTAAAATTCTTCCCCAATTGGTTTGGTTCCAGCCGACATTGATTACCCTACCATATATAAACGACACTATCTCCTGCCCAATGAATGTTATGTGTTCATCCGTATGGGGGCTGTCATCTTCCCATTCCCGTCCCCTTCCCCTGAAATCAACGCCTGCATGGCGGGAATTGCCGATGCCGAGATTGTTGAAAAGCGCGGTAGGCACCGCGTAACCACCAAACCAATTCTCATCCCTTATCCTATCTTCATCAAAAATAAAAGACCCGTCTCCTCGCTCCTCCCATCTCGGCGCAAATCCGGGATTGTCTCTAACAACAACAGACCTGCCGCCTGCAAGGTTCACATCAGGCTCATTCCATCGCCGCGATATTCCCCTGCCCTCATACGGATTAAAACTCCCATCCAGCAACCCTGCACTTTCCAAATGATGCGTAAAATACAACGGATGTGCAAACCAAAAATTGTTCTCCGAAAGATCAAGGTCATTCCCTGCTATTCTACGATTCGCAAGCCCATTGTTCCATATATCTACTGCGTCTATCCTGTTCATAAAATAATCACAATCATCTCTACTACAACCTATCAATCCATAACCCCACGGGATTCCTCGCAGCAAATTGTTATTACTATCCGCATACAAGCTTCTGTCCCATTCCAGCGGATGTCCGCAGATTATACTTCTCCTTATCGATTTCGTTTCCGCTGTTTCGTTCAACCCTCTTGGTCGGTTTGCCAAAAGCTCATTCCACCAGCTTTCGTTGCTGTCATCTAGCCTTAACCCTACTCGCTGGTTATCCGTACCCCAAACATAATTATTCCTTATAAACTCTAACCCGTCTATTATATCATTGCCTTCTCTTGCGGTACGATCTAGTACTCGTTGGAAGGTAATAAGGGGAAGCACTTCTTCTGCAATTATTAACCTTGCGTCTCACCTCCGCTACCATTTATTACTCTGCTCCCCCTCGCTCCAAAGCCTACGGCTTTTACGCTACCCCCACTTGAGCTTACATTACCGTTTCCGTCTTGCTACTAACACCGCCACGCTAACTATTACAACCACACCGCCAAAAATTACAATCCATACCCATGTCAGCATGGAGTTTGTTTCAGCATTTTGTTGGACGAAAACACTCTCTTGGTATACGATCTCATCCATCTTTTCTGTACTATTTTCTGTGTTATTCTCTGTATTGCTTTCTATGTTATTTTCTATGATTTCTTGATGGAAGCCGTCTGGTAGTACAAAAGCTGGCGGAATGCCCGTACTGCCTTCTGCTCGTTGAGGCCATATTACATTTGTTAAGTCGGCTGTATTGGTTCTTATTAAGCTTTGGTATTGCTTTATGAACTCTCTTCCTACTCGGATAAATGTTCCTACATGAATGTCACTGCCTACAGTGTATACATCCAAGTAATCTCCGTCTAAGTTCAGAAACAATGTTATTGCGTCTCCGGGTTGGTATGCTTCCCAGAATGCACTTCCGTATAAGAAGGCCCAAGGCCACCTAAGGGCACGATCCCATACAGAAATAACTGAATCGACTAAATACCCAAAATCCGTTTTCCTGATGTTTCTTACAGCAATATGGGTTCCTATACCCAGTCTGATAACCGAATTGTAAAACATTGCCCTGCCATTTTGAATGTCCGCCTGAGTATTTATATACCAAGGAAAAAATTCATCGACAATTGAATGCTCAAAAGCAAGCAACCCAGGCAATACTTCAAGAAGCCTGTTTCGGTTTTGTTCCATTAAGACATTCTGGTAGAAAACGGGAACCCACATGGTGTTAACCTCACCAATGGCTAGCTGTGGTTCATTTGGGTGTCCGAAATTTGGATCGAAGCGATCCATGGGATAGTCGATAAATATGTCATTGCTAAAGGTATCCTGCGTATTTAGAGGACTAAAATCTTTAGCAAGAACAGAAAATTCATTATTGCCCACTCGAAAATTTATTAGCAAATGCCAATCGCGAGAATCCCTACGCACCTGACTGAAGGAAACATCAGCATTTGTCGAAATTGAGTCACCACCATAGATAATGATAGATATATCGCTATATTTATCCTCTCCCCAAAAAAAAGCCAAAACCTCTCTTTCTGCGACAAAGGTTAGTTGTTCCTGCGCCGATAAAAAACTGGGTAGCAAGATACTTGCAAATACGAGAATAGCTATTTTGCTACTATTGCGACCATCTTTCTTCATGATCAAATGGATTCCTCCTGTTTCCGCCATCTGTGTTTAATAATCGTGCTGCGCTTAGTGTCAGATACTCCAACTTTATGTCTGACACTTGATCCTTAAACCAGAGTCCTCGCTGTACGTACAATGTCGGCAAAAACTCCGCCAGCGGTTACTTGCGCTCCCGCTCCCGGCCCTTTGATCACCATTGGAAGTTTTGAATAACGTCCCGTTGTTATTACCACCATATTATCGCTGTCCACAAGAGTGCGGAACGGGCTGCCCTGTGTTTCTTCTCTAAGAGATATTTTTGCCTTGTTTTTTTCGATTACGGCGATGTACCGTAACATCTTGCCCTCAGCGGCGCAGGCCGCACGCCTTTTTTCAAAAGCGTCATCACATTTTTGAAGCTCGATAAAAAACGATTCGATGTCTTTAGCCTTAAAACAAGCGGATGGTAGTATCGGCTCAATTTCAACATTTTCGAATTCGATGGACAAATCACACTCTCTCGCCAGGATCAAAATTTTTCGGGCAAAATCCATTGCGTTAAGGTCATCACGAGGATCGGGCTCTGTGTACCCTTTTATTTTTGCTTCACGAATAAGAGCGGAAAAGGGCATTGATCCGTCAAAATTATTAAAAATATAACTTAATGTTCCCGACAAGACCGCCTCAATTTTTGTCACAGTATCTCCCGAAAGAAAAAGATCACGTAACGAACTGATAACGGGCAGACCCGCTCCTACTGTAGTTTCGTAAAAATATGGAATACCCCTGTGCCTTGAACACGATACCAAACGGCGGTAATAATCCAGGGTGCTTGAATTAGCTTTTTTATTCGGCGTAACAATTGGTATAGAATGATTAAATATTTTTTCGTAAAGAGAGGCAATATCCTCACTTGCCGTACAATCACAAAAACATGAATTGGGAAGATTTAACGCCGCCATTTTTTCGACAAAAGCTAAAGCGCCTTTTTTATTTTGCTCTATTGGTTCGGTTCCCATTACACTGCCGGGTGTAGTCAACATTTTTTTTGTTTTTAGGGGATCGAGTCCTTCACCCTCTTTGGCAGAAAAAATCATTTTGTCAAAATTCGCAGCTCCAATCAAATTGATTTTGATCATATCCTCGGCAAGTTTTTTTGTGTTAGCCGCTATTTGCTCAAGCAAAGTACCGCCGATAAGACCTGTGCCTATCAGAAAAAGATTTACAGAACGCTGCTTGGCAAAGAAAAAAGCGTTATGAACAGCGTTAAGCGCCTTGCCCACATCAGAAGAAGGGATTACCGCCGAAATATTTGTCTCTGTAGAACCTTGAGCGATTGCGACAATATTGATTCTGCTTCTGCCCAGAGCGTGAAAAAACTTCCCGGAAATTCCTGAAGTGCTTTTCATGGC
>Ga0123355_10022135_pt1 | contig 10188 bp, 4 predicted proteins | sample TergutEmb28metaG_3_FD_89872 | JGI IMG/M metagenome (GOLD analysis project Ga0123355, IMG submission 89872) | Embiratermes neotenicus P1 segment gut microbial communities from Petit-Saut dam, French Guiana - Emb289 P1 | ecosystem: Host-associated > Arthropoda: Insects > Digestive system > Gut ... | reverse complement strand
TGTATGATGAGAGTGTGATTTTGTGGGGTGGGGGGGTGGGGGGGGGGGGGGGGGTGGGGGGAGGAGATCAATTTGGGTGGATTTTTCGCTTTTCTCGGGGGATCTTGAATCTTAGCCCCCGCGAAAAGTGAGGGATTACTTTACTAACACCGTTTTTGTTCAACTTCTTGAAACATTTTCCAGCATCTACTCGCAATCTTGTCACTATCAGTTGGAACTGAGGTGGGCCGAATTTCTAAGGCAATTCCAATACCTCATTGTATTAATTCCACAAACTGCTTTCAGTCCCTGCTGTTTGTATGTACTGTACCACTATGACAACGATCATCTCATTCATCTTTCGTTACAGAACAAAGTCCAAGCAATGAACTGATAGAGTAAAGTAGGCCTGTAAGTTGTATTGTATTCCACAGGTTTGCTTCTATACCATGCGTAACGGAAGATTAATTTTGTGGAATTTTGTGTAGTACATCTTGTTACTGAAGTTTGAAAGGAAAACAACAGAATTTTGAAGAAAAATACTATCTTAGAATATTGCATTAATTTTAAGGAGGACCTGCAATAGGAGGAAAGAATTTATTCATTATATAATATTCCGGGTAGAATTTCCCTAACAAACATCAGGTTTGACGCACAAAGGTCAAGGGCATGAAATGCGAAGAATATTTCCTGTTGTGAAAATCTAAAAAGTAGAGTTTTTTTTTTTGTTTCAGTAGTGCACGAAGTAGATAAACATATATAAATTTTTAATTACTCTGTCTGGTTCAATATATTGAGGTTATTTGAGAACAATGAGAAGAGGAGAATGCTCTAAGAGGGAGGGAGTGACAGGACGTTGGAGAAAATGCATGTGGAAGAGTTTCATCGCCATATATTATTGGGGTTATTGGATCAAGGAAATGACAGGCCGGATAATTAAAAACACATGGGAGTGGTAAACCGAGACGTTTATTTCGAATACTTGAAGAGAATAGAAAACTTTTAAGATCTAGGGGTATTTGAAATGATAATATTAAAATAGATTTTGGAAAGTACAGTTCTAATTCACTTTACTCATGACAGGAGGTCTGTGTACACGTTTATTAACCTTAGCGCTACGTACAGGGCAAGGAATTTCACGAGCAGCCGAGCGACTGTAAGTTTCTCCAGAAGGAAATGTTTTATGTAAATGTATAGCGCTTTAATACATACGTCTTGCAACACTTGTGGAAGTGGGAGTTGAGAGTGGCTCTTCCAACCGGCTGAGTCTAACATTTAACTTAATCTTTAATGCAGAAGGTTTGATTAACACAATAAGACTGTGAGAAATTTACTAATTTGTGAATTTTTAAATTTATATTATTGTTGAACACTTTGTGCCAAGTGTTCGCGTGTGAATGACATTAAAGGGACAGTACTTTGAGGGTACCAGATATTTTCTTTGGTGCGTAATATAGTGACTACTTCACAGGTACTTCCAAGTTTTGTTACATTGCTTGTCGAATTATGGAGCAAGCAAACTCCTGAGGTTTAATCATAAATTTTCACCGTGATTAATGGGTACTTCTGCAGATAAAGGATTACACAGACATATCCAGAACTCCGTGATCATGACTCTTCGTCATTCGAGCGACCAGTATTGACTTCACACGAAGTTTAGCTAACCTAGTGACGTGTGGTGACCTACTTGAAATTCCTGGGTAAAGGATGGACAATGCAAGCAGAACACGCTCCTTCTTACCCCATCCATAATTAATAATATGCAGTTTCACAGAAAACCCGCGCACGCAACACTACCGGATCAAACACAGAAGACTTATTTTATTTCACTGTCATATCACCATGCGCAAACTGTCACAGGTCATAAGCTACGTTGAAATGGGAAGAACTAAAATTATTCAACGACACTAAAATTTGAAGCAAAATCAAGTAATATACCTTGCACTTGAATTTAACGATTTCAGTACCGGGTAGTCGAAGTCAAAACGTGTATTGTCACTGATGGATTACGTTTTCGCCTTTCTGGGTTGTTACGCAGCATGTGTTGGTAGTTGTGCACCGACGTTTCGGTACAAACTTTCGGTCACATTTTCAGGTGTCAAGCAGACACCGTTCTTCTTGGCTTCTTTATCCGTGAAATTCACCGAAACTTCGATGAAAACTACCAACATATATTGTGTAACGACACCGAACAGCGAAAGATACTTGGGCGGAAGCCTGAAATCTCTCGTATTGACAGACTGTTAAAGTACTTAAAGTTCTTACACAGAGGCAAATATGACTGGAACGCAATCACGGTTTAGTAGACAATAAATCAGGAAATAGAGTCGTGGCATATTGCAAAGTACTGTCTCGACATTCCTCTCGAAAATTACGAAAACTTTCTATGGGTTTGGTCGACACAGCTGTAGAGTGTAGAATGCGTCAACTTTCAAAAGGATGGGAAATCTCATATTCTCGCAGGGGTGTTGATGATTCTCCAATTCATCTGTGATAGTACGCCGTGTCGACAGGTTGTAAGTAGAGCGGTGCTTTCATCTTCCACTGCGATACGACCCACTGCACAGAACTACAAACTCCACTGACTCAAAAAACCCTATGTCATACACAGGCGGATCCCCCTATCCGCGGGTAATACGTTCCAAGACCTACCACGGTTACGTGAAACCGCGGATAATACCGAAAGCTATACATAACGTGATATAACGTCATAGCCGGTATCACACATAAATACGGCAAAGTTTAATTGATAAATTACGCACATTAAGACATCGCCAAAATTAAATAAAGTAATAAAGGTAAAGGTAAAGTGATCCCTTTACAGGTCCGGTGTGGCCCAAAGGGTGGGTACAGGTATAGCTCTACTCTTCCATGAACGCGGCATTAGAAAATAAAGTAATAATATAGTGTAATAAAGAGGGGTAACCTCTTTCTATGTGGGCCCGGTAGCTCAGTCGGCATAGCGGTTGACTATGGGCTGGACGGTCCGGGATCGAATCCCGGTGGGGAAGAGATTTTCCGTCCGTCCAGACCGACCCTGGGACCCACCCAGCCTCCTGTAAAATGGGTACTGGGTCTTTCCCGGGGGTAAAGTGCGGCCGGGGAGTGCTGCTGACCACTCACCCCCTTCTAATGCCGCGGTCATGAAAGAGTAGAGCTATACCTCTACCTACTCTCTGGGCAAAACCGGGCCTGTAAAGGGATCACTTTACTTTTTTACCCTCTTTCTATTCATATCTTCTACCCAGAAATTTAAGGCTTTATCTGCCTTCATTAAAGCTTTATCACGCGCTATAACAGTAACTTTTGCAATTTGCGGCGCAAAAGAAAAACTAGCACGAATTTTTTATTTCTTCTTCATCACTTCACGAATGGAAGATTCGTTCTTGCTACACAACCTGACAATCTCCGCATACGATTTTTTTTTTATTTCAATCAAATCCAGAATTTTCACTTTCTCACTAACTGAAAGGATACCACGGCTTCTCTTAGGCTTAGAGGCACTACCAGCATCACTACTCTCAAGCTTTGGAGTCATTATCACGGCAAATAAGCGCTTCGTGAACACAAATACAGCGATAACACGGCAACTAATTCGAACAACGAGAACGCTAGAAGCAGAATGGCCACAAGTTTGCGAGGAAGCGAGGGCACGGGGGCAAAGAAAGATGAGTCAAGCAGTGGGCGCGTTTGGGCTGCTGGAGTTCACCATTTTACGGTCCGTTCTCACTTGGCGCGCGTTTTCAAACTTATGAACCGATATATTTCTTTAATTTTCCAAATTTATTTTCGGACCGCAGTAAGCCGTGGATACGGGGGTCCGCCTGTACTCATACTGTCTGGCTGACCGACTCTTCCGGTCCTGCTTCACCCTGAGGAAAAAGACAATGCACTGCCTGTACAAAGCAAGGAAAATTTTTCCAATCTGCACGTTGTAGCATCCCAGAAGTCTCAGGTCTTTCGAAAATAGAGGTGCTCATCCTTACCGATGAAGTCTAGAACATATTGTGACTTCCTACATTGCTCACTGTTTATGTGTATGTGTATGTATGTGTGTGTGTGTCTTTTTACACCATGGACGAGCAAACTTCCAGCCAGAATTTTCGAGCATATATAATATCACCCCAAAGGAATTAAGGAATAATTGTTAGTAATATGGTTAACTTAGGATAGGCATAGTTAGTTTTATGAACAAGATTAAAGTTGTACAGAGATCCTTGCACATTGCGCGGACAAACACGGTATTTTGGAGACTTCACAGCAGCAAGCTTCAAACCCCTCTCACATTCAGCTTTAACAATCAATTTAAGTGTACTTCAGCCAGAAATCTGTAGACAAGAATTGCAAGTATATTTAAAAAAATATCAGTGACAAAAATAGAAAAAAAATTCACAGTGATGTTCTTTCTTTCTGAAAATAATATAGGCCCCCAAAATTATATTACATCTAATTTCTGTGTTAATTTGTACTAATAGTTAATTAATATTAACTTCAGTCCCTTAATCGCTTAGCACAAAAAAATAAACTTACCCTGAGAAAGACTTTTATTTAAACAACTGGTTTGCAGACTGTGCAGGGTTTGGAAATTTTGAAATGGCTCTTGTGTGTTAAATGTTGCTGTACACGAGTTAGAGTTTATGAAAAAAATATGAAAAGATTCTCGTAACCGAAGAGGACAAATATTTCACGCGTCTGAAGCTGTTTTTGTGAGTATGTAAATATAAATGAAAGTTGTTTCAAACGCAAAGACTTGGAGCATACTTATGGGATATAGAATAAGTTCAGGATTCTTACGTCTTACAAAGATGACGTCTGTCTACTTGTCTGCGAGAATCTTAAACTGACACATGACAGACAGCTGGGTTTTGACGTTATTCTAGGAAAACCGCCTATGAATATCTCAGCTGATATCGGTATCTGAAGAACAAAGCACTATACCATCCAAGAACTACATGAATATGCTGGCCATTCATGCTTAACGTACGTAAGTACTTTGCACTCAAGAAATCTCCCATTCAGAGACCAACACCGAAGATGCATAATCTGTTTCTTCCTACCCTCCAACAGCAATCCCCCACGTTTCTTCAGAATACCAACAACTGTGACAGTTGACGGCAGAAACACGTCGATACATTCACACTTAAGACTGTACAATTAAAGCACATGACTTTAAACTGTAGAATACAAAAGAGCAAGGGGGTAAAACAGATTACATTTAGCTACCCGTAACCCACTGCGCATTTAATAATGCTGCCTCATTCTTATGTTGCTCTACCGGTTGTGATAATCTGATACTTAAATTTGAGAGACGTTCCACGGGGCCACATCACTGCACGTGTCATTTGAACTGTTGAGTCCGTTGGCTCTAAAAATTAACTGGATATTTTGTATGTAGTACTTTAACTTCTGCGTTGTATGATGGCTAATTTCTCCTTCACCCCAAGGGAAGTATACAAATTGACGCTGTTTGAAAATGCATTGCTGAGAATATATTTACCTTACAGAGTGGAAGAGCGTATTGCAAACAAACACATGGGAGTTTTACTTTCGTTTATAGAAATATGATCTTTAACAAGGCGAATTTTACAGCCTGTAGTATTGTACAATTTGTAAACGACTGTTTTTTTACACAACACATCTGTTTTTGACTTTGGTTTTAGGCTACTAATCTTGCCCTGATTTTTAATAAAAGTACGATTTTCCTTGCGTTTTAATATTATTAAAACTTAAGGCAGCCAGTCTGCACATTATAATTTGCAGATAGGCGCCTACAGCCGTCTGTGTTGACGAGCCTCTAAATCCACAACCCAAACCCTCACACACACACACACACACACACAAACACACACACACACACACACACACACACACAGGACAGGATTAAGGAAGAAAATACCTAAACGAGGAATGTGTTGGTATGCACGTCATTCTCCATCAGATAAAACTGCAGGTATGAAATAGAGGAAGGATGATTTTAGCTGAGGGTTGTGCCATGTGTGACAGACAAGACATGCACCCGGTTTAGGTGAAAACACTTTAGGAAGCCTGTACAGCTTACAGTGATGTCATAACATGTAAATTACCTTAAATAAGCGGGGACTGGACACTTTATAGAAATAATCCCGTTATGTTTGTAACTAAACAAACTACACTTATTCAGTAAAACACAACAACGTTATATTTCGGTTCAACTGGTTACCTTACGTCTATGCTAAATGTCTTGGCCTGTACTCAGGCAACCCTAGGGCATGTCAATAGAAAAACCATACAAAGGAAGATAAAATAAGAGTAAGAATTACATTTTACAAATTCCCTTTTTTAGATTCTTGCATCTTCCTTTGTATGGATTTTGTATTGACATGCCCTAGGATAGGCCGAGTGCAGGACAAAACACTCAGCATGCTTGTAAGGGTAACCAACTGAATTAAAGAAAGTTTTGTTGTGTTGGGCTGAATAATTGTGGCTGGTGGACAAGAATTTTGTAACGTAGTCTTGGACATCTCGGTTTCGTGAAAGGTGGGAAATGTATGTACACTTGCGCGAAATTGGCTTATCAAGAAAGTCTGGTACGAGGTATTAGGCTAGTCCAGTAACGTACAGTGAATGACGTTCGAAGTATAACAGCAATTTGTTGACTAGGTTAAACATGGAAATATAAATTCGAAATAATTTGAAGTTCGACATGAGTGTTTTTTGTTTTAATTTTAAGGATTCTCCATTCCAAACAACAGAGATGATCGTTGTGTCACTGCACAGGTTATCGTACGGCTCAAAGATTATATTATGGCTGTGGGTAAAACTCTCCGTGCAAAATATGTTTACTGAACAATCAAATTCAGATTTCAATGAACGCGCTTTCATTTCAGTGAAACAGCACATTATTATGCGGAACTGGGGAGTAACGTACAGAAACAATACAGTGCATGACAGTCGGTTTAGGCTGTACAACTCTTTGTTGTCATACCTTGCGGGTACTTCGTAAATTCGCTGAGAGGTGTCAGATGCAGAAATTCGATAACGGTAGCATCTGGAAAACAATAGCTGCTGTTCATCGAGTTATATAATACAATATTTTGCCTCAAGATAAAAGGTTTCTGGCTTGTGTTTGCGAAATCCCAGATTTTAATGTAGCCGGGACACCGACTCCGGGCTTTCATAGTTTTCCTCAGTCACCCCATGAAACTACGGGGTAGTATCTCAAATTAGGAAATGATCGCCTTCTTTCTTACCATTTTGAAGGTGCTGTTCATTAATAATCCTATCAATCAAAGTGTGAGGATTGATAATAGTACCTTCGAGAGGGTGGAAGAGTTTAAATATTTGGGAACAACTTTAACACGTTAAAATTCTATTCCGGAAGAAATTAAGAGCAGAATGAGGTTAAGAAATGCTTGCTATCATTCGGTGCTGAATCTTTTGTTTTCTAGGTTGCTATCCAAAAATTTAAAGATTAAGATATATAGAACTAGAATTTTGCCGGTTGTTCTGTATGGGTGCGAAACTTGGTCCCTGACATTGAGGGAGGAAAGGAAGTTGAGGGTGTTTCAGAATATGGTGTTGAGGAGAATGTTTGGACCTAGGAGGGACGACGTGACGGGGGAATGGAGGAGATTGTATAACGAGGAGCTAAATGATCTGTACTCTTCAACCAAAATTGTGCGGGTGATAAAATCTAGAAGAATGAGATGGGCTGGGCATGTGGCGCGTATGGGTGAGGAGAGGGGGTGTATAGGGTCTTGCTGGGGAAACCGAAGCAAAGGAGACCACTGGGGAGACCTAGGCTTAGATGGGTGGATAATATTAGGATGGATCTCCAGGAGGTGGGATGTGTGAACTGAACTGGGCTGGCCCAGGATAGAGACAGGTGGCGGACGCTTGTGAGTGCGGTAATGAACCTTCGGGTTCTGTGAAATGCGGGGAATTTCTTGACTAGTTGCAAACCAGTTAGCTTCTCAAGAAGAAAGAAGAAGTAAAGCCCTAAAAATCCGACGGCTTCGACCTGGTTTGAACTCGTGAAAAACTCCTGATGATGGGCAGAGGAACTGTTTGAAACATGTAGAGTTTTATTCTAAAATAAATTTGAGAAACTAGTGCATCTGCGTCTGGTTTGTTTTATTATAAGAAAATATCTTCCCTACAGTGCATAATTTTCCCTACAACATTAGGCAATATTAGGTTATTTTCGGCCTTCATGCTGTAGGCCGTCTGGCCTCTCCCATTTCTGGTAGCCGATATTTTTCCACTCAAATGAATGGAGCGCCCGTTCGGCCAACCAAAATTTCTCTGCCTATACAGGACAAAAGCGGATATAGCTACAAACATGCCGCTCGCGGGATTAGAACCCACGATCCCACGATGTAAGACAACACCTACTTCAGACCGCAAGGCCATTGAGATCGGCACAGTATTATACGAAAATTATGGTGCCTGTTATTCTGTAATTTTCTCCGTTATCTTTTTATTTCACTATTTTTGGTAACGGACACCTCGATATCACAACGGTGCGCAGTTAATTTTCATGACCAATGTCATAATAATTATTCATAGCTACAGCCTCACTGTGATTAAACGATGGCGTTGAATAATTTAACAATCCATCAGCAGATCAGTCGATAAATCAATAAAACAATCAGTTACAACGACGTCGGTTTTGGCGATAAAACTGTCCTCAATTGACAAGAGTAAACTCACTTCCTGCTTCACTAAATTTTCCACATTAACACATTTACATTTCTACATATTTTTCCACGGTTAAACAGCCACTACTGGGCAGGGCCTCCTCATTGCCGAGACTTCGCGATAACACTCAGACACACCACACTCGGTATGACTCCTCTATACGAGTGATCAGCTCGTCGCAGAAACCGCGACCTGACAATACACAGCACGCACAACAGACAGACATCCATGTCGTCGGCGGGATTCGAACCCGAAATCCCAGCAAGCGAGCGGCCGAAGATCAACGCCTTAGACCGGAAGGCCATTGAGATTGGCTTATCTCTATACGGGCACTTGATATTTTTCGGGCTGCAAATCTTACCAACGATTTATATGTCTATTGATCTAGCGTAAAGTTGAGCTAATGCTGAAAGTGGCGAACGTTTTGACGGTATCGTGCATGTGGCCACCCCAACCGTGTAAAGTAATATAATATATTTAATTAAATTTAATGCGTTTAGGTACTTGTTACGGAAGTTCTGGATCTTGGCGATGTTAATATCCTGTTACGGTTTTCTAACAAACTCTCCTCCTAGTTGAAGTCATTAAGGCCATTAGTATATTGCCCTGTTTGCGACATGAAGCATTGCATTACATTATGTCGTAGTCACTTTATACTAGGTTATACGTAGTGTCGGAAGGGTTTGGAAATTTCGTACTTTCTCCTTGACCTATGAAAAGGATAACGAATCTACTGCCACAAGAAAAAAAAAATTGTTTGGTAAGTAAGCACCCGTAATGAGCCGCCATAATTTCTTATGAAAACTAAAGTCACTGCAGAGCAACAGCAACAAGTAAATATTTTGCCGGAGTGGTGGTACAGGCTCCACTGAACCAGCTATTCTAATGTTTACATTTATAAATAATACTACGTGTAATTTTGTTGAAGGAAGTAAGTGTTGTTACTGTTCATAATGCAGCGTAGCTAAATCTTAGTCTATAAAGTATATATATATATATATGTATATATAAATTAAAGTTGTGATAGACTAGAAACTTCTATACTTTATTAATCAGTGAAAACACAACGGAGACGCCTCCCCTGAGAGGTAGAACTATACGTTTTTAACCTTTTAAAGCCTACCGGTTACGTGATGCACCAACAGGTTTAACATTCAACAACTGTACGCTCTGCCCACACTGTATTTCTGTGTTTTGTATTTATCTGAGTACAAACAGCGACTTGTGCCACTTACAGCATAAACTGATTCGTTTTTATAACCGATATGAAAAGTATTTACTGCGCGGTACGAACTGGATCTTTAAATAAAACAGTCTGGTTAAGACATCTGCTACAATACAATATCTAGGAAGAATATTAACTGTAGCCATTGAGTTCCTACACACAAAATATGCTTCAAGATCCAACCCTCTCCCCCCCCCCCCCCCCCCCCCCCCCTCCTCCCCCTCAATAAATTACTTTTTTTTTTTTTTTTTTTTTTTCTCGTTTTTTTAAAATTTTTATTTTTTTCTTTTTTTTGAAAAGAAAGA
>Ga0123355_10022134_pt1 | contig 10188 bp, 3 predicted proteins | sample TergutEmb28metaG_3_FD_89872 | JGI IMG/M metagenome (GOLD analysis project Ga0123355, IMG submission 89872) | Embiratermes neotenicus P1 segment gut microbial communities from Petit-Saut dam, French Guiana - Emb289 P1 | ecosystem: Host-associated > Arthropoda: Insects > Digestive system > Gut ... | reverse complement strand
TAGGTGTCATTTTACGTGAGGGTGGCATCTCTTTTGGGCTTTGTTTTTCTTTGGATATCTCTTGAGTGTTAGGGGACATAACTTTGGATATCTCTTGAGTGTTAGGGGACATAACTTTGGATAGCTCTTGAGTGTTAGGGGACATAACTTTGGATGTCTCTTGAGTGTTAGGGGACATAACTTTGGATGTCTCTTGAGTGTTAGAGGCCATAACTTTGGATATCTCGTGAGTGTTAGAGGACATAATTTTGGGTGGCATGCCACTGGGCACTTCGTGTGTGGGGGACTGCATATCAGGGGTTTCCTTTACGCTACTTGGGCCCAATTTGTAAGGATAAATCCGCGATGCGATTTGGTGTATTCCAGCTTCCTGTTCCCTTCCATTAAATCCAGGTTGCCTGTAATATGTGTTTCGGTCTACGAATTGGTGTGAGACGGGGCGTTTTATTTGTAAAGCATGGTGAGTGGATGGTCTCTTGCGCAGTTGTGTTCGTGATGACGGAACGTAGAATTCTGGTTTTCTGTGCAGGTCGGACATAATGTGTGACTGTTGACCTGAGTAATAGGCGAGGTCATCATTTCTTTGTTTGTGTCTGGCTGAGAATATGTACCGGCTTCTCGCTGGAGATCCAGTTCTGCTTTCAAATCTAGAAGTGTTTCTGGCAAGAGTGTACAGACCTGAAAACCACAAGATATCATTGTTACCCACCATACAATTTGTTTAAACTCTTCCAGCTCTTAAGAGGTCTTCCAGGCTTCCATGCTTAGGAAATTACTTAATCACAAATTACAATTTAAAAAAATCTACCTGTTAGCATTTACAGCGAAATGCGCTTAATGTCAGCGCAGCTAGTACAGGTAGAACCTACTGCAACTTGGAAGTGTGTCATCCCCGTTGTGTGTGTGAAAATTGGAAAGGGTACGTAGTCAAACACAACTATGTCAATTAAGATGTATTTAGTGGCTATACTAGACAACTACATGTTTCGGTCTTTACTGGCCATCTTCAGGTTGTCTTCAAGAAAACCTAAGGTCCTACTATATACATTGTGCGCGCACGTGATGGAGAGATCTCTACATATGGGCCTTATTGCGCAACGTAATTTCTATATGCGGTGATATGCTCTGGCTAGAGGCACGATCGGGTCTGGTGGCTAGTGTATACAGTAGGACCTTAAGTTCTCTTGAAGACAACCTGAAGATGGCCAGTAAAGGCCGAAACATGTAGTTGTCTAGTGTAGCCATTAAATAAACCTTAATTGACATAGTTGTGTTTGACTACATACCCTTTCCAATAGAACCCACTGCGTTGAGTTTATTTTGTACAATAAATTTATTCTTGTGCAAAATATCGCCATGAGTTAATTCAGGTGAAATAATTGAAAATAATAGTGGACAGGAGTTAAAATTTTTAGCCCAAAAATGTAGAAACTGTAGAATTATGAACGTGGAAGCTGAGAGCTCACGCAACAGTAAATGAAACAGCTGGAATGAAGTTCTTAAATGAACACGGAGCGAGAAGTTGACGGATATAGATGTAACGTAATTCGGGAGATCTCTCTTTGAATCGCGAGAGAATAACCGAATTGCCTGGTTTCCCACGAAATTTCTACCCAGAAAAGTGCCTTAAAACAGCCCAAAACGGTATCGTAAACTTCATAAAAACTGCTGCGTGTACCTACACATGTTTCACGACCCATCGCACCTCTATAATTAGAAGAGCTTCTTTAAATAACCAAGCAGTATGTATTACCTTCACTGCCAGCTGGAGTGACAGCGACAGTCCGAAATTCACGATGGCTGCCATCCATTAAGATGTCACTGTTAAGTGACTTGCTGGGCCTGAAACAGACAGCGACTTGTGTATATGACTCCGGCTCTGAAAGACAGGATGAGTTGTACACAATGTGTACAGTCTTGTAGAATTTCACCGCGTTATTTTTACTGATAACATGAAACTAAAATAGACAATGCCCAGCAGAGAGCGGAACCTGTGCATAGGATTTACAAGCCCACTTACAGCTGCATTGCTGTCTACGGCCGAGGATGGTCTCCGCTATGCCGTACTCGGTTCCGCGTGTAACAACTCCCTGTATATGCTAGCTAGGATAGCTTCCAGTGGCTACAATATAGTAGTTACTCATATTTGCGACTCCTTACCCAAAAATGTTCAAAGAAAGAAGGTGTTAACACCAAATACGCCGAGCGTTATCAAAATAATAATAATAATAGTAATAATAATAATGTTCCTCCATAGATTAGGTCGTTTGACCTGTTCCCGCATCGACGCGTTGCCATCGTTTCCTTTGGCGTCCACGATCTCTTCGTCTTCTTGCAAATCGTTCAAAAAAAACTATGCGGAATTGTCCTAGCACAGCCGCGCCTGAGTCTTTGGGAGCCTTCGCCACTTCAAAACTAGAATGACTCTCTTGTTACTTCAAAATATAGGGCATTTGCGATCCAGAAGGAAAAATATTAGTAACCTTAAGGTTAATAATTACAGTGAATGGTTAAATTTATTTCCTGACAAAATAACAGAAGATTCCTTCCAAAAATACATTTATTTAAAATAATAGTAGTACCTTGTGTGGACTGTTCTAGTAACTGCATCTCCATCTCCGCTAAGCGAAATTCTTGATTGTTTCAGTGAAATAAGGTATAGATAATCATATCAATTTGTAATCCTACATTTTAATAATGGAATGCGAATTTTCCGTTGAAATTGACTTCTCCAGTTGTGCGAAAATGTAAAATTTTGCAAAAGAAAAAGGCAGGATTATCATGTCCCAAAGAATACAGTAATATGTTTTCTCTGAATTCTGGTAAAAACTCGATATAGATTTTTATATTTGAATTGATTTTAATACAAGATTTATTTATTTGTTTTTATATAATTAGGAATTCCTCGTGTTTAGGTTAAGTTCGTGTTGGTTCAGTATTATCGTACATGGTTAACTCATTAATTCAAGTACAGGGGTCATCACATCAAACTGAAGGTCGGAACGATACTTCGGCAATGAACGAGGTAATCTTACCAATTCATATATGTAGATGACGAGACGGAACTTTTCGTGCTAAATTGCCGTAGGTATGAAATGTTAGAAATGGATGGCAAAGGTCGTGAAACTGAAAAGTACACCAGACAAACGGCATTTTACTTCGCTTAAAAAAGTACAAGTCTTAATAATTTTTCATGAAATACTGAACTCATTTTGGTCCAGCCTTCATTGCCGGGTCATCGGTGACAGCCCAGCTTGTCCAACCCTAAAGTTTGCCGCGATTACTTATTAGTTTCATGCTCTGGCCCTTGGGAAATTACTTAACCAGTATACGTTTGATTAATATGTGATTGTTAATTTACTGACCTTTGTGTCATGTTTTCTCCGGTCAGGGATATTTTGGTGTAGTTGAGGGCAGGAAACGCCACCGAAAGTCCATCTTGCAGGCATACCAACAACAGCGTCAGCACCCCTGACTGTTCCCCATGAAGCAGCACGTAACACAAGATTATGAGTGAGTTGCTTTGAAATTACATTCAAAATGTGTAGACGCACACTGTAAAGGCCAAAACGACTGAAAACCTTTAAGAAGGAACAAGGACATCGGAAGTGTTGTCAGGGGCAGAGGGGGGCTGTAACCCCCCCCCCTTTGTAAATTGCGGTTGGAAGAGGTAAAGCTTATGCTCTTCGCCCTCAGAATTTTGAGAGATGGTGCGAAACCTGAGAGATTAATAAATTCTATAAATTTCTCAAGACTCCTCTGACTTCCTCTCATCTACTTTCAAATATTTTCTCAGAGCATTTTCACAAAAAATCTTGTATTTTTCTCCTTCAATTTTTGTGACAAAACAAGTTCAAAACAATAGGGAAAGAATCTTAGTAATTAACCAACTTAATGCACTAATTCTTGTTTTATAATAAGTTTAATATATGCCTCAACATGTTTCGAGCACTATGTGCTCATCACCAGGAGGTCAAAATTGTATTATACAGCATCTGGTATCATCACACTGCAGGTGGCCGTCCTGTGCAAGAATTTGTGCGTTAAGTTGGTTAATTACTAAGATTATACTGAGATGCACGGTCAGAAAAACAAAAACAAAAAATGGGGAAAGACACAATATAGTATAATTTGTTTGCTTTTCATTGGAGACGGCAGTCCAAGAACAATTATATATTTACATATAGTCATCAAGAAAAACTAATTTCGTTGGTTGTTTAGGCTATCTCGGAAGAGGGTCTTTCTTCGTTGCTGTAAACAAATACTTTAATCATAAAATCCAGTTTTGCGATGAATTCTAAAGTATAGAATTCATCCTGTGTCACGGCTGTTTCTTTCTTGAAAAAGTCTTCGAAGGACAAAGCTACAATTGTGCTAGACCAAGACGCTATTGCAAATTAAGACAGACAACGCCATTTTTAGAACTTATAAAACAATTTAATTATCTTACGTCCTCTTTAACTGAAAATGAAAATTACGAAATAATATTGGAAAAAAATATTTGTACAGAACGTATCACAGACAGAGCAGTTGTCATAGGGAAGTCAGGATACTGGTTTCATGTGGCTTCACATACCTCATGGTGCAGAAGCCACTGATGTTTCCGTGATTACACGACCTAATAGCCGCGGACTTATGCAATCCGTGGTCTGTGAAAAACTGCCTTCAAATAAAAGCACTTTGATCGGTCTGTAGGCCAACAAATGTGAGCTGTTGAAAGGTTGTTACGTTCCTAGCAGTTTGCGTAAAAAATCTTACTAATGCAAATACGAAATTTTATTTAACAAGTAATTGCCATGGTCTTGTATGCTACGTTTGTTTTCCTCGCAGAGGTGTAATGGAGAAACCATCTGAGAAGAAATAAATCCTCAACCAAGATTCTTGTTAACTTCCAATATTACGTATTAAAATTACTCCATATTTTTCGGAGGAAGTATGGATTTTAAATTGTCTATTATCCGAGTCACGAGGAGTTTTTGGTTTGGTTAATGGAAATATTAATTAATTATTAACATGTAACTAACAGGGCTTATATAATTTTTAGGATAGCAAACTACACATTCAAGGAAATAATATTCCTCTTGTATTGTTGTCATCCCATAGGCACTTGCCCTTACAGAGTAAGTCATTTCCCAAGTATCTGACGTTCCACAGTGCATTTAAGGCTAACGGACTGTACATGCTCTTGTGGGAGATCAGACGGTGATTGTAAAAAGGGGTGGCCCTTGAGTGTTCTAATGTAAATAATTGCGAAAAATATATTATATTGCCTCCCCAAAAGAAGAAAAATTAAAACACTAGGTCAGTTACTGGAACATTGAACCGAAGCTCAGAGTGCTTGTACTTACCCTCATAGGCATGGCAGATGTACAGGTTGTGCTTCCGTCGTTGTGTCAGAGAAGTTTCTGTAGATCAATGGACAAGTGTGTATGCGTGCATGCGCGTGTGGACATAGCGGACTGGTTATTTCACACTTCCTCGCTGTAACAGTTCTACGGCCTCTCTTCCGTATAAAATCAATTGATATCGCATCTTAAAGATCAAAATTGTCGGGCTGCTGTTTTCACGTCATATTTTTATCACACACGCACACGGGGCGTTAGTGGATTTGTAGCTGTCAGTAATCTCGATGATGAGTTATTGCAGAAACTTATGTAGTGCAGACAGTGTCTCGTACTGATTTTGGAAGATGAAACAGACCTGGCCCTTCGCGTGGTTACACGTGCAACTTGTTTAAATAATAACGAGACTTTACGAATATTCTCACGTATTTTAATAAGTAATGTATTTGAACATGTTACATAGAGTCTGACGAGTTCACGAGTCTTCTGTGTATTATTGTAACTCTCAGTAACGTTACTGCACGTCAGTTTACTTGCCGCGCTCTCGTTGACTACCTCGGCATTTGAGTTATTTTTGGTTCTCACAATAAAGTTCGAGTTTTTCCTGAACAGCATGTTGGGACTGCTGTTTGTAATGGCTATGCGATGTGCTTTCTTCAACATATTAGGCAAGTTTTTGTAAAGTCTTTTTAAATTATAATCTCATTTTAAGATGAAAAACAAAAACTTAAAAATCTCTTCCCTCTTCTGCAGCTCCTATTATACCGGTGCAAAATATTCGCTGTCATTTTATTCCTGTAAGAATAAGAACCGACGGATCCTAGTTGGTATAGCGCGTTCAGAACCTGATGGCACACGATGACGCACGGGAGGGGAAGTGAAGGGGAAAGATGCGAATGGAGTGGGTAGCCTGTAGTCTTGCACTGTACGTCGGAACACGGTCTATACAATTGCTGTCCGCTGATCCGCACTCCTCGGCTGCCAGCATTCGACTGAACTGACACCCCCGCCGATTTAAATGGACTCGTCCGTTTCGCTGAAAGACCAAATCTGGTTTCTGCGCGTGTGACATCACGTTTCGAACGTACGATACAACATTCGGAAGAAGAGACGCACTTTCTCCCATCTCCCCCCCCCCCACCTTGAAATAACTGTCTTTCCCTTACCTTTGGCTTCTTTTCTCTTTTCTGGTTCTCTCGTTCAAGTTATCTCGACTGACAAAAACTGCATTTTCTGTGGGTTTAAAATATGTAGAAATATTAGAAATATTTTGTGGACAATTGATTAAATTCATTCATACCTGGTTTAGATGCGCTGGCTTATTCCACACTTCATTTGTTCAATCACTTTTAAATACTGAAGAAGTTAATAAAAATGATTAAAATAAAACAACATTGTTTCAAACGTTTAGTTATTGATTTATTTATGTATTTATTTACATGTATCGATATTCTGCTGTTTCCAAAGCCTCCGTGACGTGCTCTGTACTGCTGTCCAGCTCCTGCTGTTGTTGGGACTCCAGGTTCCTACTGTGTAATTTGGTAAATAAATTGAAAGGTTTAACAACTTTGTGCCTTGCAATTGCTTTCAACAGTAAATATAGCATTTGTACAAGTAAGATGGCTGTACCATAGACTGGGACAAGCCACAATTTGCGGCCCAGATAGTAGTAACTATTTAGTGGTTTCTTTTCCATTGGCGTTGTGGAAGTCTGTGGTGCTTCGGTCATGATAATTGCAGAATTTGTGGTAGTGGGCGTTCCATACACGTATATCGGAGGGTGATCTCTGTACGTACCTTCTACGGGGTATAGGTGATTCATGTACATGTCCAGTGGTAAGTGTGGAGAAGCTCCGTACATATCGTTTGGAGGGGATGGTGGAACTTCAACCATATCTTTAGGGGGAGGTGGGGTATCCTGGGTCATATCTGGTGATGGCGAAGTGGCAGGTTCGACCATATTGTTTACAGGAGGCGTGGAAGACCCAACCATGCCGTTTGAAGGGGGTGTGAGACCTCCGACCATTTCTTTGGGTGAGGATGGTTCTTCAGGCGGAGGGTTTTCTACCGTGTATGCATATGACGACGGATAGCGATAATTGTATTTGGTTGGTCGGTGCACAGCAGGTAGTTCATGGTCATCGTATTCATGCAAATGATGGTCAGAGTAATGCCCTTTGGGATCGTGATGATAGATGTGGTCACGATAATGATCGTGTAGGACCCCTCCTTCATATTCGTCTAATGGTGGATGGTGATAATGAATTTTACTTGGTGGGTGAGCAGCCGGTATTTCATGGTCTTCGTAATCATATGATTGATGATGATAATAGTACTCGTTGGGTTCGTGATTATAGATGTGCTCGTGGTCAGGGCCGTGTGAGTCGTGGTGGGAAATGAGGTCTTTAGTGCTGTCGTATGTGCCATAGCCGTGAGAATCGTGGTACTGTGTATCATATTCCGGGTAAACATCATCGTCAGAATGTCCATCTTCTGATGAGCTATTATGTTTGGGTTGGTCTTCTGATAGCGGCATTGCATACGAATCTGTGATTATGATATCGGAACTCATGTGTTGTTTGTGTGGAACTTTAAATGATGGAAATTTTTGAATCACATTAAGGGGCCTCTCATCATTGTATGGCGGGGACTTGTCAAAACTAGCGTTTGGTTGAGGATAATTCATAAGAGGTGGCTTAAACGTATCGTCTTGTAATGGAGGCTTATTTTCATCTGAGGGTGGTAGAGTTTTGTAAGGTTTCATAGATGGTGGCGGTGGAGGTGATAAGTTGGAAATATTCATGGATGACGGAAGTTTATAAACATTCATATGTGTAATAGGTTTATACATCTCCATAACTAATGGACGTTTGTCCCTTTCTGTAGGCGGGGAAGTTTTGTAATCATCCACAGAAGATGGAAGTTTGTGAGTGTTTGTAGGTAAGGAAAAATTGTTAACATTCACACTTGATGGAGGTTTATAAATGTCCATAAGTGATGGAAGTCCATAAGAACCTTCCGGCGATGAAAGGTTGTAAGTTTCCGTAAATGAAGGGTGATAATTATCCATAAGATATGGAGGTTTATAAATATTCATAAGTGATGGAGGGCCATAAGATTCTTCCGGCGATTGAGGTTTAAAAGTTTCCATAGATAGAGACTGATCAGTATCCACAGACTCTGGTGGTATAAGGACCTCCGTCAATGACGGAGGTCCGTAGGAATCTTCGGGCGATGGATGCTTATAAATTTTCACAGGTTCGTAATTATACATAAGTATTGGAGATTTATAAGTATTCTCAGGTGACGGAGGCTTGTAAGATTGAATAATTGATGGCGGTTTGTACGTAGCCGGAAATGACTGAGATTGGTTACTATACACAGGGTACGGAAAATTATATACGTCAAAAGGGTATGTGTGGGATTTGTTTTGAACAGGGTGGATATCCAGAGGTGGAAATATATTTCCTGACTGTTCAAAAGGTGTCCCATAAGAATTAATGATTGCTGGAGGATTGTAAGAATCTGGACCGTCGTATGAATCTTTGGTTTGCGAATCTTGAGACAAAATCAGAGCCAACTCGGAATGATTTGACAGCGGAACGTAATAAGCAGAATGTTTATACACGTCGTCTGATGGGTTTTTAGAAACTTTATGAGATGTGTTTTGTGAACTACTGTTCGAATCTTTTGAGTCTTGAATTTCTGAATATCCCTGACGTCGGCCATGTTTAAATACCTTTAAAATACTTTCGTCCAGTGCTGCATCGAATTTGTAAGTATTTGTCTGAAGTGTGTCTAAATTGTAGGGGTCGTCTTTCTTTGCAATTAGTGTGCGAGGATTTGTAGTTTGTTTTGATTCCGCGATAATGTCGTAAAGATGTGTCCCTACGGGTTTGTTTGTAGTGAAGTGTTTGATTTCAGATGGAAATATCTCTGATTTCTGGTAGCTGAGCTCAGAGGGTCTTTCTTCTGCGACGTAGATCGGGTGATGGTAGTACTGTAGATCTGACTGCGTCAGTTTATGGTTGTACGGCAGGTACAAAACTGGATATTTTGAGTCTACAGATCCCTTTCTGGCTTCGTCATGGTTATCTGGAAAGAGACATTTCAGGGACTGAAAAACAAACCTGCCTTGTGTTCGGGCAGTTCCGCATATGATCCTTGGCACGGAGGCATGATCCTGAAAAGTATATTTGTTGGATTTACCAAGTTCCCCAGTAAAACCTCGAAATGTTAGTTTATTACAGGCCACGATGCTTTTCTTTCCAGTTTGCTGTAACTACATAACCTCTGTCATCATCTTAACTTGACACCTACTTTTGTCGTTGCTTGAGTAAAAGTGTTTGCAGGTAATAGCAGCGTATGGTTAGTGTCAATAAGTGATGACATTCTTGAGGAACAATTTAAGGGATTAGTCGATTAGCTGCAAAGTGGTCAGAATGAATAGCTGGAGTGTCGTTTGTTAGGATTGCTTATCGACCATAGGTGTGTTGCGGTAACAGCTGATCGACCATTTCTCTCTCAAAAGCACATATTTGTGAGTGTAGTTACATTCTAGAGATATCCTGATGTGAATGTGAGGATGTTAGGATGAATTACCTACGCTTTTGACTCGTAACTAAATTTTATAAAACTAACTTATTAGTAACTCTGGACTCTTTGGGGGATGGCAAGTACAGTAAATAAGACTTTCTCTGCCTGTCTTATGACAAGAATTTCCTCAGTTGCGTGGGACCACATTTAGAAAGATTGCAAGATCGGTCTTCCGATAACTGCCCCATTATTGTCGTTCAGCTGACAGCTGAATACCATTAAGCATGGTAGATGCTACAAAATTTATGTT
>Ga0123355_10022133_pt1 | contig 10188 bp, 9 predicted proteins | sample TergutEmb28metaG_3_FD_89872 | JGI IMG/M metagenome (GOLD analysis project Ga0123355, IMG submission 89872) | Embiratermes neotenicus P1 segment gut microbial communities from Petit-Saut dam, French Guiana - Emb289 P1 | ecosystem: Host-associated > Arthropoda: Insects > Digestive system > Gut ... | reverse complement strand
GAGAACGGCAGGTTAGTTGTACGTTGTTGCTAAAATGCCTTTTGTGTTTTCCCACGTGGAATATTGTGACATGCATTTTGTGTATGGATTTTGCGATGGCAATGCACGTGCTGCTGTTCAAGATTACCAAAGGCGTTTTCCCGATAGAAGGATTCCGTCTCGAAGTGTATTTACGCGCATTCATAAGACATTGCGTGATACTGGTTCTCTTCCGAGTGTTTCTTTGCAGTCTGAAAGGGAGGTGGTACGAACGATTAACGATATCTGTATAATGTATATAAATTAACTGAGGCTATTTCTGAAGTTATTTCTACGCACTCCACTGTTGGAGATCTGATACGTTGGCAACAACTTACGTTATTACTATTATTACCATTTGAGTGCGACGTATTATGTAACGTGGTGGTTTTTATTGTTGTCGTTAACTAATAAATTATGGAACTTTTGTGTAAATAGGGAAGTAAGGAGATGTGCAAATAGTACATGAGTTGATTTATCATCCCACTGGAAAAGAATGGAAAATGTGGTGTGATTAATAATGCACAGATATTCACACATCATTTCTTCCTCTTGCGTTTGAAATTTTAGAGGTTGTTGGTCAGGATCGGTCATAATGATAGTGGTCAATGCATAAAATCGCGTTTGCCAACAATCTATGTTCACTGGAAAGGTGGTGTTTAAAAATAATTTGATATCTGATACCTAACGATGCATGTTGAAATTGCTGAACTGCTGTGTGCGATTTTCAATAGAGAGTAAATGCATTGTTGTAAATTGTTACGTTTGTACCCTTCGACTGTATTTGTGATCTTGTGGCCAGTGTAACAGATTTGCACCACTGTATTGATATTGTATGTTGCAGACAGGTGGCTTTATTGTCAAGCCTCTCGACCAAATTAATCGCTATCGTGTCAGGCTGTTGTTTCGCGTCCGTTTGTTACATCTGACACGATTGGTCAACTTGAAAATCAGAAGATCCTTTGATAGCAAACGGACTGGACGCGTTTGTAAGCTGTGCAAAATATTTGTAGGTAAGTTGAAACGTGTGTTAGAAGAGAATGTTGTTAAAAAGAATATGAATGGAGGAGATTTTGAGAGCTGTAGATTTAACACAAAACACAATCCTGAGAATGAATAATTATCTGCAAAGACGATACGAAACCGAAGTTGCTGGAGGACATCTTGAATACGCGTTTGTGTAACTGCAGGGCAGACTGTTACAAATACGAGAGCACTTGTAACTAACACCATTTTTCAGAGCCCTTCATAAGAAGGTAATATTTAACTTGTAAAAAAAAAAAAAAAACGTCAGTTTTGTACGTAATCCGAAATTGTGTACTAAGATCAGAGAATGAGTAATTATTTACAGAGACAAGAAAGCCGTGTTGACCTTGATGGAGGACATTTTGAATATGCGTTTGCATAACTGGAACATTTGTGACTTGTTATAGGATGTCGGATTTTGGAGAAGAACCGATTAAGCCCGTGGGAAGAGCCAAGGGACGAAGACATGTACCTGTACGTGGTCCTGCCACATTTCCAGCCCGTGACCTTCGTGAACAAGTGCTTGGATTTTCCGGGTCGAGCAGTAAAGAAAAGGTAAAACTGTTCCTCTCCACACCGTTAAGACAAGTGAGAAAATAGATATATATATTTCCACTCATTCTTAACCTTGGCGGTGAATGAAGGATGAGTGGTTAGCTTCACGCCCCAGCCAATTTACTCATAGGGAAATTTCTTCTGCTGCTTGTTGAGAGGGAGTCTGTGTGGGCTCCAAAGCTGGCCTAGCCGCTGTTTATAGAAGATGAATTTCTTGTTCCTGTGGGCGATTGAACAACGATTCCTCCTCTGTCCTTGTGGTCTGATCAGTATACTGACTGTTTCATCTCGGTTTCTGAATTGAGCAGAGCTTGTGATATATCAGCTAGCAGTTTTAGGCCTGAAAGTATCAGGAGACCGTGAAACTTTGTGTCAACCACAGGAATGCACAAAGGTAACCAGTTTTCACCCCTCGACTACTTACATATCTGGGGTGTGTGACATTGCTGCCTTAACCCGAAACAGGAATCACAACTCAGTCGACAATATATACGCAGAACATTCGGTTAATTGCATTTTGTGTCTAGGGAGCATGAGAATATGTGGGATTACATGTATGCGTTACTGAGTTGAGAATGTTAAATATTTGGTGTAGGGTTGCCTTTCGAAATTATGGGACCAGGTAAATATATGTTATCACGGGGAAGAATCTTCATGAAACGAATAGCTAGGCCTATTGTTCAGTATACAGTTGTTCTCTTATTTTTAGGCAACTTTCACAAGAAGATGTGGCGTTTTAATATGTGTAGTTTGGAATTGCTTCAGAGTATGACAAGATATTTAACATGTCTTCATCAGCAGGGCGTCCTGACTTGTTACAAGCTGGGAGGTCTGGGGTTCGAATTCCGGAGCATGCTAGGGATTTTCTTTTCTCTTAAGCCATCAAGAGCGGTTGTGGGGCCCACCCAGCCTTCAGTGCAATGGGTACTGGGGTTCTTTCCCGGGAGAAAAGCAGTCGGGGCGTGAAGTTAACCTCTCACCTCTATCTAGTGCTGAGAATACAAATGAAGGGAGCTATACCTCTTCTCCCTATGCCTTAATTGCATGGACAGGGACAACTGTACCTCTCTATAATTCTTGTTTATTTGATCACTCAATTTAATAAAGAAATTTTTGTGCCATTTAAGAATTATCAGACTTGCTGCAGAATAGAGACTATTTCACTTTCTGCTGACATGACTACAGCATACATTTGTCATCAACTAATTAAAAAAAGCCTCTGTCCTGCAATATTAATTATTTGTTGCTAATAGTGATTTATTGGTTTATGAATTTTGAATTGTTTCCTTGTAGTTTGCATTTGTGCAATGGCGCTTTGATTTGTTAGGTTATGTATGAAAATAATCGTGAAATTCTGGATGAACATTTGTTTGTAAGAAGACTGTTTTTGTTATGATATTATCTCTCATATCTTAAATGCCTGTTTAAACTGTGCCGCAGAGCTATGACTGTACAAGTGGCAGTGCCAGCAAGGTTACGACTAGTTCCAAAATTCAGATGATTCCTGAAGGTTTGTGTGAGATAAACAAGAAGCTTTCTACACTGGCCATTGGTAAGCACAGGCCTTCTAAATTATGTGTATGCTAAAGATTTAAGCGACTTGGGATATGACTCCATATTGATTGGTAATTACATTTTTGGAGGTGCTTGCTGCTTGCATCTCAAATGTAGTTCAAGATTACTTCTCTGTCGTGTAGACACAGGAAAAAGGCTCTTCTGGCGTTAGTAACCATTTACAAATTGACATTGCATCATATCCTAGGAGACTTGAATCTTCGTGAATGTTGCTGTGAAAAGCCCAGATTTTGTATTGTGCAGATGTTCTTTAATAAAATGTGAATGGTGAATTAATTAACTTCTTATTAGCCATGTGGGTGCAGAAGAGCTCTGTTAACTTCTAACTGAAGAGACAGGCAGCAAATTCCTATGAAATGCTTGTAACTTGCTCAAGACTAAACAGATTCAGTACCATTATGACCATAACCTGAAAACTGAAATAATACATTGCCAATGACCACTATCAAAGTGACTTTTCTGTTCTCCAAAATGTCAGGTGCGTATGCAGTCTAGAGATTATTTCCTCATGGGTAAAGTGAATTTGACCACTCACCTCAACCTAGTGCTGAGGTTCAGAATGAGTGGAGCTTTACCTCTACTGTCCACATATGCCTTCATGGCATGCACAGGGACAACTTCAACAAGGACTGTTAGTGGAATACAGGCTGAATGTACAGGCATGTGTAACCTAATGTGTACAGCCTTTGTATTATGTGCAGAAACCATCTCCCTGTTCTGATTGCTTCCTCTGTCCAGGGTTCAGATATCTTTCTTATGCAATTTTGTAATATTCTCAATTCTCCTATCAGTTTTTCTGACTATGTCACTTTGGATTCATATATTTTCTTCATCATCATCTTCTCAAAATCCATTATATTTGTGTTCTGCTTAATGCCATAGATTAAGATTTAGATTCATATCAAACTCCAGGCCTGCTTATAGTTATGTATATTTTAATCTTGGTAATTTCATATAGTAGAGTGGAAGAGAAATGATTCTGAACCGAATGGTAGCAAACATTTGTTTGTGAATGCAATTTTGGTTTGTTATTATCTTTCATAAACATTAAATGCTGTCACTTTTTCAAAATACCGTATATATTGGATATCTTTCTTTTATGACTTCATTTACCTTCTGGCAGAGAGAGACATGAACTTGTATGAAGTTTTCTCTAAATTCACAATATTACTACTACTGCCACTACCGCTTTATATTTATTGTACTGTTGTTTTCAGATCACACTCAGTTTGATATTCCTGCACGACCTCTAGAACATGAGTCACCTCAATCAATTGTATGGACTAAACCAAACGAGTTGGTGAGCAAAAAAGGTAAATGGACATCCTGGCACATAATTCCTCATGACATTCAGCATGTTTGGCTTGATTTAGTAGACTGTATCCTGACAGTTTTTAAGTGGATTTATGGAGATCTCTTAACTTTCAAAGCACCAACAATTGTACATGCAAACCACTCTAAAGACTAGCCTGAAGATGGCTATGTATATGAGCCAAAACATGTAGCTAGAAATAAAACTAAGAATTCTAATAAACTGAGTGTTGTGTATGACCATATAATTTTATAATTTTCAGAATATTACATACATATACTGTATCCTGACGGTATATGTGCCAAAATTATGTCAAGGCAACGTCACTTACGTGAACTTCAAGCTAATGATTCTTCATGCATGAGGTTATACTGTACTTTTAAAGTCAAGTACAGTATCCTGAAACTGTGACTGCTACTGTTACACTTATTCAGTTACTGGTGGTAATGAAATTAGAACCATAGTGTGATACTAGCAGTTTGTCCCGTAGAACCGTACCTGTACCCACAAGTGGTAACTGTAAAATGTGAGTATAAAAGAAATCCTTGTTAGGATAATAATCACATGAATCATAAAGAAATATGGTGGGTGGATGTGGAATGGATTGATGTGCTTCTTGTTAGGGATATATAGCAGGCTGTTGTGAACATGGTGGTGAACCTCTGGGATGAATAACGTAGGGAGAATTTCTAGATTAGCTGAGGAGCTATTCATTTCTCAAGAAGGACACTGTTCCATGGAGTTAGAAGGACTCACTGCTACACTTTCATGAAAAATCCTTGTTCATAATGGAAATCAGATCATCCATAGACAGATGGTATTGATATATTAGAGCTATAGGGTGCTGTGAAAGTGGACCTGTAATTGAATTTTATACTTCCCATGAATGTTTGTTTCACTGAGTATTTTTCTAAAAGGTGCAGTGAACAAACAGCTAGTAGCAGTACAATGATGAAATAAAGATTTTCAGTCACAACTATGTTTATGCTACTTTATGGCTACATGTTTCCTCATTTTTATTAATACATCGCAATGGGATGTCACATGCAAACAAATTTGACTGTTTTTATTGGGTATCCATTATCAAAAATTTAGGCAGTCAAGTGATTTATTGACTATTTAACCCCAACTCATATGCAAAATTATCAGTAATGATATAAATGTCAGGATCCAAGTATCAGGTGATGTAATTTCAGATCCCAGAGGAACACGTACGTCAAGAAGACAACAAATTTCTGTAACACCTGGACCAGTGGTTATGTCCATGATGTCAGTGGAATGGTAACTTACTTCTCACATGTTACAGGGACTACTGGACAACTTGTAACTTTGAATGCCAATTATTTCCATCTGCCTACTGTGACAAACTGGCATTTGTATCAGTACCATGTCAGCTTTGCACCAGATGAAGATAGTAAGGGTGCTAAACATAAAATGGTTCGTGATCAGAAGGAAAAGCTTGGAGGATATTTGTTTGATGGCACTATGCTCTACACCTCTCACACATATGATGAAAATGTGAGTCTGATTTTCTTTCTGTTTATTATTTGTATCATGATATTAAAATTGATCAAAAGTTAAAGTTCAACCTAGAATAGGCCACGAAGGCCCAGAGGGGGAGTAGAGGTATAGCCCTACTGTTTCTTTAACCTCGGTGCTAGATGGGGGTGGGTGGTAAACGCCACGCCCCGGCCGCTTTACCCCCAGGAAAGACCCGGTACCCATTGTATAGGAGGCTGGGCAGACCCCAGGGCCAGTCTGGATGGGTGCGGAAAATCTTGCCCCCACCTGGATTTGTTCCCCGGACCATCCAGCCCGTAGTGAGTTGCTATACCAGCTGAGCTATCCTGGCTGCCAATAAAATTGTTCAGCTAAACTGTAATCAGACTGAAGCGACAGCTGTTGAGGGAGAGTTAATGGGTGAATATATTCACAAAGGGACTTCAGGTTTCAAAGTATGGCACTATTTGTTCTTGACACCTGCAAGAGAAACAAGACAGGAGTTGTCCACAAACCACAACACCTCTAGCATATTTGCATAAAGTCAACCAACGAACATGGTATCATAGCTAACAAACATAACAACATTGACTGTCGGGGCATTGATGACCTGGGTAACTAAGGTAACAGTGGTAACAGAAAATCAATGTACACATTTGTAACCAAATTTACAATTATCCATGTTCTGTGCAGTCAGACAAGTCAGCATATATAAACTCAGCAACTGGACTATAATTACATACAATGATTTACAAACATATGTTCTGTGCAGTCAGACAAGTCAGCATATATAAACTCAGCAACTGGACTATAATTACATACAATGATTTACAAACATATGTTAAACCTCTTACATCTCCCGGCCCTTTTTGACCATACAAAGAGAGGTATTTGACAAAGAAAAATACTTTATTGGCTATTTGTGTCATAGATACACAAGAATAGGGTTAAAATACAAATATGAAAATGGTTAAAAATTTAGAAAGGCATAGAACAGAACACATATCCTAACAGTATTTACAATTTTATTATTTGTATTTTAACCTGTTATTGCACACCTGTGACTTAAATAGTCATTAATGTATTTTTCTTTGTTGAATACCTCTCTGAAGATGGCTGAAAAGGGCCGAAACATGTAGGAGGTTTACCACATGTTTGTCTATCATTGTATCTAATTATAGTGCAGTTGTTGAAATATATATTTATGGTGATTCGTAAGCAAGTTGACTATAACCACTAGACAAACAGTATTTACCTTGGTAGTCCACATGATCATGTTAACCGCACTAACAAAAGTAGTCATCAGTGTATGGAGGTATTCATATAAAACATTTGTTATTTTTGTCCAGTTATATGCAAAACTGGAATGCAGTTACAAATTTTCATTAAGGTCTGTAATGTCAATTTTCACACAGATCACTCTTGTTCATTTGAGTTGTGTGTAGACAGGCAGACAGATACAGACAGAAGGATGGATGGCTAGAGGGAAAGACACTGCCAAAATAATTGTTACATTTTTCAGTTGTTTTGTCAACATGCCTATACATGTCTGTATCTGTTCCAAGAAGAGAGTGTGTTGGTGATGTGATCAGTATAAGATCAAATTCAAGAACGTATGTATCTATATTGCCAGTACATAATTTCAGATGGTCAAGTTTTAGTGACCAATCTGTACTCATTATTCCTTTAATAGAGGAAAAACCTCTGCTAACATTAAGGTTAAAATGTCTTTTTTAAGATTTGGTTTGTTGTGCTTGGTGTGTTGACAGTAAAGAATAACCAGTACAGTTGAATCAGAGTTAAAATCATTAACCAGACTTTCTCTATTGGTCAGAAACATCTGAGATGGTCATAATTATTTGTGTGTAATAAATGGTTTTCCCACAAAGATGTTGTGATATTTGGAATTATTTATTCATTGTCTTGACACAGTCACTAATAAAAGTTGTCACATTTCACTCTGCCTTTATTGCAGTAGCACACATTACAGGAAAAGAAATTCAGCCACACTAGATACTGTAAGTGTTGCTCATACACTAAGATATTTTCTATTTTATATATATATAAAAAAAAAAGAAACACCAACTTCTCACTAGAAGTTTTGAAAATAAAAGTTGGCATTCCTGTACTTTATTAGAAATTGCTGTTTTTGTTAGTTAACTACACATAGTAAAATAAAGGAATACGTCATTTTTGCACAGCATATAAACCTATGAGCTAGTTTGTGTTGAGAATGTTTAGTTCGTTATAATGTATTTAAAACTGCAGTTGGGTTTGAAATAATTTTTGTTCATTTATTAAGTTGTTCTGTGGTCAACCATTCCTACATTTGCTTTTCAGACAGGCAGACAGATATTCCACATGATTTATTAGGTCAATTACCACACTCATTTTTTATTGATTGGCTGCATTGATTATTTTCCTGGACTACGGTCTCTAAAACTGATCAGAATATTTAGAAGTTGGCCCATTCTGTGGAGCAAATTAAGCAACATAAACAAAAGATAGGACCGTTGAAGTTTCAACAGCGCAATGCCTTCAGTTTCTAAAATGTTTACTTTGTAACATTATTCAGGCTGTGAGTTTTGTGATTAATCAGTGAACCCAGATGTATGTGAGCAACCTAACTCCTGAATGAACTGTAATGATATAACTGAGTTTTTTTTGATGATTTTACAGTGTTCCTTAATGGAAAGGATATCTCCTTAGTACATACACAAATGCTGAATCTATGTAACCTAACAATGAAGCAACCTGGAATATTTGGCTCATGTTAGCATATGACAAGCAAGCTGCCTGAGTAAATTACACTTATTGCATACAAAAATGTTGTACAGGAAGACTTCCTTAATAACATTTTTGTATTGATATGCCTGATGATGGCCTAAGTACAGGTCGAAACATGTTGCAGACACGTAAAGGCACATTTTGAATTAAAATAAACTTGCGTTGTGTACAATGAAGTAAATGTGGTTTATTTAGTTATTAACACAAAGGGATGGCTTCCATAAAGATAAACAAGCTGCCAAACTCTCATGCAGCACACAATTTTCTGTTAACTAACTGAGAACCAAACCACAGATGTTACACTGTATGGTTTCAGCCAATGGTACTGACTTCAGCCAGACCCTCAGACGGTGCCACTGTTACTGTCACAATTCGAAGAGTTGGTGTTCTAGCATTTGGTGATCTTAAATATATGCGTGTCCTTAACATTCTGATGAAGCACTGTTTAGAGAAATTGCAACTCCAACAGGTGAGTGATAATGTAAATAAGAACTTTGAACTGAGTCTTAATACTCTAAAAACGAAAGACAGACTTGTGTCCTCTCATCATTCCTGCAGCTTTGCATATGTAATGTGTGTGCACGCACGTGTGTGCATGCACACATATCTGTCACTGTCTATTATAACATAATTTGAAATCTGCAATTAATTACAATGACTGTGAACTTATGTACAGTTAAGGCAGGGCAGTGAGGTGAAATGATGGGATCATATGTATAAAATTTTATGGCATGTGACCTTGCAGTGCTGGATAAAATCAATAGTAATAGGTTACTAACTGTATGTGTATTAATTTAGATTTAGTGCTGACCTCACTCTATAGACTCAAGTGTCTACATGTTTAACACAGATGGAAGGAGCAGTTGTAAATCACTTAACAATAACTGATTTGAAGTAGGGAGATATGGTTAAAAATGTGACTTCAGAGGAAGATGCTTCCAGAAGTGAGATGTAAGCAGTAGCATGATTCATGATGCAGACAGGCAATTAGAATGAACCTGTAGCTGTGAGGAGCAGTGGTGATGATAAGGCCTCCGCAGACCCTGCAGTTTGTGTGTGTGTGTTGGGGGGGGGGCATACATACCAATATTTGTTGTTGGTTCTGTCAGACTGGATTCCGTTCTTCAGACAGAAGGCAGTATTCTGAAACCTTGTTATGAGATCTGGGAGTAACTTTGACAGTAATTACAGGGGGCCTCTGACTGATTTTCTGTTCTACTGTCATCATGGAAAATTACAACTTACAAAATGTTAACAGAAGCCCCAAGACTAGGAAGTGCCTCATGGTTTGGTCATTTCATGGGCTGTTCTATGCATGATAATGGTGTCACATTCTAGCAGGCTGACTAGCCAAGTATTTGTTATATCAGTGTGGAACAATGATATGTAATCCTGTTTTTTTTTTTTTTTTTTTT
>Ga0123355_10022132_pt1 | contig 10188 bp, 6 predicted proteins | sample TergutEmb28metaG_3_FD_89872 | JGI IMG/M metagenome (GOLD analysis project Ga0123355, IMG submission 89872) | Embiratermes neotenicus P1 segment gut microbial communities from Petit-Saut dam, French Guiana - Emb289 P1 | ecosystem: Host-associated > Arthropoda: Insects > Digestive system > Gut ... | reverse complement strand
TGGGCATGGCAGAAGTGTAACCGACTTCTGAAGTTGGGACGCCCATGAGGCGCAGTTACGTTGTCCCGATGATGTGAGTGGTGATATAGGAGGATGTAGTGCCAGGAGGGCCCTTAAACCTAAATTCCACTAACCTACCCAGACCATGGTCACCGTGGGAATCCTCCCCTTCAGGGAAAATTCCCACGGTAGAACCGGGAATCGAACCCGGGACCTCATGATTAGTAGGCAGAGACTCTGATCACTAGACCACGAGGCTGGTCGAATAACTAATGTAATTTGGTGGATTATTTTCCATGGCGGGGAGCTAGTATTCGCTAAACTGATGAAGAAATTTCCCATCTTTCATGAAACCAGTATGTTGATCGCATGCAATGTCTGTTAGTGTGCCTGTCTTCTGCACTGTAAGTGATAATTTTATGTCGTCAGCTGAGTAGTTATCAGGCTACTTCTTGTATGTTTGTCTTGCAGTGTACCTTTAACCTTTTGGCGCCGGAATTATTGTTTTAAATTTTAGCACATCCTGTATATAAAATGTGAATAAAACAGGAACCAAATATGTTAGAATGATGAAACAAACTGCATTCTGAAGAGAAAAAACGGAGAGTATATACCTTGTTTAAAATATTCAGTACCTATATTTGTTGAATAAATATATAAAATGCAACGTTTAGAGGTTAGCGGTGCGGTACGACCACTATAGGGGTCTTTAGGCGTCAGAGGGTTAATCATGATGATTTAACTAATCTTGTGAAGGTCTTTTCTTCTTCTTATTTTATCATTCTGCTCTAGAAGCCTATGTCACTCGTGCACCCAGAATTAAAATCTTTTTAAAAGCAATAGATTGTTGCCCGGACAAACCATGACAATAATAAGAATAAACTGCTGTATGAATAAAGTCAAAAATACAGCTTGATAGATTGATAGTAAGAAATAACATGGAGTGGAGTGCACTGGATTCGTCTGGCACCACTTAGGGACAAGTGATGCGCTGTTGTGTACACGGTAATGAACATTCGTATTCCATAAAACGCGGGGAATTTCCTGGCTTGCTGAAGATCCCTCGTTTTCTCTGCAATGATGATTGTCGTGGTATATTGTGTAGGAAGGTCACGCATACTGAATTTCTTCAGTACGTTTCTTAAGGTTCTGAAAGCGAACATGTACAAGAAACAGGACTGAAAACGCACGAGCTTTCTGTTACCGTCAGCCGGATGTTGCAAGAAAGACTCTAGGGGACCGGATGTTTGCTTTATCAAGTGTGAGATTACAGGACCACAACGGCAAACGAATTGCATTAAACATACATCGACAGGACACAGAAGTCAGCGGTCTGGTCGGGGAAAATACATTGCATTTCAGTATGGTGAGTGCATTCTGTCTTCATAACACACATACAGTCACACATCTGTCATACAACTCTAGTTTCAGTACCTCCAATACCGCAGCTGTTACGTGTTAATATATCCTCGTATAGAGATTGGTTGTGCGTTTGGCCATAGGGGTTCAATTCCAGGCAGAGTTTGGGTTTGTTCTCATTTCACCACATCTACATCGACTCTGGAACCCACCCGATCTCTTATTCATTGTGTACCTGGGGGTTTATACCCTGCCGCTAGAGGGACCAAAATGTGATATTAGCTACGAACATTCATCTGGCGCCGAGGTTAATAATTTGTGAAATGAACACTTATTTGTCTAATGTCGAGTTGAACTCGACAGCGCTTTCCGTTGCGCCAGTTCCAATGTCGAGGTCAACTCGACACGTTATTAACAATGTTTTATGCTGATTTTTCTTATGCTTCTTTCATGTTGTTATGGCAGGGAGGATGATAGGATTATGGGGTAATCTGCTCTTGAATTTCTGGGCTGAAACGTCGTCGATTAATGACGAACGAACATCTTCGATCAACACCTATCAATACAGTCTCTTAGTACCAACAAACGCACATATTATACAGATATATATTTCACATTATCAGGCTCCCACATGTTTCGGCTGGTCGCCATCCTCAGTGAACGTAAAGAATAATGCGAAACCTGTAAATATGTTTATGTATAAAGTGGAACCCGGTTATAACGACATCGGTTTATACGACACCTCGTCTATAGTGTCACATATTCTGTGGTACTAATTAATTCCTTACTGTTAACTGTAACATTATACTCTCCGGTTATAGCAACACACTCCATTAACATCTAAAGTTAAGTATATTAATGTAGCCAACGTCGACCTCGCTGGCCGTGCAGCCTAAGGCGTAAGTCTGCGGCCACTCCATTTCTGGGATTGCAGGTTCGAATCCCGCTGAGGTCGTGGATGTATCGACATTTGTGTTTGTTGTGTTCCGTATGTAGCAGTCACTGCGATGGGCTGGTTACTCGTTCGGAAGAGTCCTACTTGATCTGTGTGTGTGTGTGTGTGTGTGTGCGAACTAGAAAAATTCAACAATGCGGCGTTCTGGGTACGATATGGATTGTTATGGCACAGTAAAAGAATATAGCCGATATCAACATACAAGAGAACATATTTTATAAGTATGCAGTGCTGACATCTGTGGTGTGTTTAACATTAGGCCGTATCTTAGTGAGGTCATTGACATAAGAAAGAATACCTTTGGACAATTTGTGTGTAGGCTAATCCTCTGTATGGTGCTTCGCTGAGCGAAAAATAGGCCAGAATTTGCCCCACTCGCTCTCACGAACAAGTCGGTCAGTTACTCGCATGTAGCTCGCTCCCTACTGGAACGTGAGCTGTACCAGTCACTCAGAGACTTCCAGCGAAGATGTTTAAACAGGGTGCTGGTAGAAAGGAGGGAGGGAGGGAGGAATGCTATTGACTGCTGGGTTTCATACATAGACAGGAAGGCTTTAAATCGTACAAAGATACGTACGTATGCTTGAGCATCACGTGTGACAGTGTTGGTATGAAAAGAAGCTTCCCTTATTACATATTGTTATGTTCTTTTCCAGGCCGCTTTTGGGTTCCAGCTGTATATTTCAAGCCCATAGACTTTCCATGGCGAAATAACTGTGGTGTGGATCACACACCTTTCTTCTCTTGTTATTTGAAAGATGTGGATAATAATTTGTCACGTCGTATGCTCTATTTCTTTCCTATCTCTGTTTCGGTCATTCTCTTTCTCTAGCTGTACACAAATTACAGCCAGCAGTAAGAAGGGCCACTTCCCACGACACTGATTTAGATCTCATTCCGAACACTACCATTACTGAGGTGTTACTTGAATTTCTTGGGTATTTGGTCCATATGTGCATTGTAAGAGCTCGCGGTGGGTTTCTCCCCAGACCTTTCCACTTTCTTCAATATTCCATTCGATCCTAAATAGCTTCTGCCATTTACATGGCGTTGTTAACAAGCCACTGGCCAAGACAGAGTAATAAAGCGTCTGAGTCGCATTCCAAAATAAAGTTGAATGCCAGCAGAGGAGAGGTTCCCTGGACGGAAATTTCCGTCTTACCTAAAAAACCGCACACCTGAAGTCTTACAGAAGAGTCTTACTATTGCATCCCTGCCGGTTTATCAGTGACCAACAATATGCAGCTGCGCCAAGCAGTCACCGAGCAAGTTGGCCAGCGGCAACGCTTCTGGAGGAGCCAACTTCGCAACTCTGATGGAATAAGAATTATAATACACGGAGAGTTTATGTCACTAATGCCGTGCAGTTTTGTGTAGTCAGTATATTAGCCAACAAATGCACATAATAAAATACAACAAACAATTCATGATAAGTACCAACCCCTACACGTTTCGGCACCGGAGTGCGGTTAATATATTGAATACTAAGAAGAGATTGTGGGCCGGAATAGCGCAATCGGTAAAACGAACCGCTACATGCTGGGCGGTCCGGCGATCGAATCCTGGTGCGGGCGAGCTTTTCCACACCCGTTCAGATCGTCCCCGGGTGCCCACCCAGCCTCCTGCACAATGGGTACCGGGATTTTGTCTCGGGGTAAAGCGGCCGGAACGTGGCGTAGATTACCCACCCAATCTAGTGCCGAGGTTAGAGTAGAACTATATCTCTACCCCCCGTCTGTGCCTTCATGGCATGTTACATAATGAAGTTTTTACTGCACTGAGGTTTGTTGTAACTTCCTTCAGTCCATACAAGCAAATGTAGGGACGATGCCTTGCAATAGGCTGCGGCCACTTTCACATTCTTCCCAGTTCATCCATTAATCTTCCTGCATTTTGATTCTATATACGCGGACAGGTTCAATGGATTAATATAAATAATTTTTAGTTGCCGAATTCCGTTCTGCTGTGTTGAGGTGAATTTGTAAGCAATGTATAGTCATGTAATGAGAAGTGTGTTTGATAACAGGGCTCTGCGTGGTCATCAGCGGAGCTCCTCAAGAAGAACAAGGGGTCTGGTCGTGGTGTACTGGAGACAGACAGAGCAGAGGAGCTCAGGGCGAAACTCAGGGAAGCACTGGAGTGTCCGGTTTGCTATGAGTTGCTGAGACCTCCCGTTCTGCAGTGCCTTAACGGGCACAGCCTGTGCGGCCGTTGCACGGCGCGTCTCTGCGGTGGCTCCTGTCCGATCTGTCGCGGCAAATTGGAGGGTTCGCGCAACCTTGTGGCGGAGGAGCTGTGCCACCAGATGTGGTACCCGTGCCGGTACAAGCGCTGCTCTCAGAGCTTCCTGCTGCGAGACCTGGGGCCGCACGAAGCCGGATGCGCCTACCGTCAATATTGCTGCCCACTGAACACCGCCTGGCTCTCCGACGGTTCCGTGAGACCCTGCTTGTGGACCATGCCCCGCTGTGAGGCACTGTGTCATGCTCAGGAGCAGCATGGTACTCAGGTGTGGCGTGGTCGGAAACACCACGTCTGTGATTACAATTTTACCAGTCATTACCAGAGGTTATATCTAATTTCTGCATACGAAGAACTATTTGTCTGGTGTGGTCAATATAGACCCTCAGAACAAAAATTTTTTGGCGCCCTAAAATTTGAGGGACCGGTGAACAAAGCGGCAGACTACAAATATACGTTCAAACTTTCGAAAAATCTGGGGAGGGTAACGCTAACAGTAACGTGTGCAGTCCTGGCTGCACCATTTGAAGACGTTGTGAGAAATGATTGTTACTGCGTTGTGTTAGATTTACAAACCATAAGGAGGTTCTCTGACGGTGATCGTGTGTCGTTCTTCCTTAAGATTGACTCCAAAACTGAAAATAGTAAGTAAATTTACCTATTCAGTTTGTGAGTACGTTTAAAATACTGTGCTCAGAATTCTGCAGACACATGTACATTTTTTGTTGCAGGGTTTACAGCTAAATTAAAGGAAAGTGCTCCATAAAATTCGCATATATTTTTATGTGCTTTCCAGTTCATTTTGTGACACGACCGACCACTGTCAATGTGCCGACAAGCGTCTGCGAAGTTCCCAGTACAGCAGGTAAGAAAGTGTCCTGCACTCAGCACGACCACTGTCCACTGTGGTGTAATGTATCCACATCCACTGATCAGGTACCGGGGAGGTTCTACTTCCGTTCGGTTGGTGCATACGGGTACTGAATGCCATTACAGCTGCCCGAGCAAGAATAGTGGTCGATGTCCTCGACTTCTTTTGCGTAGTTGAGTCGGACAAGGACTCCGTCAGCACAGCGTGTTTCTAGTTACAGTAATAATCTGTAAGCTACCTTATTAATAGGTGGGTAATACAACTTCTGTCTCCATGAAACAGAGCCATTCTGGAGAAGCTAACATTTCCTCAGCTAGTCAAGAAATTCCCCGCATTCTATGAACTGGGAGGTTCATTACCCTTAAGAGACTGCCACCTGTTCCTATCCTGAGCCAGATCAATCCAGTCCAGGCTTCTGTATCCCATTTCTTGATCGTCCATTTTAATATTAGGTCTATTCTTCCATTTACGCCTTTTACTTCCAAGTGATCTCTTTCTCTCAGGGTCCTCCACCTCTCCAGTCTCCCATACATGCTGCATGCCTCGCTCATCTCATCCTTTTTTTGGTCACCCGAATAATATTTGTTCAGCAGTACAGATCACAGAGCTCTTCATTTTGCAGTTTTCTCCACTCCCCTCTTACCTAGACCCTCTTAGACCCAAATATCTGCCTCAGCACCCAATTCTCAAACACCCTCCGCCTATGTTCCTCCCTCGTTGTAAGAGACCAAGTTTCACACCCATACAAAACAACAGGAAAAGTTATAGTTCTTTATATCTTAAACTTTTTATTATTGGGTACAACTTCCAAACAACATCTAATACAACAGGGGAGATGAAGTGGACCTACGAAGATTCGTGGGTTGGAAATCGTTGTCCAGAACTTTGTGTCTGCCATCTTCAAGCTCCCATCTTCAGACACAACGGATGTGGCAGGCGAAGATCCCGAGAAATGTAGCTGCTCCTGACGTAATTACAAGAATAAGAGTGATTTCGCTGTAAAGTAACAAGAATGCAGGTGATGTATTGTGACACAGTTCAAACACCTGGCCAAGGCGATCCTTACTTTCGAAATATCATAAGGCCACACTGCGTGCCCGTACAGGTAATTTTAACTGTGTGTACTGCCATTAGGAAATTACGGGCTTCTCGTCGCTGATTTTCAAATTTTCAAGAAACTCGCAAAATCTTAAAAGCATTGTCTGCGGATTTCGTGTATCAAATGTCACTGGCGTCGGACATTATGTGTAAATATGGAAATTACGAACAGAGACTTAGTTATGCCCCTAAGAACAGTAACGCTTTTACTGCATCGGTGTATATCCTGCCGAATGTTGTGAAATCGTAAGGAAAAGAGTAGGAAATACTGTCTAAATGTTGTGTGCGCCCATAAGTGAATAACTTCTGGCGCTGCAGCAATTGTGTGAAAGTCGTGACTGCTGTAAGTCGTCACGATCTGCTCGTCTATTCAGAATTCAATCCAAATCTGCCAAAAGAAATTATGGGAAGTGCGGGTAGAAATTTATCTACGGCTTTAAGTAAAATATGGCTGAGCCGATCTGTTACACGAGATTTTGTAAATAATTCCCGTCTATCAGACGGTCGGTCACTGACATTAGGTCACAGATTGGCACACGGACGGGCCTCGTCTCCGCACAAGGCAATATTCTTTTACTTGGCAGAAAACGCCAAATGACACAAGGGCGCCTGCACCCTCCACTTACTTACACCATGGAACACAGTCCTTCTTGAGATTCAATCAGGATTTCAGCTAGTCAAGAAATTCCCCTCATGTCATGGAACCCGTAGGTTCATTACCGCATTCACAAGTGCCCGCCATCTGTCCCTATCCTGAGCCAGCTCGATCCAGTCCATACCCCACATCTCACTTCCTGAATATCAATCTTAATATACCCTCCAGTTACTTACGTCAACTTATATGGACCCCTGTTTCTAGGCCTGTTTGTTTTTGTCCACAGTGTGTTCTTGCTCTTATCCCTTGAATTATATACCACTTACATAAACGGGTTGTTTTCGAATGTGAACAGTTTAACTTTTTCTGCCAAAAGCAGATGCGCTTCAGAACATAACTAAGAAAATACCAAAATGAAGTATGAAGTTTTCTTTCGGATTATGACGCTTTGTGTCCTCGAAAGCGAATAAAGCTTTTCATCGTCTAACCTGCTGCCGTCATCTTCATAGAGATGATGCCGATAATAACCTACCAATTGTCTGTTTATTTGTAGTTTATTTAGCCACGCTTTCTGTAGCTATGACTATAGGTATAGAGTCGAATTTTAAGATAATACATAAATTATGAATTTACAGCCTGCAGAAAGAATTATACATGGCTTTATTTGGGGTAATATTAGTGGATTTTTTTCTGAGTGACTGACGGTAAAACTAAAGGTAAAGACAGACCATGAAAGCGCAGTGTGATATTAGAGGTACAGGTCTACTCTTCCTTTAACCTCAGCGCCAAAGTAGGGGGGCAGTCAACGCCAGGCCCGGTCGCTTTAGCATCAGGAAAGAGACCCGGTACCCCCTGTACAAGGGACTGTTTGTGCCCCAGGGCCAGTCTGGACGGACGCGGAAAATCTCGCCCCCACTGGAATTCGACCCCCGGACAGTCCAGCCCGTGACGAGTCGCTATACCGACTGAGCTATGCCGGTCTGTAGGTACAAGACAAGACCATATCTACAATAAGGGTAGCCAATCTCCGACATGTAATTTGAACTACACAACGTCTACACGAATAACAGGAGCACATCGCACTCCACCACGATTGTCCATGTCCGGTTGTACACAGAAGACCATACGCTGTCACATAACCCAGAACTCTACGATCTAAAACTGTAAAATATTTGTGCCTACAGAGTTTCAGTTTGCAACATATTTGATACACTTCTGTAGCATACGGACGACGGTGTAGCATATTCGGGATCATTCTGTCTTTGGAATTCTTCAGTGTTTCAAATAAAAATAAAATCACTACTATTTTGGGGGCCAGATCCGTCCCCAGCTTTGGATTAGATGCAGCACCAACGCAGCTGGGTCCAGAGGCAATTGCCTATCGGGTCCAAGCGAGCACGTGTTTAACTCCGTCTTTAAAGTGTGGGCGGCGAACCAGCCTGTCCCCGATACGTGGTTTGTTCAATTTCACTTTATTGTTTCGTTTATTGGTTCCTAGTGTAAGGACTACTGCCACCGAGTGAAAACTCAATTGCAGTAAATAATAATAATAATAATAATAATAAACATTGAAACTAACGATATAAGCACCATGAATAGTAACAACAGAATAGCTGCAACGCTGTATTCCCTAGGGACATAGTTGTCTCATGAATATAAGTGTAGATGCCCTGCATGAAGGAGATGATGATGATGATGATGATGATGATAAAGACGTTGCAATCTTAGTAGACAGAAATGTGATTAAAAAAGAAGCCGAGAAGATTCTAAAATATAAAGACCTTACAATAGAAATACAAGGCATGTGGAATGTAAAAACCAAGGTGATACCAGTAATAATAGGGGCGACAGGGACTATCTCAAAGTCATTCAGAAAATACATAAGTAACATACCAGGAAAATATGAAGTCAAGGAACTATAGAGAACAGCCATATTGGGCACTGCACACATACTTCGGAAAGTACTGATGTAAAATACAATAGATTCAACACTGAAACTAACGATATAAGCACCATGAATAGTAACAACAGAATAGCTGCAACACTGTATTCCCTAGGGTCATAGTTTGTCTCAGGGATATAAGTATAAATACCCTGCATAAAGGAGATGATGACGGTAATAATAATAATAATTACTGCGCTAATCATGACGTCCAAAGAGTGAGTGATCCGTAATCTTTAATGTTTTTACAGTTGACGGCAGTGTAAATTTTGAACAACGTAGACCGTAATAATAAACACCTCCAGAATTTCTTGTTCTTAAATACACGAATGAATATTGAGAACCATGAGAGCGCCCTCGCAAGATGCTAATCGCTATAGACTAACGACTGGCACTACTTGTCATGAACTCCTAGACGAATCGGCCCACTCACACAAATATGCTTTTGTGTGAAATTGTAGAACAATAAGGCGGTGTAGAGGAGAGAGAGAGACACTTTGCTTCCTTCTGTGCTAACGGACGTTTGAGTGGGAGTGTAACTGAATCTCATTTCTTTGTTGCTGGCATCATCTGTTAGAGTGCACACAATGAAACAGGACGTCTCTCTGACGATAAGTGTCCTCTGATAAACTGTATCACATTATGCCACAGTCAGCATTTGAAATATGCAGCGCTGGTTCTGTGCTGTCGATATTACAGAGTACTGCTTTCAGAACTTGCAAACGGTTACGGACAACTGTTGGTAAGGAAGCAATGCAGACCTGCGTGTCTAAAATCATTTGAAAATTTGATGTCGCAGAGGACTATTATATTATACAGAGGACTATTATACTATCATTCGGTGCAGAATCTTTTGTCTTCCAGGTCGCTATCCAAAAATTTAAAGTTCAAGATATATGGAACTATTTTGCCTGTTGCTTTATATGGGTGTGAAACTTGGTCGCTGACGTTGCGGGAGGAAAGGAAGCTGAGGGTGTTTGAGAACAGGGTGTTGAGAATATTTGGACCTAGGAGGGACGAGGTAACGGGGGAACGGAGGAGATTGCATAACGAGGAGATAAATTATCTGTACTCCTCGCCCAATACTGTGCGGGTGATATAATCGAGAAGAATGAGATGGGCTGGGC
>Ga0123355_10022131_pt1 | contig 10188 bp, 11 predicted proteins | sample TergutEmb28metaG_3_FD_89872 | JGI IMG/M metagenome (GOLD analysis project Ga0123355, IMG submission 89872) | Embiratermes neotenicus P1 segment gut microbial communities from Petit-Saut dam, French Guiana - Emb289 P1 | ecosystem: Host-associated > Arthropoda: Insects > Digestive system > Gut ... | reverse complement strand
TGTGTTCCAGACAGCATTCATTTCAGGTGACACAAACAAAACAGCAGCAATTGTGTTGTCACTCGTGCAGCCATTGCTGGAAAAGGGCCGCACATTGTGGATGGACAATTTTTATAACTCGCCAGCTCTGGCTCAAAGGCTAAAGACCTTGAAAACAGAGTGTGTTGGAACCCTGCGTCTCAGTAGGAAATACGTTCCGCAAAGAGTGAAAGAGAAGAAGTTCAAGAAAGGAGAACTCGTAGCTCAACATTCAGGACCAGTGTCTGTTCTGAAGTGGAAAGACAAAAAAGATGTAACAATGATTTCAACCTACCATGGACAGGAAACAAGAATGAAGCGAACGAAATGTAGACAGGAAAAGCAAAAGCATGTATCAGTTCTAGATTACAACAAAAACATGGGTGGTGTCGATCTAAAAGACCAACTCCTTCAACCCTATTTTTTGGAAAGAAAGAAAATGACTAAATGGTACATAAACCTGTTCAGGAGATTACTCAACACTACAGTTCTAAATGGTATGGTAATATGCCATGCAAATTCAGGACAGACCAAAACAGACCATTTTAAATTCAGAGTAGAACTGGTACAGGCACTGCTTATTGAACATGGAAGTGAAAGTGTCAGGAAATTTCAAGGGCATCATTCCACGGACAAAAATGTGCCGCGACTTCTTTAAAGACATTTTCCAGAAAGAATACAGAAAAAAAGGTCAGGCCAACAAGGAGGTGTGTAGTTTGTTACAAAAGCAACAGAAGGAAGGAGACAGCGTTTTGGTACCTCGAATGTGAAGCAGCCCTATGTGTTGAAGAATGTTTCAAGGCATTTCACACCAAGTTAAATTTTTAAGGTAAGATTTGATTGGATACTTGAAAAGCTTAGACATTCCTAAATATTTGTTTCAAGTTTCATCAAAATCCAACCACTATTAACAAAACTACACTATTTTGAACAGACTCCTGCACAATTTAGCTCAAAATTTAAATACCCCGTACAAAAAACTTCCCACATCACAGTATGGACTGGGTTTTAAATACCCCCATGCTGAAGGGTTAATGAATCAGTCTATTCAGGAAGAAATTAAGAGCAGGCTAAAGTCAGGAAATGCTTGCTACAATTTGGTGCAGAATCTTTTGCCTTCCAGTTTGCTATCCAAAAATTTAAAGGTTAAGATATACAAAACTAAAATTTTGCCTGTTGTTTTGTACGGGTGTGAAACTTGGTCGCTCACATTAAGGGAGGAACATAGGCTGAGGGTGTTTGAGAATGGGGTATAGAGGAGAATATCTAGACTTAAGAGGGACGAGGTAACAGGGGAGTGGAGAAAACTATATAATAAGGAGGTTAATGATATGTATTCCTCAACCAATATTGTTTGGGTGATTAAGTCAAGAAGAATGACATGGGCAGGGCATGTAGCCCATATGGGGGAGAGGAGAGGTATATACAGGGTTTTCATACAGAAACCTGAAGGAAAGAGCCCACTTGGAAGACTCAGGTGTAGATGGGAGGATAGTATTAAGATGGATCTTTGGGAAGTGGGGGCATGGACTGGATTGAGCTGGCTGAGGATGGGGACAGATGGAGGGCACTTGTGAGTGCGGCAATGAACATTCATGTTCCATAAATTGTGGGTAATTTCTTGACTAGCTAAGAACCAGTTAGCGTCTCAAGAAGGAATCTGCCCCATAGCTTAAGTTAGTAAGTAAGTAATTAAGTTATTAAATAAGTAAGTGCTAACCATTACTGGCTCTTCTCCACTGTAACAGCAGGATTAGAAAAGATGAAGGGGAATCAAATTCACTTACTTACTCCATGATGCAGAGTCCTTCTTGAGAAGCTAACTGGTTTGCAGAAATTCCCCGCATTTTATGGAACCCAAAGGTTCATTACCGCACTCACAAGCCTCTGCCACCCGTCCCCATCCTGGGCCAGCCCCAACCAGTCCAAATACCCACATCCCACCTCCTGGAGTTCCATCCTAATATTATCCACCCATCTATGCCTAGGTCTCCCCAGTGGTCTCTTTCCCTCCGGTTTCCTCACCAAGACCCTATACACCCCCCACTCCGCATCCATACAGGCCACATGCCCAGCCCATCTCATTCTTCTAGATTTTATCACCCGCACAATATTGGGTGAGGAGTACAAATCATTTAGCTCCTCATTATGCAACCGCCTCCAGTCCTCCGTTACCTCATCCCTCCTAGGTCCAAATATTCTCCTCAACACCATGTTCTCTTTCCCTCCGGTTTCCTCACCAAGACCCTATACACCCCCCTCTCCTCACCCATACATGCCACATGCCCAGCCCATCTTATTCTTCTAGATTTTATCACCTGCACAATATTGGGTGAGGAGTACAAATCATTTAGCTCCTCATTATGCAATCGCCTCCATTCCCCCATTACCTCGTTCCTTCTAGGTCCAAATATTCTCCGCAACATCATGTTCTCAAACACCCTCAGGTTCCTTTCCTCCCTCAATGTCAGCGACCAAGTTTCGCACCCATACAAAACAACCGGCAAAATTATAGTTTTATATACGTTAATATTTAAATTTCTGGATAGCAAACCTAGAAGACAAAAGATTCTGCACCGAATGATAGCAAGCATTTCCTAACCTCAATCTGCTCTTAATTTCTTCCGGAATAGAATTTTGATGCGTTAAAGTTGTTCCAAAATATTTAAACTCTTCCACCCTCTTGAAGGTGAAAAATATAGGAGAATATAATTAGGAATATCACACTATATCAATTTAGGAAATGAGACTGCATAATTTAAATGTCAAAATTATGTCTTTACTTACCAAGCACCTTCATAACAAGGTTGTTTCTACTCAGCATGCGATGTTCATCATCCATGTTCTCCAACATAAACCCATACAGTAACTCCCTACTGTCTCTGAACTTGTCACCTTTCATGAGAAACTTCTCCCTTTCTTCTCTTGACATTGAACATTTTCCATACACTTCATGACCCTTGCAACAAAGCAATAACAAAGTTTAAGATACTGCATTCAGATCACATGTATGGGTAAACATGGCAAATGTAAGTAACACGTTGAATACTTTCTGGATACCATAAACATCCTTGCTCACCCACAAGTGAATTAAGAGAGACTGGTGGCAAGTGTAAAGAACAAGTGCAAATGGACTTCATCCAATGGCTAGTAGATTTAAGTTATACTGCACACATAACATACCAAAAAAAGAACAAGAACTACCATTCCACATACACATTAGAGTTAAAGAGTGTAACTCAGTACAGTGAAATCTGGATTTTGATGTTTCTGAAGAGACCATTTCAGGTGACCACAAAGTCAAGAAAATGGAAATTTATGTAGCTACTGAAATAAAGTACGACAAGTACAGCCGTGTTACATTAAAAATTTAGTCTACATCAAAGTATTACATTTTTCTTTTGTGCCAGAAATAAATTCATGGTGCAATCTGCAGAACAATGGATTTTAAATTACAGGATTTCATATTTTGAACAGAACCACTAACACTATGCTTATGCATGGCAGGAAAAGGCCCCAACAGGGCTTTACAAGAATGGCCATAATTGACTGCACGTATGCTGCATCATAAGGAAATTCTCACCGCACGTGAAGCAGCATACGTGTCATTCAGTGCCAAAGGATTTAAAATTTAAACCAGCTCACTTCTTCCACATGCCCATCAAAGAAGGTTGCTGCTTCTTTGTTTTCTGTCAAAACACGCAGACCTTGTTCTCAGTACTACTATGGGCAGTTACTGCAATGTCAATGACATCAAAATTTATAAGGTATTTCCTCACACTATCAATGACCAGTGCTGAAAATATGTCACTGGAGGTTCACTTCTCCCACCATAATCTTCCTCCACCTTTCTCATTCCCCTCCTGCTTCTCAGACTTCATATGTAAACTTTGCACCCATCACTTGTTCTAAAGTCTGCAATGACAACTTATTCTTGCTGCCCTCAGCTGACACCAGCCATCTTTGGCTATGCTAAGTTCTGTCTCACCTTCACTACAACTGTTTAAGCCAAATTCACACTTCTGGGAGCAGTTCACTACTGTCACATACACATGTTGCCGTAATTCTGCAATGAAATTCTGTGCATCCAGAACGTACATTTTCATGATTGTTGTATCAAAAACCACTTTGTTATTTAGCAAAGAAAGAGTTTTTATTGTAACTTTCTTGCTGCAGTAATATTTGAATGAACTAATTATCCCCAGTTCAAGCAACTGGAGAATGGTGTTGCAGATTTTTTGAGGGGGAGGGTGGACTGACATTTTTAGGCAATGTGTGTCTTGGGGATTAGCAGCACACTGGTCAGCTAAAATTAAATCTGTCTTAGGAACTAATTTTGGCATCTAAGGCCTTCAAACAGAATACATGTCCTGTGTAACCCATGCACACATATTTTGTGACAATTTTTAAAGTAATGTGGGTTTTCACTCTTCCCAATAACTAATGATGGAGTTTGTCAGTCACATCAGAATTGCAAGCTACAGAACTATTATCATCTCCTTGGCATCAAGTCCACTAGTGCAGAGATCCCCTTTCAAGTTAACTCAACATCTTGTTAATGGCAGCCTGAAGAACAGCCCAGTCTCATCAGGACTATAAAGGTTCTTTGGTTCATATCCATCAGCAATTTTGAATAACTCCTTTTCTCCATTTCTCCACTTTTAAACAGTCTATACTGTTGCACTTCCCTCTTACAGTTTTACACACAACACTGTACCTCTGCATCAGATGACTGTACAGCCACTGTACATTCTTAAACGTTCAATATTTATCTTATAACGAGTGGAGCTTTTCTCATTAGCATGCCACTGATTAATGTACTGCTGGTTCTGGCTTGTTCAACCAACATGGCCAACAAACTCTCCAGTTCTTCAAATGGTGACTTTCAGGTTCTTTCTTCAACTAGAGAAACTGCTACAGTGTGTGTTACACTTAGGTGTCTTTCCTTCCTGTTTTTAACAACACCAAGTTGAGAATGTATGTCTTAACAAGGCGGCAAGTGCATAATGCATTTACTTATCTGCATCTCCTTGAACTAGGATGTTCTTTTGTTCTTAAATACAGAATGATTTTGCCTTCTTTGGTTCACTCATCTTAATCAAAAATGAATCAAAATCAGAAACTGAACTAAAACTATAGACTAATGAAGCAACATTACCACAGCAACCTAACAAGAGATGAAACTTTGTCACTTAAACTAAATCACTACCAGTTCAAAGAAGATTAAAAAATGCAACACCAACACAGCAGAATAAGTACACAGAACTTACAGTCATGACTCGTACCACAGGTAATTCTTCACTACACAGGTTTGGCTTGAGTAGTAAAGATGTTTCTGCTGTGCTTATATAACCTTGAAACTACAGAAAGGCAACCACATACAAATACAAGGGACCTGAATGCACAAATGTATGTTCCAGGAACATATAAGATCATTCCTACAGAAGTTTTGGTAGTACTGACACAAACATGCATACAGTAAAGGAGAACGTAGACTCCAGAAATGTAATATCCAAGTTTCACTGTACTTTAAAGAATACCTGGTTACTTCATAAACTGGGAATTTCAGTTAGTCTCAAATGAACAGAAAATTAACAATTTAACTAATTATTTTATGGAATAATTAGTTATTCCACAAACTACTGTACAACAGTGAGCCTTGTCCTGTCAATTCCATGGTTTGAGCCACTTAATAAAGGTATAAAATACTAGTACATAAAACTAGCCATACATTAAACTTGTACATTCCTGGAAGTAAGAGTATCAAGCAGCATGACAAATGATGCTAAAGCTACATAAAGTGTAAAATGAAACCATTTTTTTAAAAGGCCCTTAAAATTATTAAAAGTTAAAATAGTAAATTGCAATAATTGCAACAGCTGATCAAAAATAACCAGGATAGAATCTGTTGCACATAAACTGAAGCAGTTTCAAGATACTTCAGTTATCTCTTCAAAAATAAAATCTTCCAGATGTATGCAGTGACTGCAGCAATTCTTTCACTTTTTGTCTGTGCTATTCCTGCTTCAGAATGGCCTGCAGCTGCTGTGTTGTACTGACATGTATCTGCACATCTCTGAGATCTTTTCCTCTTCAAGGCACTAGGCAGCCTAGGGAATAGAATGACGTCACAGTGTACCAAATATGGTGCATAATGCAGATCGAAAACCACTGGTATGCTGTATTTTGCCAAGAACCTCACAAGAGTCAGGGTCCCCGGGCACAATGCACTGTCAATGTCCAGAATCCAGGTACTGGAAACCACTTGTGAGGCCATTTCTTACAAAATGCATCTCAAAGGCATTTCAAAAGTACTCTGTAGCCGGTGTGAATCATGTTGTGGCTTTGGGGACAAAATTCATTCATTCCTAAGGCCCTCTGCTTCTAAGAAGGAGATCAGAACTGACTTGACTTTTGACTTAAATTTTGCCATTTTCAAAAATGAAAATACAGCTCAAACAACTTGGACCATCTCAGCATTATTTCTCCATTGTCTTTGTGGTCATTTTACCAAGTATCCACCAGATTATATATCAAAATGTTGTTCCTTCAACATTCCAATTTCACAATGCTAACAGAGGAAGAAACATGCTTACACTATACATCACCTCACTCATAATGGAGTCTACCTGCCACCTGCTCCTCTCATAGGCAGCATCAGAAGATACAACCACATACTGTACAAGGCTGTCACTTTGATATTACACTAGCTTATCCACACACAGATCTGTTCCTTATCTTTGGTTCATCCTTCAAACACACTCAAAATACCATTTGTTGGAAGGTTTGCTGCAGCATTTGAGTTACATAAACTTGCCATTTTTACAAATACTCTTCTGTAATGTGCAGTTACTGTGACAAAAATATTTCTGAAATCCTTAACCAGTTCCTGAACTCTGTGTAGTAGCTGCTCAACATATTGATAATTCAACCTCTGGAACTTCATACAGCAGTAACCAGTTTATCTTCACACACAAACACACACACACCTACCTCGCCCTGACTGTAACACTAAATCAATTGGTCATTTCTCATTCCATGCTGATGAATATCTTTGCCTGTCTTTTCCAAAATCAGAACTATGAATAGGCATCCCTTCTTCCCATGTTCACTTCAGGTACTAATACAAACCAAAGCACCCACAAAACATTTAACATGTGACTTGTCAGAATGTAATTTCAACCTTTCAGTTTGTACACTGAGGCTATCTTTAGTTTCCCACCTTTCTTTCCATATATATGTTTCATTCACACATGTGGAACACACCTTAATTAATTCACAGTCGTCATGCAGTCAATGCTCTGCACAAGAATTATGGCTTGTTCACACACTGAGTACACCACAGTATTTGTGCATTCTACTGCACAGGCACAACAAATGAGTAACAGACTATAGGCATCTACATTACAGGTGTTTAAAAAATCTGTCATCTCCAAAGTATTTCTAAGCTCTAGTCATAAGTCATATGGCCTATCACATCTTTAGGCAAGGAACCGACCTTTTGAGCAGTCCCAAACACTGTTTCATAGGCAGTCTTCTCAATGTCAGAGTGGTAGGCCCAGTTCTTCATGAATTTCAGGCCTACACTCCAGTTATTGCCCCACATCCAGGTTACCATGTTCTCAATGACCGCATTAACTCCTCTGACACTTCCTTGGCTCTGGCTATGCCTGGGCATGCTATTTGTAATCTTCAACTCTGGTCACAGTCTTTCAGTTTTCTACAACTTTGTAGCAGAACTCACAGCCATTATTCAAGTACAAAACACATGGTACCCTGAAGAGGCCCTCCTGAACGTTATGTAGTCGTCACTAAAAACTTTGGCATTGTTAATTTCCTCACCAAGCCATGACTCTGTGCCTATTACAACATCAGGGTTGTATCAATTAAATTCCAGAATTCTAAAATCTTATTGCTAATACTCCTACAGTTTACCTGCAGCAAAACCAGTGGTTTACCCTCAGATATGTGCCCCATTGTTGCCACTACACATTCTTTCTCTGTTTATCTTTGGCCTCCCTCCTCTCCAGTTTTGTTGTCAGCTCATCACTCTCAGAAATTTTCCAGCCTGCCGTCATGTGTGCCTGAGCTGATGTCGTCCCCGTCTCCCCTGATGTCCTGTCGCTGGAGTTCTGTACCTCCGTGCATGGTCATTCGCTCCTCGACTTCTGTCTTCCACTGCTGATACCACACACTCTCACGTACAGTTGACCCAGTTGTCTCGCTCCCCTTCGGTTTATGTGAAGGCCAGCTCTGCTGAAGTCCCAGTCCACCCAACTACTAGGGTCTACAAAAGTCACTCCTAATGTATTCACTACCCACTCTGGTCTGTCCTTTGCTGCTCCAATGCGCCACCATGACACGTCTCTCCTCCGCAACACACCACTTAAGACTAACCTGGTTGTTGAGAACTTAGTCTTTGCTGTATTTATCAGGTCGTATACACTCCCATTACATAATCGAGGTTTCCAGTTCTTAAGTCGTTTGTACCTACATGGACGACTGTGTCTGGGCTCCCTAGGTCACTTTTCATGATAACTCTTTGTAGCTTCTCTGTTCTAATGCCCGGAAAGCACTCAAACTTCATGTCTGAACATACAGTTCCCACATTGCATATGATAAGTCTCCCAACACTAAGCATTCACCACCTTTAGGATGTCCCTGCACCTTTTCATGCCTGCTAGCTTCCCTTCCAGCTGTCGCTAGTTGTAGCTGTTCCTCCAGTGTCTTGTTTTTCCTTGTTATAGCATCAATTTGTTGTAAAGTGTCCTGTAGTTTTTCTTCTAGCTCTCTGAGCCTCTCTGAGTGACACTTATCACAAACTCATTTTCTACTCTCTGCCACTTTAGCTTTCACATTGCCACAGCCATTATGGAACCAATGTCCACGTGTCACATTGAGTCCCTGATTTCAGAATTCTGTCGCACCCACCGCATAACACGTGTACGATAATCCCCATTATCAAACAGAGAGATCACAATTATGAAATAAGTGGAAGAATGTAATCTTCCTCCATTCATCACTATCTGTGCAAATCTTATTTGAATTGCTACATGCCTCTGAGCAAAAAATTATTTCAAAGTTTATGCATAACCAAGAAATATGTGTTCTGTTGCATCCAATAAAAAGTCTGTCCCAAAAAACCATATGCTTCTTCTCCTCGTTCATTAACTTCATGTCTTCTGGTTTTCTTTTCTTTCTTTTCTTTCCCTTGTTATTGGACAGCAACTTGCACAGATCTTTGTGGCTGACTGCAATGAACTCTGGTCTTCATTGATTTGAAGAGACAGACAACTGGAGGACTGTGGTCTTGTTACTGTCACATTTAACCCTGCCTGCTCCATTCATATCTCAGTAATATTTTAATCAGTCCTATTACAATACTGGTAATGGTGAAGTTTTCCTATGAACTTGATGAGGGATCATAACATCGTCTTACTGAGCATTTTAATTGATCTTGATACTAAAAGCAATGCTGCCCATGCTATACCCAGCTTAATTTTATGTGTCCCATCCTGTATCTGTTTCCAAGATACTAATACAAAATTTGCCAGAAATTGTACCAAGGACATACTGATGAATCTCAGCTTTGGTCCTATAATTTTCATCCTTTTATTTCATGACACTGTTCTTTCCTTCTAACAGAATACATGTCACATTTTGTCATCACTGGAACTCAACCTCATGTCACCTTTTCTGTGGCTTGTACCTTTAGAAAAAAACCATCCATGTTATAAGGCTTCAACATTCAAAGCTAAAAGCAAATTATCCCAGCCATTCTAGAGATATGACAATACTTTTTATATACATGGGTCCATGCATCGTGAATCAAATTTAACAGATTTTCTAACTAGATACGACTTATTAAATTTATTACATTACTGTAGGCAGCTCTACATGTTTTGGGTGTTGACACCCATCATCAGGAGCTCGTACAACTGTAAATACATCTTCTGGTATTGATTAACTGGATCTACTACCATCTGCTTTCGTTGTTGAGTTGGAACTGTTCGAACTCAACAACGAAAGCAGATGGTAGTAGATATGGTTAACCTTTTAAATGCCGAGTTAAATCCCAGTTGTAAGTCCCAGCTCGCCGAATTTTTCTGAGTGGGCATTTAAATTTTTTGCATGCTTTTCGAAAAACGTAAATATTTCGCGAACCAAGTG
>Ga0123355_10022130_pt1 | contig 10188 bp, 6 predicted proteins | sample TergutEmb28metaG_3_FD_89872 | JGI IMG/M metagenome (GOLD analysis project Ga0123355, IMG submission 89872) | Embiratermes neotenicus P1 segment gut microbial communities from Petit-Saut dam, French Guiana - Emb289 P1 | ecosystem: Host-associated > Arthropoda: Insects > Digestive system > Gut ... | reverse complement strand
TGGCTATTATCTCCGTAACCGTTCTACTTTGGACATAGGTGTTTTGGATTATATCGGTATAGTATAACATAAGGAACACCCTCCCGAAGTCTGGTCCGTTCCTCCTGTTACACCCCGTATATACGTTTTCATGTACAGTGCAATAAAGTGCTGTACAGTACAGTACATTGCGGTACAATGCAGTACAGTACAGTCCAGTCCAGTACAGTGCAGTAGAGTACAGTACAGTGCGGTACAGTAGAGTAAAGTGCAGTACAGTACAGTAAAGTACAGTGCAGTACAGTACAGTGCAGTACAGTGTAGTGCAGTACAGTACAATACAGTGCAGTACAGTGCGGTAGAGTGCAGTAGAGTACATTATAGTACAGTGCAGTACAGTACAGTGCAGTACAGTACAGTGCAGTACATTGCGGTGCAGTACAGTACAGTACAGTACATTGCGGTACAGTGCAGTAGAGTACAGTACAGTACAGAGCAGTACAGTAGAGTGCAGTACAGTACAATACAGTGCAATACAGTACAGTGCAGTCCAGTGCGGTACTGTGCAGCGCACAACAGTAGAGTGCAGTAGAGTGCAGTGCAGTACAGTACAATACAGTACAGTGCAGTACAGTATAGTACAGTACAGTACAGTACAGTACAGTGCAGTACAATACAGTGCTGTACAGTACAGTGCAGTAGAGTACAGTGCAATACAGTACAATATATTGCAGTACAGTACAGTGCGGTAGAATGCAGTACTGTAGAGTACAGTACAGTACACTACAGTGCAGTACAGTACAGTACAGTACAGTAAAGTGCATTACAGTACAATACACTGCGGTGCAGTGCAGTACAGTACAGTACAAAACAGTACAGTACAGTGCAGTGCAGTACAGTACAGTACAGTACAGTACAGTGCAGTACAGTGCGGTACAGTGGAGTACAGTATAGTGCAGTACAGTACAGTGCAGTACAGTACAGTACAGTGCAGTACAGTGCAGTACAATACAGTACAGTACAATACAGTGCAGTACAGTACAGTGCATTATAGTACGGTACAGTGCAGTGCAGTAGAGTACAGTGCAGTGCAGTACAATACAGTACATTACAATGCAGTGAAGTGCATTACAGTGCATTAGATTACAGTGAAGTACAATAGAGTACAGTGCAGTACAGTGCAGGACAGTGCAGGACAGTACAGTACAAAGGAGTACAGTGCAGTAGAGTACAGTGCAGTACAGTACAATACAGTGCAGTACAGTACATTACAGTGCAGTGCAGTACATTATGGTGCAATGCAGTGCAGTAAAATATATTGCAGTACAGTGCAGTAGAGTACAATGCAGTACAGTACATTGCAGTACAGTACATTACAGTGCAATACAGTACAGTGCGGTACAGTGCAGAACAGTCCAGTGTTGTGCAGTAGAGTACAGTACATTGCAGTACAGTGCGTTAGAGTGCAATACAGTACAGTACAGTGCAGTGCAGTACAGTAAATTACAGTAGAGTACAGTACAGTGCATTATAGTACATTGCAGTTCAGTACAGTACAGTAGAGTGTCGTACAGTACAGTGCAGTGCAGTACAGTACAGTACAATACAGTGCAGTACAGTTCAGTACAGTACAGTGAAGTACTGTACAGTGCAGTACAGTGGAATAGAGTACAGTGCAGTACAGTACAGTGCAGAACAGTGCGGTACAGTGCAGTACAGTACACTACTTTACAATACTGTGCATTACAGTAAAGTGCAGTACAGTGCAGTACAGTTCAATACAGTAGATTACATTGCCGCACAGTACAGTACAGTACAGTAGAGTACAGTGCAGTACAGTACAGTGCAATACAGTGCAGTATAGTACAGTACAGTACGATACAGTGCAGTACAGTACAGTGCATTACAGTGTGGTACAGTGCAGTACATTAGAGTACAGTGCAGTACAGTACAGTACAGTACAGTACCGTGCAGCAGAGTACATTTCAGTACAGTACACTGCAGTACTGTACAGTGCAGTAGAGTGCAGTACAGTACAGTACAGTACAGTGCATTACAGTACAGTGCAGGACAGTGCAGTACAGTACAGTGCAGGACAGTGCAGTACAGGACAATGCATTGCAGAACATTACAGTGCAGTACAATGCAGTACAGTACAGTAAAGTTCAGTACAGTACAGTGCAGTGCAGTACAGTACATTTCAGTACAGTACAGTGTAGTACAGTACATTGCGGTACAGTGCAGTACAGTACAGTGCAGTACAGTACAGTACATTGCAGTACAGTACAATACAATGAAGAACATTACAGTGCAGTTCAGTGCCGTATAGTACAATACAGTGCAGTACAATACATTACAGTGCAGTGCAGTACAGTACAGTGCAGTATAGTATAGTACGGTACAGTGCAGTACAGTACAGTGCAGTACAGTACAGTAAAGTGCAGTACATTGCGGTAGAGTGCAGTACAGTAGAGTGTAGTGCAGTACAGTACGGTACAGTGCAGTACAGTGCAGTATAGTACAGTGCAGTACAGTATAGTACAGTAAATACATTACAGTACAGTACAGTGCAGTATAGTAAATTGCGGTACAGTGCAGTACAATAGATTATACTACAGTACAGTGCAGTAGAGTACAGTACAATACAATACAGTGTAGTACAGTACAGTGTAGTATAGTGCTGTACAGTGCAGTACAGTACAGTGCAGTACAGTACCGTGCCGTACAGTGCAGTACAGTACAGTGCAGTACAGTACATTAGAGTGCAGTACAGTACAGTAGAATACAATACAGTGCAGTACAGTACAGTGGATTATAGTGCCGTACATTACAGTACAGTACAATACAGTGCAATACAGTGCAGTACAGTACGGTACAGTGCAGTACAGTGTGGTAGAGTGCAGTACAGTACAGTACAGTACAGTGCAGTGCAGTGCAGTGCAGTACAATACAGTGCAATACAGTACAGTGCTGTACATTGCGGTACAGTGTAGTACAGAACAATGCAGTGCAGTACAGTGCAGTACCGTACAATACAGTACAGTGCAGTACAGTGCAGTACAGTTCAGTACAATACATTGCAGTACAGTACAGTACAGTGCAGTACAGTACATTACATTACAGTACATTACAGTGCAGTACAGTACAATACAATACAGTACTGTACACTGTAGTGCAATACAGTACAGTGCAGTACAGTACATTGCAGTACAGTACAGTACAGTGCAGTACAATACAATACAGTGCAGTACAGTACAGTGCAGTACAGTGCAGTACAGTACAGTGCAGTACAGTGCAGTGCAGTACGATACAGTACAGTACAGTATAGTGCAATACAGTGCAGTACATTACAGTGCAGTGCTGCTATTCTAGACTTGTTTTAACGTAACTTTTATATTCGCGACTTATTGTAGGAAATAATATATCAAATTTAATTAAATCCCGTCCAGTGGCAGTCCAGTTGTTTCATGTTGGCAGATGGATAGACATAACGCAACTAACATTCGCCTTTCGCAATCGTGTGAAAGCCTCTTAACACAGAACCTGATTAATGTTAACACAGCCAGTGTTTTAAAAGATAAAGTAAGAAAGGTAATTTTCCCTTAGGACAGGCCATGAAGGTCCGAATTTGGAGTAGATGTATAGCGCTACTCTTTCTTTAATCTCTGCTCTACATGTGGGTAGGTTGTCAACGCCACGCCCCAGCCACTTTGTTAACGCCACGCTCCAGCCACATAACCCACCGCTATTCTGAAAATATAAATTTTAATAAGAAATTAATTCCCACTTGTCAATATCCGCACTTGTTTGTGACGGTGAACTTTTGCTGTACCAGCCACGCATTCGGTTGTTATAGCTGAGGTATTGTGTTTTATATAGTTTGCTGGTACTGGAACTGAAGAATTATTTAAAATATCTGTAATGAAACTGAGGAACTAATTTCTGACGCACTGTATACAGTCAGTCGTTAGAATTTGTCGCCGTCCAGTGCCGTTAGAATTACGTCCTGTTGCCGAGCGGCAGCTCACAATTATAATGTTCCGTGGCCAGCCGCTGCAACAACAAAAGCAATGTGAACGTTGAATAGAAAATCGTAGGCATTAAACTTATTCATTAGGCATCAGTTCCAAACGACTCACCCCCATTTTGAAATGCTTCGAGTCTAGGGTGTGTATGAGGGTAAGTTTTGAGGGTTGCGTGAGAGAAAATTAAATCCGGGCTCGTACCGACTATTCAGGTTTTATGGGACGTGTAATGGGTCAGTACAAGACAACGCAAGTAGCTTTCGTGCAAAAGGAGTGTATAGTGTGAGTCTGTAGGCGTAGGTCAAACAGTAAAGGGAAGTAAAACACGAAGTGCCGTATAACATATGCGAGAAAATGGTGTGTATGTGTATGTATATATATTGGTGCCACTAATGTAATTTTAATACCTCGTAACCCAGTAACTTATTGTTTCCGAATTTTCAACTTAAATATTTAACAATAACATGGTTGCAGTTTATCCCTTTTGATGGGAAGTTAGAAGCTTTCGCGTGATTCGTCCTGTCGTGCTGTAAGCAGCTAAAATAAAAATCCAAGATTTTTTTGTCTGAATTTTTTTTCCTACAGTTCTAATAGAATTTCGAAAACAAGAGGACATCAGAAATTACGTTTTTATGTCGCGTAACGTCACAATTAAAAAACCTGCATAATTATGACCAGGCCCTGTGTCTGGCGAGTCCGTAGTCGTTGTTGGAAGCCCCGCAGTTTCGACTGCCGCCAGTCACACCTGAACTGCTCCTATCAGAGCTGACAATAAAAATCCAAAAGTGTGTTTGTCGTGCTGCATGTTCGGATTAACTGCAGTGGTGTTCAGGCACTTGTGACAGAAATGAAGCTCTAAACGAGTGTCTATAATCTGGCGGCTTAAAATAAGCTTTGGATCCATAAATGGGCCTGAGGATGACTTTTAAGTAGTCTTAACATGGAGATATTAAATATTCTGTAAGAACTGGGGACAAAATAATTAGTCTTGCAGATGAACAGAAAACAGATATTCAATTTAAGGTACTACAAAGCTTCTGTTTAATTAGGATAGTGCGGGGTTTTAAAATTATAGGGCCGCGAAAATTTCTGTAAATGCCAGCAGGTCTTACTTACTTAGTTACTCCATGGTGCAGAGTCCTTCTTGAGAAGCTAACTGGTCTGCAGTTAGTCAAGAAATTCCCCGCATTTCACGGAACCCGAAAGTTCATTACCGCACTCACAAGCGTCCGCCACCTGTCTCTATCCTGGGCCAGCCTAATCCAGTCCGTATACCCACATCCCACCTCCTGGAGATCCATCCTAATATTTTCCACCCATCTACCGCTAGGTCTCTCCAGTGGTCTCCTTCCCTCCGGTTTCCCCAGCAAGGTCTATACTGGTTAATTCTTCAGGCTTCCCCAGCGTCATGAAATAAAGACAATGTAATTTCGGAAAGAATTCTTATAGTGACTTAGAAAGCAGTTGCAGCATGAAATACATACAAGAACTACAAATGTTGTCAGCATGTACAGACGAGCTCTGCCATGGTGCATGGGAATAGGGTAGCGCGTAAATGTTATAATTTGCTTCTTATACAAGTATTCTGATATTTTGTGCGGTGATTGTTAAGTTTTTAGCTCTTCAGGACTATAATATTTCTTTAGAAGCTGACAGTCACTCAGCTAATATAGAACATTTTCGCCTGTTAGGGACACTCATTCGTGTGTTCACAGGTGTGTTCACAAGAGCCGCCAGCGGCTCGCTGTCTGTGTCACGTGAACACAGTCACACCTTCCCGGCCTATTCCTGTATGACGGTCGCTAAGCAACCATATCGCATTTCTGAAGTGTAAAAGTGGTCTATACGACACTTCCCGACTCACTTGAGACGATTTACCGCTTGACCTAGCTTGCTGGGTATGATTATCTATCCTCCATAAAGTATTTTCTTGACATTTTGCTATATATAACGCTTTTGGCGTGAGCGACTGAGTTACGCCACGTTGTCTTGACTACCAGCTCTTCCATGGTTACTGGGTTGATACTATATTCTTTGTGAGATACGCGCTCAGGCCGAAGAAATAGTGTTTATACACGAACTGAGATAGGTTATAGTGTTGTGTTAGGTACGAGGTAAGTGTACGGAAAGATTTGAACATTCAGAACATACTACAATGTAACATAACCAAATGGAAGCATTCAGATAAATTTAAAGACACGATTGTTTTCTTCTAAGGCTAAAGGAACGACGATTAAAGATGCTGTGGAATAGCGCGTGAATAATAGACCTTTGCGCCATACGATGAGCACATGGCTTATATATGAGTGTATCTTGTGTTACAAGATTTATGGGGCTCAGAATAGAAATCCGTGGCGATGTACGTTGACTGCGATAGACGTGCGTGTGTTAAAAGACAGAATTTCTTAACCAACTGGATAACACAGCTGCAAACACTTGAAAAAGATTCTACTGCAGTGAAGTTAGTGCGCCTGCGCATGTGTGTTTTTACGTTCGTGCTGAAGGCAGTGAGACTGAACCTAGGAGTAACACTCAGTATTTTGTCTAATTTCCTTTACGAATGCAATGGAAAACTTCCATTTGTCTTTACATGTTAACTTCTGGTTACAAATATCCCGTCTATTGGGAAATTTTAACTTTGAATAATATTTACAGGTTAGAGAAAACAAAGTGATTTTTTTTTCAGGAATTCTAAATTGCAAATGTTTTCTTGGAATGTTGCTGGTGTTTGTTGTTGCTGAACACGACTTTCCTTCCCAACTGGAATTTATTTTAACTCCGAAATTCATTAATGCCTTCAACGACGTACGCATATTACTGTTGATTATGAGTGTTGCCACATTGTTCTGCATGAGGGCTTTCACAGAGGAAAATTAACCTTTTAAAGCATGGCGTTTAGTTCATGTTCCAGCTGGTTTAACATTCAAGTTTCTGCTTTGTACCCTTCGGCTATGCTGTGTGTTTTGTATTTAATTCAAAACCGCTACTTTTGCCGTATACATTAACTGATTGCTTTTATAACCGAGACGGAGAGTGTTTACTGCACGGTACGGACTGGAGTTTCAAATGAAACGTTACACTCATCCTTAAGGTGTCAAACCGACTAGGCTATGGGCTAGACGGAACGTGGCTCGAATCCCGGTAGGGACAAGAGTTTTTCGTCGTGCGTAGCTCAAACCGCCTACCCGGCTTCTTATTAAATTGGCTTCGGGGTTAAAGCGGCCGGTACGTGGAGTTGTCCACTCACCTCCATCGTGCGTCGAAGCTACGAATGAATGGAGCAATATCTCTGCTCCCCTCCACACCTTCATGGCGTGAACAAGGAAAATTTTACCTTTACCGTAAAGGGTTAAACTGAGAAAATTGTGCCATTCGTATTCAGTTTTGTAATATTAACAGAACATCTCGTGTGCTCACGGTTAACGCTGTGGTTAACGTACTTTAACCGCGATCACATAAAATGCCATGTGAACCTTAAATAAGTAAGGAAATGGAAAGTGCACTGTGTTTGTCTGACTGAATTAAGCAGGAAGTCTTGCCGTCTTTCACGACTCCACGCCAAAGTGGTGAAACCTGCTGCAGGTAGCTGTTGCACTTCGATCGGGCCACATCGTGTCACTTGCCAAAAGGCAGCAAGCAGTCTTCATAGTCACTGCCAGTACAGCCTAAGTCATGAAAACATAGATCCAGTGTTCACAGACGTATGAATATGTTGAGTGAAAATTGGCTAAAGAACACCAATCTTCGCCCGATGTGAAGGCAATGAAGTTCTGTGCTTCATGTCCTTGACACCACCGTCAATGCTTGCTAGGAAGCAAAAGCAAGTATCGGGCAGAACACAATGTAACACTGTATCTGGTCTTACGGTATTTGTTCTCAGATTTTGCTGCTAAACAGAAGGAAACCGCGGTCTGAGGATCACAGTTTGTGAACCACAGCTCCAGTTGGCACTTTGTATTATCATATCCCTCATTTTTAACGCATAAACAAAAATGTATATTCATCACACGTGTATTTAGTAGCACCTTCACAGCGGCAGACTAATGAAATGTGATTCTCACAAAGTTAAATACACGGATCATTAGTTTCATGTCATTTCCGCCTTCTCACCATTTCAGGATAAAGCACAGATTTTTTTATGTTTAGTAATCCATACTGCAGCTGTGGGTGTATAGGTTTCGCTTTCGCTTTTGTTTTTGTTTTTGTTACTGTGGTTGTTTCAACACAGTCGAGAGATAAACAAAAAAAGAATACAACTCGGCACACAGCGTTCTGTCAATAGAATAGTATAACAAAGAACAGCTCCAATAGCTACATTCATGCCTTTTGCCATGTAACCTGCCTTTTGATTTCGTTGTTTAATGGATGAGTACGGTTGTGTTCAAACTTTATATTATTACTGTAAACAATACGGGCAACTTGCAACATGAACGGTGTCAATATGCTTTTTCTTCTTGTTTTGTTATTTTCCTGGATTTATATTGTCACTGGATACCTGCATGTCACATAATGTGGTAAGGAAAGGTCCTGTAGTAACAGAATCCGCATCTGCTAAAGCGAGGAACAGAATTTGTTACGGAACTTTAAGATGTGACCATTAAAGAGGATAACACGATGTGTTCAGTTAAGCCGAAAGGGAATGGACTAATGCTGTTAGTACGACAAAGACATCGCGAGCTGACCTTGTTTTGTTAAAGGGAGGGAATTGTCAGCAATAGGAATCGGTAAAAAGTCTACTTTCATTGCGAGATTTAGATGTTACTGCGTACTAAACTTGTCCTGTTTCTATTACAAACACCAAGTGATTAATCCTGGGCATGGAATCAATCTGTTGAGAGAATATGAAACGTGGTGGTACACACAGAATAATCTGTGCTCTAAAGGACTACTAAACACGAGGCTTAGAATTATATGCATTTTGCATATTGCGTATGTAGAATAAAACGGAATTTAAACTTTTACTTAGCGCCGATCCTGTTTCGTTATTTGTATGATTGACTCTAATTGAAAGTTTGAATGTAGTTATGTTTGAAGTACGCAATATGCAAAATGCACGTAATACCAATTCTATAAATGACAGAAGCGAAAATGCAGCAGGACACTGTGCCTCGTAATTTGCCCTTTAGATCTGTCAGTCGTTCCCAAGTCCATTCAATAGGAATGACGAAAATTCGTTGCAAAACCACATTCACTCCAGCTCGTCCAGAATTCGGATGTTAGTAGTACAGCCTGGAGTCATACCTCCACTCCTCCGGATGTCTTTATGACGTGCACAGTGACAGCTTTACTTTTACCTTTACCTTGTTTGATTTTTCAATTGATCTAATGTCATTCAATTTCATTGATTATTATGTGTATGGTGTTCTGGGATATGACACTTGGCAGTCTGCCAGATAAGGAAGTTTCGGAGGAATATGATGCCTCCAGCTTCAGGGCAGGAGTTTTTTTAATTCTAAAAACAATGACGTGCAGATTTTTCCTAAATGTCTTTAATCGTCCATTAAACTACACGATATCACGTCCCAGAATATGGACGATCTGAGATTGTTGAAGCCTTGTAGACTGATTACTGTACGTTATAAGCACACTAAGCAATTCAAATATGGGTACATAAGTAACTCACCGCCTGACCGAATGTTTCAAGTAACAGATCCTCATTATCACATACAACCGCCTAAACACTGGCCACCGGGGCTTCTAGGGCAGTGGTTTTGTCTTCAGTCCAGTTATAATGATAGCATGGCCATGCTTGTTTCTCCAGGACCTCGTACGTACAAGCATTTATATGTGGACTGTTGACTAGTTTCGCAATAATGTGTGATGACTTTATTTCGTCGCTCACTTTCACACGTAAATATGATTGGTTTTTATTGACGACACAAACAGCGTTGTGTGAGAGAAGACCGTTAAAGTAACTTAACCTTCTTAAATCTCATTGTAGCACCGTGCATTTTCGTAGAATCACTTCAATTTATCAACCAACGAATGCACATATAATTTCACATAAAACACTTTAAAACACTCCGATATGTTTCGATCTTGTCAGATCGTCATCAGGGATCTTTGTTCCTTGCTAAAGTTATATTCCAGTATTCACAATTCAATTCGTATTTGCAAACGAGGTGTTGTGGCAGCATATCATGTTGTGTGGGAATGTGTTGTGGAGCAGTGGCTAGGTGTGCGT
>Ga0123355_10022129_pt1 | contig 10189 bp, 4 predicted proteins | sample TergutEmb28metaG_3_FD_89872 | JGI IMG/M metagenome (GOLD analysis project Ga0123355, IMG submission 89872) | Embiratermes neotenicus P1 segment gut microbial communities from Petit-Saut dam, French Guiana - Emb289 P1 | ecosystem: Host-associated > Arthropoda: Insects > Digestive system > Gut ... | reverse complement strand
TTTTAGTTCGTTAAATATTTTTTGAGCGGGAAATAATCCTCAAAACATTTTTTCAAAAAAAACAAAAAACTATTTTATTTACAAAAACCCCCCCCCCCCCCCCCGAAAATCGTGACGTTTGTGAGGTGATGTTGGAAGATATTGAATGGTCGGGCACGCCGCAGATGACAGTATGGTGCATGCACATTATATCCTGGATACCTAAGGCTACAAATACACACTCAGAATAGGGAATGCTTATTGATTTTTCAGTGTAAGATTGGTTGCACAAACGCGCTCAGTGTTACGTCGCACTACCTTGCCTGTCTTGTTTCTGATTAATGATTAATACACAATTTGCTGAATCCAGTCTGCACTTCAAATTCTTTGTTGTTTTACAAGATAATACGTATCGAGGCGTGATGCTGAAGAAGAAAGAAGAAAATAAGGCAATGCGAGATTTAAAGCTTCCTCCGCGGTGTAGCAGAGACATTCGATCTTCCGTGAAATCACGGAGCCTCTTTTGGTGACTGCAGCCCCAAATTTCGGAATAAAGTACTGGTTTTATCTTCAAGAGGAGAAAAGGCCTCAAATACAACGCACACAGAGTATCAAGCCAAAAACTTAAAACTTATTAGCTTTAACATCCATATTATGATGTTTTATTTCATTATCTATATTTTATTTACTTACATTTTAAACACTCAAATTATATAACGTCTGATACTACAGTGACTTGGGAGTACTGAGTTAGGAAACTGTTGTGGAAGGACTATTTGAAAATATGTATAATGCCTGTCAAATTTACACAAAAATTGTGTTAGGTAGAAACTTAGAAATTTTATTACTTTAAATCCAGGAAGAGATCACTCAGTCACAGCCGCAAAAGTCAGCAATACCAATCAGTTTACTACCCTTTATTACGCTTGAACCCGGCAATGACCTGATCAGATCAATTATACTTTTAAGAATGCATGACTTTTCAGCTCTACTCTATAAAGCTTAGCGCGACCCGGTAAACGCCCTCACTTTCTAACAAATTGATCATCGGCTGTCCAGTATCTACGATCGATAGTGATTGAATATAATTATTACAAAGATTGTTGTAACGACACTACGATGCTATACCGCCTGCTGTTTATACAAGGTAAGGCATATTGACTGTATTCAAAATTTACTTTACTTCAAGTTGAGCAGTTCGGCAGTTATATTTAGGTTTTATTCCAAATTTACGCGTTTCGATTTAAAGAGGGAGAAGCGCAAGTAAATTATTTAAATATCTTATATTACATTTTTGCAGAGTTTGATTGATTTAGTTTACAACTATTGATCTGTTAGTTATTGTAATATAATATTTAGTTTAATAGAATAGAATATACATTTTTTACTTTTATCGAAATTGGGAATGAATCAAATGATTTTTCTGCAAATCCTTGAGTCCTTATTTTAATTAGACTTGCCAATTTGTTTGGCTGGTGGCGACGAAATTACTACCATAAGTTTTAGTGTCTTTTCCCGGGAAACTTGATGGAAGTCAAGCCATCATTTGAGTAGGAGGGCACTACATACGTGTATGTACAAATCTCGGTAGGCATAAATGGATCTAAGACCGAGATTTGAATCAGAGGCCCTGAACACCCGATTATGACGTTAACTGCAGCGTTAGATTCTTGTTTATATCTGGACGTAACGGAATCAGTGGGTAAAGAAAAGCTGAACATGGACTAATTAGAGGCTCGTATTTCCGGATTAGTGAACAAAAGTGTGAGTGGTGTGGGGACGACCACTTTGTGGCGAAACGGCAAGTTGGAGTGGCCAGAGATACTGAGAGGGCCCGATGCGCGGCTTAGGCGGATTAGGGTTTGTTGTCTGGCACCAGCGAAATTTTCGAGGGGATTTGATGCTATTCTGACAAGCGGGGTTTATCTTACCTAATGTGCAAGAGAATGACACTTCATTTTACGAGAATTGTTGTACTTCTCAGTTACGGAAGACGGTTACGTAATTTTTCAGTTAGATGCTTAGGTCTTTCTTTCGTTTGGTATTATTTATAAAACGTCCAATTATAAAATGTGTGTGGATGATAAATTTAATGTAATTTAGACAGAAAGAGTCGACGGACATTTTAATCACTAACCCGTAGAAATCTCGAGGAACTGATTTCAAACAATAAAAATTTCTGTAAGCATATTTGATCTCGGACATAAAATTGAAACCGAAACATCCCGACCACGAAACAGCAATAAATGCTCTCTCGATATTCGGTTTTACATCAGGAAGCAAACTGAATTACACGTAAGCATTCAGTCTAATTAACTCCATTAAATTGTCTCCAATGAAAATCTTGTAATATTTCGGATAATTTGACTGCCGTTTACATAAGAACGAAACAAAAAAATACATCGGAACCACATATACCCAGTGTGTAACCTTATATTCTATTTCCTTTTTAGTATCAACCTCAAATCCGACACTAGCTGCCGAACTGATCTCATCCCTTCAATTGTCCTACATTGTCTTTGTCTCTTGATGTCCTGTCCATGCTGTACGCCAATCTGTCTAGTTATACGTAAAGTAGTCATCCTATCGCGTAGGTTGACATCTAGAAGTTACGAATTTGCTTGAAGTTTCTGCTAATCGTTAAACACGATAAGTGTTTATCAAATATATCAGTGAGTGCTTTGTCTACACGTAGGATTCACAGCCTAGGAAATGTTGCGTGTGGTGTGTTCGGTATGCGTTTCTTTCTTCATTTTAATTTTTAGTTTATTTTTTCCTCGATGGAAGCCCACGTATATGGCAGATAGATTGCAGGGTCTGGATATACCTGCAAGGAATTCAACAATTGTCCATTTCCTTCATTCTTGGCTTGCTAATCCATTCTTTCCGGTTAGCATCAATTATGCAGAACCGATGATAGGGAAATTCTGAATGATGAATGAGATATTCTTTTTATTGTTGCAATGTTACAGTTTTAAAGCTGTTTTCTGTACTGCCTGGAAAAAAACACGAATTGTTTCAATTAAAATTACTTGCTTGCTGAAACCTGATACCAAAATATGCCCATTTAAAGGATGTGATACAGACTTACTGTTTATGGAAAGTCGTTACTTATAAAACTCCTTCCACAGGCCCGCTCAACCCGTCGCTCGCGGGAAACACGTTGCGCACGGAGGCATTAGAAATGAGAAAGCTTTGTTTTGACCCTTACCGTAACAAAGCCGAGATGAAACGCAGAAATAATTCTGAAAACCTAACACTTGCTTATTTATGGAGACATATATTACGTTACTGATTCATTTTGGAACAAGACGGGCAATATGCCTATAACGTAATATTGAGGCGCGTTCGTGCAACCTTTGTTGCAATGAAAAAGCAATACGTATTACATATTCTGAGTGTGTGTTTGTAGCCTTAAGTATCCAGTACGCAATGCGCATGCGCCCTATTGTCTGTATCCTGCCCTTCACTACAATATTTTTCCACATTATCTCATAAACTGCACGATTTTCGAAAAACAAATACAGACCGTAAAATGTTTTTTGATTTTTTCTACCAACTTTGTCCGAAACGTTTCTCGTTTTAAGAAGAAATCAACGAGACATGATCAACAATGTGTATTGGTCTTCATGTAAAATACCCGTTATTCTTGTCCGATTTTAATACGTATAACTTTAATTTTGTCGACATATTTCGAACAATACACAAATATTAAATTGTGTAAAAATCAGTCTGGTGGGAACCGAGTCGTTCCATGCGGTCGGACAGACGGACATGACGAAGCTAACAATCCTTTTCGCAATTTTGCGAACGCGCCTAAAAATTAACTGAAAATAGCGACACTGTAGCGTAAGTTATGAGTTGAATTTTTTAAATAAATATTTCTTATTGCTATCAGTATATTTTCATTCCACATGACGTATAGAAAAATACGAAGGTAGAATTAGAAATGTAAAGTACACGTATTCATCCTTCATTCTGTATATTTAACTTCATGTTGCCCGCACGCGAACCAAATGTTGCTGCAGTTGACCGCACCATATAAAGGTTATTTTCAAACTGAAACGGATAACGCTGTGTTCTGAAATGTACCCGTGAAAAGTTTATGGACTGCAAATATCTGAGAAGTGAATTCTGTGCAAGTTGCCTTGTGAAGGCACAGAGATGGTGCTGCAAAATGGCCTTGTGGCTGCAGGAAACGTGTTTTTCTTGCGGACATTGGGAAGATTTCAAAATTCGGAGCAACGCTACACAAATGTCTGTCAGTGTTGACCAATTTTGTTTCCCATACTTATCCTATTTTGCCGGGCTGTTCATCCATAATAGTGATAAACGTAACATAAAATATGCTTGCAAGTATTCGACGGATGTACTTTTGCAATTAAACTTCTGTGTAGCAGTTTCGTGGTCAAGTACCGATTTATTGAGCTCAAGTGGTAAGGATTCTGATTTGTTTTTGAACATGCTTTTCTTTAATGTGCCACAGACGTTTTGAATTGTATTCTTTCTAGTACTCTTCAGGCATGAGCTGGAGTAGCGTTTTAAAACTGGCTAAAACCACTTCGTATCATTCCTTTTCATCTCACTATATGCCCATAAATCAAGCTGTAATATGGGCAGGTAAGAGTCCAAACACAGCACATACATATACAATAAGCATGCATTTCGTTCTGCGACATGTTTCGACCTACAAATAAGCTATGTTCAGGCCCATGTGGGTAAAAACATATTAAGGAATTTAGATACAAAACGGGATATCAATCTGTAATATATTGATTCGGAGTACGTCCGGTCCAAATAGAGACATAGGCACAGGCTGTTCTGATTTGGTTTCTCTTCTGACGATGGAAAGGCCTATTTTGAAATAGGCTATGATTGCCCCTCACTCTCCAGCGAGTTCTTTTACTGTCGTTGAATGCACTTACTTGCTCACGACAATAAATGCTAAATGACTTGCAAAGTTTAAAAATAATAGTCCTTTCGTAATGTGTTAACGAAGATGTAGCGACTCTGTGTCGGGGGGTGTGTCGTCAGGGTAGTGGGACTGGGTTTATGCGAGGGGAATTCAAGGAAAACTCTGTGTCGTCCTGCCGTGCAGGTGACGTGGCAGCTACGTATGGTTTGACAGATTTTTGTCATGATGTCTGAGAAGCATTGTACCCCAGAAATGCCGTTAATTCTTACAAACGCTGAGCTAACCTACTTATTGCATGGAGCAGAGTGCTTAAGAAGCTAACCGGTTCTCAGCTGGCGAAGAAATTCTCCGGATTTTATGAACGCAAAAGTCCATTACCGCATTTACATGAGACCGCCACCTGTTCCTATTCTGAGCCAGATCAGTCCAGTCCATGCCCCCCATACCACATCTTTAAGATCCATCTTAAGTATTCTACCATCTACGCCTAGTTCTTCCAAGTGATCTGTTCTCCTCAGGTTTCCCCACAAAAGCCTTGTATGCACCTCTTCTCTTCCCCATACGTGCTATGTTCCCCACCAATCTCATTCTTATCGATTTGAATACCCGAATAATATTTGGTGAGGAATTCGTTCACATTGAGGGAGAAACGTAGGCTCAGGGTGTTTGAGAATAGGGTACTGACAAGAACATTTGGGCATAAGAGGGACGAGGTAACAGGGGAGTGGAGCTAATCTACACAATACATAATGGAACAGTCTTGGAATAATATATTCAGTCGAGAGGCAGTTAAAACTCTTACCATTTCCTCAGCATCACGTGATGCAGAAACATAGAGATCACCCCATAACATGCCTATACAGGCTCAGAGGGAATGTAAGAGGTACAGCTCCAACGCATTCGCAATCCGACGCTAGAAAGAGTTAGACGGTCAGCACTACGCTGTAGCTGGTTTAGTCCCGTGAAGAACCTGGTGCAGAAAAATGGCTGGGCTTCAGAGTCGGTGTGGACGGTACGGAAAATCTCGCCTCTTCCAAGACTTGATAACTGGACTGTCCAGGCCACAGCCAGTCACTGTACCGTCTACGCTATCCCGGCCGCTGAAGTATGAAGGAGTGATTCTGAAGCCCCAAACTTTACTAATTTCAGAAATAGTTGAAGAGTTATCAGCACCACCCTTCGTCCGCCTTAGCCCGTAGGAAAGTTCCGTCGGTGTCTATTGCGTGGTTCCCAGAAGCATTATCGCTGTTGCATGGATCTTGGTTTATTTGATTTCATCTTCATTAGATCGCGTTATAGCTCACGTTGTGTACTGTCGAATGATAGACTGATTAGTGCATAACAAAATTCAAAGCATCAGACAGTACACTGTCATGGCCTCGTTTGCGGTGCTGTCCCTGCGCTTAACATGTGGGACTAAAAAATTACGGAAAACCTCACATACTGTAGCTGCTTAGGCCAAGATTCGTATTTGGAACATATTAAGTACGAGTCAGAGAGCGGAATTCAGTTACTGAGAAGCGAAACATGATTAAAAAAACAATTTGCAAATCTCATAAACTGGACCACATAAATTACTTCACTCACACACGAAGCTTTCTGATTTGTAGCACTGATAAGACTAGATTTGCCAGAAATAAGAAGATATTCGTGTGAGCCACACTAAACAGCCTTTAATTGGGTCATATTTGTTGAACGCATTATCTGTCTTCTCTTTTTTTGGGGGGGGGGGATTGTTATAAAATATATCCCTTGTTTAATTGCAGTTTGTTAGAAGTTACACACACACACACACACACGATATAGGCATAAATATTTTAAACATAAGCCCTTCTTGTTCCACGTGTGAAATCACGAGGTACGAGTGGTTGAAAAATTTCAATTTGTGTAGGGTAGATGCAATCAGTCGTCTGTATTTCACTGAAATGAATTTTGATATATGACCACACTTCAAAACGCATAGCTTTGAATTGGATTTTGCGTTTCAGCCATTCCATGGCGCCACCTACGTGAGATAATTTAGAATTAAATCGTCTCAAAAATACCTCCGATAATATAGATACATGATGACCAGAAATTTATTTATGTAATATTTCTGAGTGAATGATACCAAAATATTTAAAAGGTATTCCACATCACCCTTAAAAGTTTCTACAAGGTGGACTGTATCATATCACCGAAAAACAGATCCTGACACTAATATCTGTGTTTTCACTATCCCCTACACTTCTGGACAGAATGGCTACATCGGCCAAACCTCTCGTTATGTCCTAAATAGGGTGCAGGAACATATAAGGGAACCAAATAACAGCTACAGCCAAAAACTCCACATTTACCTTATCCGTATTGTTAGGGCATTCTTGAAGTAGTACGAAAACCCCAAAAATTAAAAGACGAAGGCGGTGGCGATCTGAGTATTGTCTGGCCTCCTGTAACTTCTCTTAATTTTTACACGTTTATTTATATAACGCTACGCAAAAAATTCGAAAAAGGGTAAGTACCTTCATTTTTTGAAGCACACAACAATTTCTCAAAAAAAAAAGTTTTTTATTCGGTTACGAATGATCTGCGTTAAGTTGATTTAACTCCAGTAGCAGTCATCGTTCAAAATAATTTTTCAGAATCATCGTTGCTACAGCTTACTTTGCCCTACTTGAATGAAAATATCGACGGCTTCATTGTGTTATCTTATTTCTTCAATCTTAATTTTATTAAGATTAGTTATTTTAGAATATTTCAAAGTTGAAAGTGCAGTGGTTAGCACTAAATTATCTGATTTTTCGTCATCATAATCTGCTCCAAGTCCGAAGCTTTTTGGGCTGTTAAGACTTTCGAAGAAGCTCTTCGTTGATCTCGGTTCTTGACTGCCTGCAGGTTTACTCTGTGCAAGTGTATGTGAAAGTAGACTGACTTTATATCTTAAGAGACATTAATGGAGTGGCTTTTCCGTTCTTCCGTTTTTTTTTTTAACATGTTGGCAAATATTCACTTCTGCTGTGTCTGCATTTTTCTTCATAACTTATTTATATATGTTTTAAAATTCGTACAATAAACAGTTACAGTTCCGCTATACAGCATTTACGGATTGTTCTTTCTAATATAAGAACACTACGTTCTCCGCGAAGTAGGAAGTGCATAATTATTCATGATATATACTGGCTTTAGGCGTCGGACACTTAATACAAAGGTCGATCTTTATTTGAAACGGTACTCGTAGAGATCATTTCTACGCTCAGCTTCAAAGTAGTCTATCAAATGTACCTCGCAAATTTGGCTTATTTCTCTTCATTACAGTATTATGGTATCTTCCCGAACGGAATGAGACGTACCAAGAGATATATCAGTCAGGATATTCAGTCTTTCGGTCGAAGTTTGAACACGTGGCCTTCCTTGTACATATCTAGCAGGATTGTTACCCCTCGACCGCGCTATTCTACTAATTACTGGACAACTCCAGTATAACATATCATTTCGACATATGAAATGCGGACTATGCACGGCAACATCCGCACCGCACACACGACCTACGCAGCCGCTCTCAAGACCACCATCCATCCAAAAACTAAGTGCAGAAAACCATATGCTGCAACTCAACATCTAATGCTCCTGATGATGGGCGTATTTACCCGAAACATGTCGAGCTGAGAATACATTAATAAAATTACCTTGTTGCATCAAGTTGGCGTTTCAAGTTATTTTATGTCACGTGTGTTGTGTACCGGAATTATCCAAGTTTTATTGTCCGTCATCTAGACAACTCCATCCCACTCCAACAGGAAAGACACTTTAAAGCATCAAGTTGTAGTAAATAATATTTTTAATTTCTGTTCTTATCTCACAAATTTTAAATCCTCACACAATATATCATGGTGATAAAATAAATGAGATTGAAATGGGCTGTTCCAGTGGTACGTATGGAAGGGGGAATGTGCTACGGGGTTTTGTGTATAAACCTGACAGAAAAACTCCGAAAACATGGGCTTTGATGTGAGGATAACATTAACACTGATTGTAATGAAAAATGGTGAGAAGGTTTGGACTGGACGAATGTGTTTCGGGGTAGGGTAAATGGCGGGCTGCTGTGAACAGGTTAATAAACCTTCGAGTTCCATTTAATTGCGCAAAACCTTTTTAAAAATCTGAGGACTCATTTTATCTTCGAATAGGACCCTGCTCTATGTAGTTAATTCATACCTCACATAAAACACACTCAGTCTTACTAAAAATACCGACGAATTAATGCTGCGTATTGAAATAATCGCTTTTACTTGCGAGACCAAAGGGCTTTGCGGGAAAAATACAAGGGTTTCGAATGGTAAAGCAGTTGATACACAAATTTACTGTGCTTTAAAGAGTTGAAAGGCGTAGTACCACTTAACGAAGGGAGAATAGCGTTCCTATGTAAAGCCCTAAAGCACTGTGGATGTCTGGGGAAATAAAGTTTAAATTTATGTGTAGTGGCGGAGGTTTGTTTCACTCACAGCAGAATAAACGCTCCTGAAATAAACTGCTGTTATTACTCGTCCCATGGTGCCTCTTAGTAGAATTCGTTTCCTATGGAACTTCTGATAAGTGTTGTGATGTCTTGGTGCATTAAGCTTTTTAGAAAGAAAATCAGTCAAATCTGTATTTAAAAAAAATTGACGTCTTTCGCTGTACAACTGAATATGACACGAGAATGAGGGTGGTGTTTCTAAAATTGGGCATTTTTGAGACTTTTGAACATGAATGTGAGACTGTCAATATTATTATTATTATTATTATTGTTGTTGGAGATGTGATACTGGGTAAAATGATACACGGGTAAAGATTTTTGGGGAGATCGATTACCGTCTTTTCTTCTTCTTCTTCTTCTTCTTCTTCTTCTACTTCTTATTCTTCTTTATGGTACACGTAAGCAGTGGTTTCCTTCGATATTCTCTTGTCCATGTGTAAAATTACACTGCATCGTAGCCTAGATGGCCACAATACGAACTGAGATTTGTGAAAATCTCAAAAACTTACCATTCTTCCTATCACTGCCTTATGTGTTCACCACATCGGATAATGTAACAAATGATGTCTGTAACTCTTAGGAATCATTTGTCAGTGCCTTCAGCCGAAGTAGCGTAGCGGGCATAGTGACAAGGCTACTGGCTGCTCTGCCCGGGTTTCAAATTCCAGTAGGGAAAGAGATTATTGTCTTCTCCAAAACAGAGAGATCGGCTCTGGTGTTGTTTCCTGGGGACAATTCGGCCAGGGCGTGAAGTTAAACACTCACCACCATATAGTGCCGAGGTTAAGAATGAATGGAGC
>Ga0123355_10022128_pt1 | contig 10189 bp, 12 predicted proteins | sample TergutEmb28metaG_3_FD_89872 | JGI IMG/M metagenome (GOLD analysis project Ga0123355, IMG submission 89872) | Embiratermes neotenicus P1 segment gut microbial communities from Petit-Saut dam, French Guiana - Emb289 P1 | ecosystem: Host-associated > Arthropoda: Insects > Digestive system > Gut ... | reverse complement strand
TGTATAAGACTTGAATATTGCTTTATTGTATGTCTTTTACTTCAAGGTGTAAATCAGTTGATTTAGGTGGGCGGTGATGTTAAATTACAACTTGTATGTTGGTAGGCATGAGAGAGGTGTGCGTGGAGGAGGCAAGATGGCGTGTGAGTGAATGAATTTGTATGTGTGTTGTACTCAAGACAATAAATCAAGGTAAGGTCTTGTGATTTGACCTATAACTACAGTCCATTAAAGCCAGTACCTAAAGCAGGTGACAGGAGAAGTAAAACAGTCAGAATACAGTCAAAGCTGCAATTCCTGTTACTGGATGTTGTTAGAAGCTGTGCCAACTGTAATTCGACCATTCCATGAACTGGCAGCACCCAGCACCTATTTTGAGAGTTCTGCCACTAATTATTAGTGCTTGTTGGGGTTTTTGGATTATATATACACACTGCTAGAAACGTAGTGATGACAAGGGAATAGAAAGTGTAGCAGGGAAAATGGGACAGGATATTAAGTGACAAAGTAACGTTTATCGTCTGGCCTTTAAATTCTAGTATAGCCGCTGATGGGCGTGGTTATTTTTGTTTTAAATTCCTATTTCTGCACCTGGTGATGTTATCCATTGTATTTCACACATTTTAATGCTAACATCTGTAATAAAATTTACAGTATTAAGAATGGATCCATCCACCTGTGGTCAAAGTTTTGAAACAGTCCTTCTATTATTACACAGTTTAGTTTAGGATCCTTTTTAAATTTGTTAATTTTCACTTTATGTCTTAGTTTATGGAATTATTCATTTCAGATATCATCTAGGATGTATGGGGTACACTGTGCTGTGTAATTTGGAGCGGACTGTACATGAGTGTTGTCATCCTATTTTGTTAGCAAGTTGTTTATGTTGAGCTATCTGGGTGGGGAGATGAATGAATTCGTATTCCTTGAAATTAGTGGGGGAGGAGAGGAACCAAAACAGACATTTATCATATTGATTTGTGCAATGTGGGACCAAAGGCAGATATCCTTCATTCTGCTATAAGTATTGTTACATAACTATTGTGATATGTAGTTTCATGTTTATGTGTATCTCTCTCTTCACCTCAAGAGTTCAGTCAATTCTCTGTTATAACAATAAAATATATCAGGCCCAGCATTGCAGGTGATATAGACATGCTTAGAGATACTTCATTCATTGTTGGTTTTGCTCTGTGGTGAGTTGCCTTGCTTCAGAGTGCATTTGTGTGGCTAGAAACTGAATACTGACTGAACAAGACATCACAGAACAGATATTAGAATCTGACTCTGACACACATTTATCTGAAGATGAGGGAGTTTCTCCTCAGTTTACTGACAACACGTGCTATTGACCTTCTGTACTTGTAGTCTTCATGTTTACAGGAGGTCCCATTTGGTTATGATAAACAGAGGCACACTATGTTACTAGAGATCCTACTTCATTTATTGTTTTTTTGCTCATCTTTTTGAAATCATGTAGCATATTATCACCAGTACTTGGAAACATTGCATGAAGGACAGTCCCCACTCCCTGATATGACTCTTCAAGAAACATTTGTTCTTGGCTCCTATTGTTCAAATAGGGATGATTGGCAGGATACTTTGAAGTGTTAGGATCCATTCAAGGACATTTTTATGTGGACTTTTATGGAAACACTAAGATATGAGACAGATTCTTTTATATTTATGCACTTCAGTGATAACAAAAATGAACCTGACGTGATGGATGAAAACTATGAGTGACTTTGGAAAATTAGAACTATATTTAATGAGCTGAGTGATTCATATGCTAAATATTACAGCCCAACTGAATATGCAGCAGTGGTGAAATTATTATGCTATTTAAAGGTAGAGTCATTTTCGAACAATGTGTATCAAAGAAACACAAAAGGTTTGGGATCAAAATTTACAAACTTTGTGGTTCTAAGGAATACACACACAATATGAATGTGTATTAGGTAAAGACAGGAAATCTGCATCTTCAGTAACAGCTGCTCATGGAAGGATTCAACATATGGGGTACAAATTGTACATGGACAGCTGCTCCTAGTCACCAGATTTGTGTGCTGTGAGACTATTAGACTGAATGCCTATGAATTGTGGACAGAAAATTTTGAAGTGAGGTAACAGTAGCCTTAGGTGAGGCATAATTTGGCAGCCATAGTGTGGAAAGACAATCAGAATACCAGCATACTGATAAATAAATATACATGTACATTCTCCACCACCAGAGGGAAATTTCTGTGATGAGCATGGAAATCCTCTGAAACTGCCTGTATAAAGCCTATAATACACATTTGGTTAGTGGACAAATCTGACCACATGATAAACTCTTGCACCAATAGCTGATGGACCTGGAAATTGACAAAGAAGCTATTTTTCCACCTTCTTGACTTACCATTCCTACCTGTTTCATCATTCTTGCATCTTGTGGTTCATAATTATCAGACTGACTATTCAGACTGACAGTGGTGAAGAATCTAGTACAAGCGGCAGGAAGAATTTCTTTGCCTCAGACCAGGCAACACAGGAGGCGGGCCCCATCCTTGTACCAACCAGAATGATGAGGTGTATGATACAGCGTACTCTGCTGTTTGGAAGGGAAGAGAATTTGGTGCTTGTGTGTTCAGCTGAAAACAAAAGAACAAAATTTGAATGTCCAGAATGTGGCCTTGTGTGCTAGCCCATGTTTCAAGGTGTATCACACTAAACTGCATTTCTGAGGACCAACTGACATTAAACTGGAACAGTGGATTAGGCAGATGTAATTACAAATACCGTTGTATTTGCAGAACTGAAGTTTGGCTGCAGCAGGATTTTTACAAGCAGTAAATAAACCAAATATTTATGTATATAATTTTTAAACATTATATCTAATGCCTGTAATGTATGCAATCTGTGTGTGGTAAGATGATCATCCTCCAGGAAGTGGTCAACCTTCTTTTTTAAGATAGCATCAAGATTTTTTTGCAACAGATGGCTGCTGCAGTGTGCCGTCTTTGTTGCATTTAGTGCAGTGGTGAATTTAGCAGAGTTCACTGTGATCTGTGTCATGTAGCACAGCCTACAATCCCCTTGATGCTTACTCACTTTAACCACTTCAGTGTGTTTATTATAAATTTCAGCTTCATAGTTCCTCTGTCCTATTAACACTGTCATTTGCACGTATTTTATGAGCCATAATTGCCCAGAACTTTTTTATCAAAACAAAAATTGCAACCGTGTATACAAGCCATATGCAATTTGTACTGCCACTCTTGGTGCACGCTTGTCACATGATGTCATCTGCACTTTGCAGCCACAAAGGCTGCTAACTTTGTGGACTGACATAATCTCATGCAATGGTTATTTACTATTTTTCATTGACAGAGTGGTCTGAGAACAGAGCTTTATTGTGTTGCTGTCATGTGGGGCACATTTGTAACAGGCAAGACAGTGCCTTTTTAAGGTGGACTTCATACATTGTATTAAGTTTTATAGTTGCAGGACAACTCTTGAATGCATGAAAGGATGTATGTTCAGAACCCATGTGTGATGGACACTAGCTTCTGCCATAATGGTTTTAAAATGTTCCTAGACTTACTAATAAATGTGATTGTTGTTCACAGGGCTGCCATTTGAGCCTGATGTAGCTGAGTTTGACAGGGTATGGGCTCAGCAGCAGTCTAGATTTATGCATCCTGTTACCCTGCTTGTAGCCTTGTTGAGGAACCAGGATGAGGTATGAGATGTCACTGTACCCTCAAGAAAACAAGGGGTAGCTCTAACAGGAAATGAGTAAAACTCTGAAATGTAGGATTCAAAATGCACCAGTTATGTACTTTGATATCTGAAAATAATCAGCTGACAGTTTTGATATATTGGCGGCAGTATAAAGATGTCTCTGTCATGTCATGATTTCAGTTTAAAGTGTTTGCAGCTAATTTGTTCTCCTTGATGAGGAGTTCATTGACAGCAGTGGGGTGAAATGAAATGTCCACAAACACTTTGTTGCTGTGGTTTGATGTCCATATGTCAGATTTATATTTCAGGTTGTAGATAAGACAAGGAGGGGTGATGGTATGGCAGGTGTTAATGGCATTGTTCCTTTAATGCATCATATGCTGTGTGAATTTTTGTTCAGATGCTGTTTCTGTGTCTCACTGGGCTATGTCTTTTATGTGTTGTATGTGTGCTCTATCAAGTATGAATAAAAGCACTTGTTGTATTAGCTTATGTAGGATCAGGCTGTATGCAGGTTAAGTGGCAGGGATCAAGGTACAGTAGTGGGGACACTGATTTGCACTGATAGGGATCAAAGGAAACTTCTGGCTTTCAGCTGATGATGCATTTGATTAAAGTCAGTTTGACTCCCTTCTTACAGGTGATGAAATTCCATTCACGTGTCAAGCTGTCTGCATATGAGAGGGACCTTGGGCTTTTTGTGGTTGAGCACCGTGGAGATAAACCCTCTGTGAAACCCTTGAGGTAAGTGGGAAAATCCAGTTCATTGGATATTACAGTGAAATCACTATCTATCATTCCTGTAGGCATTGTTTTCCTGCAGTTATTGTATGTTTATTCCAGGTTTGAAAGATTGTCCATATAAGCATTGTATAATTATATTGGAAGTTTGATTCCTCATGGTGTCATTTTACTGTGTCACTGCATCAGAATTGTTGGTCCTGACCCATGATATTCTTGGTGTGATGATTTCTGAGGAACAAAATAGTGAAATTATGAAAAGTAGCCGTAACCTGCCCATACAGTGCTTTAAAAATGTTGCCACATCTTGCCCAAGTGATAAGTGATGGTGAAGCTGGGGGGGGGGGGTGAGGGGGAGATGCTGAGGAGAATGTTGCATAAATGTAGTTATGTTCATGCTCCTCATAAAAGTACAGCCTTTTGCACACTGATTTTGTCTGAACAGCTTCATGTTCAGATGCTGTGTACTGAATTTGATTCAAATCAGACAAAAAGTGCAGAAAGTAGGGTGGTTATTCACTTTTGCCCTTCAGTAATATATGTCTTGTGTGTGCTGGCTTTTGCGAAACTCATACTTCATAGACAACTTTTTGTACAGAATTCCTACACTAATTTTCATGAAAATCCGAGAGATTGTTTAGTCACTGATACACGGTCGCACATAGACATGTTTTCCACATAAAGAGTACCTAAAATGTGATTTGCGTGTAGGTATTAAAGTAACTGTTGTGTTTTATTTGGTAGGTGTGGTTGGAAAATTTATAATTTTCATTCTTTGCTTTCTTGTGTTTCTGATGGTGCATTCCTGCAACTATCATTTCACTGAATATGTCATTTTCTTCTCCTTGACCACTCAGAAACAGCCATTAAAAGTTGCACTGTATTATCCCATTTTTTTGACATTGCTAGAAACTTCTCAGCATAATTGTGTATATTTTTATTCCTTCCAAGCTTCGTGTGTTTTATGTCCATGAGCTAGACAGCATGATATTCATTACCAATTTTTATGAGGATTCATGTTAGTCACACAATGGAGCTGCAATTGGCAGCGTATATCAGAATTACAATATTCATATTTGTGTTCAAAAGTTCACTTGGATCTCAGTGTAAAAAGCGATTGTTTCTCCAGAGCATTGTTCATTGATTATCATAACAAAAGCGTGTTTCACAAGAGAAAGAGTTCCTTAAGAGTTCTGATGTAACTGGCAGCAGTGGCAATGATGTGTGCTTGTCAGCAGGCCATACCAGCTACTGGTTGTCAACAGTAAAGGAAGAACAGGTGATACAAAGGAGTGGGCGTGTGAGGTGCTTAAGTACAGGGGTGCAAGTGCTTTGCTGTGTGAGTTTGAACAGTGGACTGTGCCAAGATTCCCCTTGAATGGCAACATGCTGAAGGAGAAGGGTGTATCAGGTGAGAATACAGGTTGTGGGTTGAAATCACTTCATATACTTGAATTTTTTAAAGTGGAATCACTCTCTGTACATGAATATGTCAGAAGGATTTTTTAACTGAATTGCTTAGAAGTAAAGGAAGACCATGTGTATTATTATTATTATTATTATTATTATTATTATTATTATTATTATTATTATTATTATTATTATTATTATTAATAATTCTGAATGTGCAGGAAACAGAAAAATATGCAGTACAATGTGCACAAACTGTGTCACAGTTCTCCATCTCAACTGGTGGCAGGAATGTCAATGTAGTGTAGTATCTGTAAAAAGAAAAGGAAGTCAGCACAATGAAACTAAAATCTGTTTATACTGGGCTAATTTTTGAGTTAAACCGCTTAATTATCAAGACAAATTACATGTGTGTAGCTTTTAATTTTGTTGGTAAAAATACGTGAATCTGTTATGGACTCGAAAACATTATACTGTAAAATTATATTGAAAACACAATTTCAGAATTTGGTTTCTTTTTAAATAATTTTCAATAAAAGAAATACAAATATTACAATATACATATGACAGCAGTTGAAGGAAAATGCATCTATGTATCTTCATAAACAGGCTGAGTGCAAATTTTTTACTGAAACCTTACATTTTGCTACAGTTGTGGCTGGCAGTTTTAGCAATGCTACAGACCGTTAACACAGTGCTGTTGGGCCACGTAGAAAGTCGTGATTGCTATCCCATGCATTGTTGTTGGGTCACGTATTTCTGTGTTTTCTTACACGACGTCCTGCACATCCGTTTGTCAGCTGATCTGGCTCACTTTTTGCTTCAAGGTTATCGACAGCTTGATGCAGGATGCTTGGGTCTCAAGTTGCAAACAGACCAGTCATGACCCCTTATTTTGAGAACCATAAGACTGCAACAAAGGGACCACTCATTCAAATACCCTCTCTGTTTTCCTTCAGTTGCAATCATGGCTTTGTGTAGGAATGTTCTGCAAGAGGACGATATTTTGTGTGAGTTATATGTGGCTACACTTTCTGAAGTCTCTGATTATAGTGGCAATGAAAGTTTGGACAGTGACAGTGACGTCCCCACAACTAGTTCTCATAAACAATTGCGATCTTCTACTGATCCACTGACCGCACAATTTCCACACCCATTTTTCCTCAAATTTATGAAGACAATTTTCATAACAGTGTGAGATTAGCACATACAATGCTAGACAGAAACTCTGCGAGTCTGCGGCACTGCGAGGGCTAACAGGGACAATCCACATGACCTAGAAGAGGAAGGCAAGCTCTTGAAGAAAGGGAAGTCAGTGTTCCAGAGGAATGGTGACTTAATGGTGCAAGTGTGGAAGGACAAGACTTGTGTGAATGATAAGTATGATCGATGGCGCGACAATTGTAAACAAAGAGAGGAAAGACAGGAAAACAAACATGGAAATAAAGAAGCCTTATTCTGTTGTCCAGTACAATAAATTCATAAACAACATAGATAGGGCAGACCAGTACCTCAGTTACTACTCAGTTCTGAAGAAAACTGTAAAATGGTCAAAAAGAAGGTGGTACCATATCTGCCAAACTGTGTGCGCTTCAACGCATTTTTTGTGTACAGGACACTAAATACAAACAAAGTGAAGTACAAGAAATTCCTGCATGAGGTAGGAAGGCCCTGGATATCAGAAGTCCAGAATCAAAGTGAGTCAAGTTCTGATAACTTTCAATTGCCACAGAAGGATCCTAAACAGAACCTGCCACGCAGACTCTCCAGTGATTTCAGAATACACAAACTTAAAAACATTGTTGGTGGTGGGGAGGGAAAAAAGAAGTATCCTTCAAGACAGTGTGAAATGTGTGCTGCACCTAAGAAGCAAAGTGAAACCTGAAATATTTGTAAATTCTGCATTGTTCTGCTTCACAAAGGGTCTTGTTTTGAGAAATTCCATTCAGTGACAAACTACTGGACTATCTATATGCAGTTTCTGAAGTCTGAGGCTCAGGAGCATAATCTACAGTGTCAGACTGTAAGTAAGAATATGTTGTGGGGTTGAACATTAAAAATGTTTTAAAACGTCTGGGAACTGGGGATATTTAATTAAAAGACCATCCGGTTGGCAAGGTGTTAATGTGGCCTGTGAAAGCATAGTTGGTATAGTGGTATAGCTATGGGCTGGATGGTCCGGCAATCAAATCTCAGTGAGGGGCGGGATATCCCACACCTGTCCGGATTGGCCCTGGGGCTCACCCAGCCTCTTGTACATTGGGCAGCAGCTTGTTCCTAGAAGTAAAGCACTTGGGGCCTGGCTTTAATTACCCACCCCCATCTAGCATCGAGGTGCAAGAGGGAGTAGAGCTATACATCTACTCCCCTGTCTGGACCTTCATGGCTTGTTCTAGGGTGAACTGTACCTTTACAGACCTTTACCTTGGTTGTGAAAAGTTTTTGTCCAGAATTTTGTGCCTCGCCTGTGAAGGTCCCAGAAGCTGCACTTTTTATTTTCTTGGCCCACACTTTTTTGAAAGATTAAGTTAATAATATCCTGGGAACTGTATTCGGCTCATAGGTATGTATAGTAGTCATACTGTAGCGAGCAGAACATCCATTTAAGATTAGTCAGCAGGACAAGCATTTCACACCTTAAATCAAGAAAAATTTTAAGTAAGGATTGGTCTGAAAGTGAAACAGAAAATTAGTGCTGTTGAGTCAGAAACAATAAATTTACTTGTCATTTAAATACTTAATGATGTTTTTCTTTATTGTATTTTGTACAGACAAACTCTGATGTAGCACCTGCAATTAGAGGACTACCCTTACTTGGCACCAATGAAAATGTGTAAACATAAATTGTACTTATTGTACCATATGTCATTTTACTACCACCCTCAAGATACTGCCACAAATTGTGGTAAACAAATGGTGGCGCATATATTTATTTTATCGGACACAACAGGAAAAAGAAGTTGAATAATGAACTACAGTTAAGGTTGCAGGGCCCAAGACATTCTGTGCATTCATTCTTCTGTCACCAACTGTGGAAAGAGAATGTGTTACAGAACATGACTTCACATAGAACAGACAACACCACAAAATGAATTGTAAATGTAAAATGAGTTGCATGCATGTGTACGTGGAATGTAACTTTTTAAAATAACCAGGCATAATGTCTGCTTTGTTGGTTGTGTGTGAGTGGTGAGGAGCAGCTCATTCTTCCCATGTTTATATCTGCTCAAACTGGTATCTTCAATCTTGTAGAGAAGAAGTGTCTCCTGACTACTTCAGAACTTGATACTGCTATACAAAATGTAAGAATTGTGGCTTCCTCAGCTGCCTCTTTATCACAACCACTACTTTCATCACCATTTCCACTTCATTGTGCCTTTCAGACTTATACAGTCATGGTTGCCAGTGTCATAGTGGTTTCATCTTCATTCACAAGATCTGAGAACTGAATTATTGGGTTTGAAGTTGGCTTTCTCCAGGCTTCCACATCAACCTCCTCATTTTCCTTAGAAGTTTTTGTAACTCTTGTGAAGAGTGTTTTGCTTGATAGTTTGCAGTTGATTCTGACATTGCTTCATTTCCATCGTACATAAATGTGGCATTATTCATGGAACCTGTACTTGAGAGTTCTAAACATGAACCCTTAATTGAGGCTCCAGAATAGTGTATGTACCAAACTGCACATCTTAAATGCCATAAATACCTGCAATTGAGAAAGCTGAAACTGAGAAAAATTGTCTTATCTAACTAGGAGAACAATGGGTCAAAGAAGCTTGTAAGTTGGTTATTGGGGGCCTGCTTTCCAGCCTGTAGCCTGGCCTGTAGATGCAAATTTAGGAAGCCAAATGGCTGAAGTCAGGCAATAAATGAATTTAATGGAGTTCTGTCATGCATAACACAATTATATTGCTATGATAAGTAGTTTTGGCCCATTTTACGGACCATCATCAGAACTATATACCAGAACCCATGAAAGGAACTACACAATCATCTATATATTCTTAGAGAAAGAGATCTCTTCCTTAACATAGACGTTTAAAACTGGTAAAATATGCATATGATTTGGGAAAACAATGTACATTAAATTGGATAGAAATATATATGAAAATATGTGAAAAGCTGTGTATTAAAACAGGAATAAAATTAATACTCAATAATAAATAAAATAATAGTTGAAGATTAAGAGAACAAATTGATGTCACAATTTATTAAGTTTTATTTCACTTCTTCTATGCTCAACATGTTTCGGACATTAATACATCCATCATCAGGAGCCTGCGACTTTTCTATTGTATCACCACATTGGTTGTGTGTT
>Ga0123355_10022127_pt1 | contig 10189 bp, 7 predicted proteins | sample TergutEmb28metaG_3_FD_89872 | JGI IMG/M metagenome (GOLD analysis project Ga0123355, IMG submission 89872) | Embiratermes neotenicus P1 segment gut microbial communities from Petit-Saut dam, French Guiana - Emb289 P1 | ecosystem: Host-associated > Arthropoda: Insects > Digestive system > Gut ... | reverse complement strand
TTTTTTCACGGGACATTTAAATTTACGTACTATACCAGAAACGCTTTAGAGCGTTTAGAGGGGGAGGGGACTTTTAAATTCCGAGCGCTTTGGAGCGTTAGGGAGGGGAAAGGGTTAAACAAAGTGAATATATATTTGAAATATAAAACAAAGCTCTAAATATCAGACACAATGTTTATGACGAAAGAAAGGAAGAAATGTTTAACTACTTCAAACTACTTCTACATCTACATGGAACGCATAGCTACAGAGCAAAATAATGGTGCAAAAGAAACTGTGAAAACAACAAAGAGTTTCTACTCACCGTGTATCAAAATCAGTGGGAAAAGAAACGTGAGGGCTACCATATATCCACTTTTCCCCAGACATGTCATCTTTTTCAACCCCAAAATTTTAGTCTGAGCAGGTTTATAAATTTGTGGAAAAGACCAGGTTTCTGACAATATGCTATTTCTGAAAGCTCTTGTGTATTTCAATGGTATGGACAATGCAAAAATATTTCTACTACTTGTTAAAGGATACATAACTGTAATATTATATTAGCACTGCCTGAGCATAAAAAAGGGGGGAGGGAGGAGGAAGAGTAGGAGGAGGAGGAGGAGTAGGAGTAGGAGGAGGAGGAGTAGGAGTAGGAGTAGGAGTAGGAGGAGGAGGATGAGGAGGAGGAGGAGAAGTGGTGGTGGTGGTGGTGGTAGTAATGCAGCAGTTGACCTTTGTAATGTCTTGAGCCAATTTGACGTGGCAATTCTGAATCTGAACGTAGTGAAAAACATACTTAAAGAATGTCTCCCTCTCAATTTCATGCCAATTAAATTTAAACAACTAAGAGCAGAAATATAGTGAAAGAAATTAAAAAAAAAAAAGTGACTATTTGTGCGTCCTTTTTTTACTGTCAATAAGTGTGAAATGTTGCGTTTCTTGTAATGGATATATGGTAAATGTATACAGCATTACATCCCACGATGTCTATGATGAACCAGGGCATGTCATTAATAGTTTCAGTTTGTAATAATAATAATAATAATAATAATAATAATAATAATAATAATAATAATAACAACAACAATAATACAGCCAGATATCAGATTAAGTCCTCAAAATCTCCCATGTGCCTTACACACACACAAAAAAATATATGCACCAATAAAAACGGATAAACTCTTCTTGACACTTCACAATAAATTATCAGATAGCGCGTGTCATGAACCACTGTAACAAGTTACAGTCAACCACACTGACTCAACACAATCATGTTAATTTTTGATCATAAGGAAGGTAGGACGAGGCTGATGTCAGCATAATTGTTACGAGAGAGGAGAAGCTTTCAATTTACACCCAGAAATAAGATGGATTTAAATAAAAGTAGATTTCAGCACCCATAAATCTCAAAATGCATAGGAGCTGTGTTTGTAATTTAGAAGCTGTACAAACTGGTATTTGAGAAACAAATACAACATGAACATGCTTCACGCTGGTAGCTACTGTCATTCAGGTTCTAGAGATATTAATGATGAAAGGTTCTAATTATGAATGATGTTCAATATCAATACAGTGCACATATGCTTTATTTTAAGAATCTCCAGTGCACATATGCTTCATTTTAAGAATCTCTACCTATAGGACACTCAAAAAAGTTAATCAAAATGAACTATGTAGTGGCAAAGAGTTGGTTTAATTATTTTTGGGTGTACAATGACAGCGAAGCTGGACACAGTGGGCAGTTCCGAATACATCGGACCAACAATCTGGACTGGTGACCCTACACCCCAATTTCTCCAGTCACTCTTTCCCTCGTACAAATTTTGATCACATTTCTTCAATCATACACAGTACCATTTGATTGAAGTAACTACAACATAATTTGTGGAATGTCAGATCTCACTGTTACTTCAAATAAATTTAATTTGAAAAAAGAAACCCTGGAAACACAATCCGAAAAATCACTCTCCACAAATATGAGATGTCAATATGGGTACTGACAACTGTCAGCTGACTAGATCTGCCATTATTCCTCTTCAAACCGCCAAAATAATTGTTTAATGACTGTTTAAGCATTAAGTAAGGAAGATATATGCATGGATTTTGAATCATTTTCTTCTTTTCAGCAACAATAAAAGTAGGCGTAGGACGAGAAATTATTTTTCATACAATGATTCTATACAAAGAAAAATGTAAACAGCAAAGTAACAGGTATGAAATGAATGCCTGGTAAAGAAAAACTCTGAAAATATATTTGGAATGAAGCAGTCTCCTTCAAATGGTATTGTGTAAAAATGATATAAGAGTAAGTAACATTATGTATCATATCAAGCTAGGTCCTCTTCATTTCTGAATTAACAAGAAAGGCATTGTACACATAACATAACACTGCGGTGCATTTCCATAACCTCTGTTGCTGTGGAAAAGAAGTATTACATACTCCTGAGTGTGTGTCTGTAGCTCTAGTTATCCAGCACGCAAAGTGCCTCCGGCATATTATACTGTCATCTGTGGCCTGTCTGGCTCTACCATATTTTTCCACATTATCTCATTAACAGGGTGATCTTTTGAAAAAAGTTATTGAATGTACAATGTGTGTGTGTTTTGATTTTCTCTACAACTTCTGTCTAAAACATTTCTCACACTGAAAATAATTTAGCAAGATAGTATTCTAAATGTACACAGGTCTTCACGTAATGTACCTGATCCTACTGTCAGATTTTAACAAAACTTGAAATTTCTTGGCAGATTTTAGAAAAATCCTTAAATATCAAATCCATCCAGTGGGAGCAGACTTGTTCCATGCAGACAGAAGGACAAACATGACAGTTAGCAGATTCTTTTCACAATTTTACAAACACGCCTAAAAATGGATCATTCTACTATATTGGAATTCTGTAACCATAACATGGACTTCATGCATACCCCACACGTTAATGCTCCCCATCTCTAACACAATTACTTCAGTTAAATTGTCAGTTATACTATTATAATAAATGATTTACAGAACATATGGAGGGGACAAAAAAAAAAGTTATATGCATTATAAATACTGTACAAATATCCATTAGCAGTATTTGCTAATATCAGTAATAATAAGACAATCTATACATACGCATTTGGAGAACTGTTCATACATGATCTTAAATGCATTCACAGCTGTGACCAGGTCAGATCTGGGGTGGATATTAGTCTGAATTACATGCATTTTAGAAGCCATGAGTACACACCCACAAATTCCAATCTAAAGAAAGAAAAAGAAAAAGAAAGAAAGAGAGAGGAAAAAAAAAAGGTACTTTCTTGACTGAACCATGATCACATGGGAGCACAATAAAAAAAGGTAAAGTTGTTCCTGCACATGTTATGAAGACATATGGTAGGGAGAGGTATAGCTCCACTTCAGCCATACATGTAGATGGGCGGCCAGCCTTATGCCACAACTATTGTACACCCAGTGAAAGAGCTGGGTAGGCCCCAGAGCTGGTCTCGACATTTTGGAGATGAGAAAAATCTTTACCCCTCTTAGAAATTGGATCCCAGATCATCCAGTCTGTAGCCTAATTGCTATACTGACTAGAGCTGTTGTTATTAGCACTATCATCACACTAACAGATGTTATGCATGTTGATCTCAGAGCTTCCTGCCAGTCTGAGGCTCTAATGTGACAAAATCTGGTGCTCCTGCCATCAGGGGGATTTGGAGATATAAACTGCTTAGTGTGACTGCCATACCTATAGCCTCACACTTTACAAACAAAATACCAACATCAATTCAGATGCTGAAAATCTTCTAATGTTATGCATACATTCCTGATACCTCCTTGAAAAGGTAACATTCATATGAAGTTCTCTCTTGAAAACAGAATTAACTGAAACTAGTGGTCCAAATATCCTCAGCTCCTTCAGACTGGGGACGCACCACACTCTTGTGTTTAAGAGGCTCAGTGACTGGTGGGAAGCTGTAAAATGATGAATTACTCTTGATGATTCATGAATCAATTAGCTGGCAGTATAGAAAAACAGACCAATCATAGGGAAACTGATGGAATGAAGAACAGGAAACCTGAAAGACCTCAACAGAATGCCACTCCACTGCAAAATATCTCCTGCAGGCAGCAACATGAGGTGAATCTTTGCCAGGTTGCAAAATGTTCATAACCCTTGTCCTTTGTACATGCTCATCGTTCAAATGATTCATCTACTGCATCTCATTCAAGACACATCTGATGATTCAAGGGCCTGTCACTCAATAAACCTGGTCATGAAAAAGATAAATGATGTACGTACTTATATGCTGTCCACTTTACTTGTAATATAACGTGCCTAGGCACGTAACAAACTTTTGTTTGTGATTCAAGCACTCTACACAAATCTACTTGTAAGAATTTACTTACTGTTCACCAATCAAATTCAGTAACCAAAATCAGTACATTTGCCAACAAAAAGACAGTCTATTACAGCTTGTAAAGAGTGTTTGTAAATGATCAACTGTGTTGATAATCTAATACGCAGACAAAAAACCAACTGCTAACATTACAACATGACTGAAATACTTCCTGGAAATTATGCAACTAACCCGCAAGAATATGAGTATAAACCCCATCTGTCAGATGAAGAGCCAGAATAATATACTTAGCACAGCGACAAGGCTATGGAGAGGATGACTGAGGAATTACAATTTCCATCCACAGCTGGATTAAGATATTTTTCTCATCTCCAACATGTCCAGAGCAGCTCTGCAGCCAATCCAGTGTCCTATTTGATGGGTACCATGAGCTCTTTGCCAGGGGTACAGCAGCGAGGGGTGAAATTGACTCCTCACCTCCATTTATTACCAAAGTGAATAACGGGTTGAGCTGTACCTTTACTTCCGAAATGCATTCACAATATGCACAGGGGCAACTTTACCTTATTTCTCAGACAGAAAGGAATTAAATAAAATCCTAATGTCACTGTTTTCATGAAAAGCACTGGAGGGCAACAGGCATCATGAGGGTGACACTGGTGCCACATTATACAGACAATGGTCCACAACATGTATCACATGGCCACTGTTGTCAAAGCATCAACAATTCTTCCCTCTTATTTGTCAATCACTCACAATCAGCTATAGGCTCATTACATTAGGTACTTGGCAGGAAATAACAAGTGTAAAATAAAAGGCATTGTAGACCTAAATTACAACATAATTAAGCTTACTGCCACAAACACACACGGAGAACACCTTCTGAACTTGATTTTATATCACCATTTGCCTGGCTGGATGTCGAGGCAGACTGTGTTCCCAGTAATTACCAAACTGGTGGGATCATGGCAATATGACAAAGAAGAGAATTTTAGAGACAAGTTTCACGCGCAAAAATGTAGACAAATACGGCCTGAAACATACTTTTACATTTGAACTGCAACAAGCTATACATACTCAATGGACTAACAAGCTTGATTATTGGACCAGACATCTATGAACTTAAAGAGCATATGGCCACATCCCATGAGTGTAGAGGGTGTTGAATGTACTGATGTGTCCCCATCATAAGGAAAAGCCACACAATCACCAAATGAACACAATGTTACCAAAGGTTTCAGCAGCACTACACATTCACTTGTTTCCATCATACTCACAATTACACCTCATAAAACACAATGAACACTAGTTTTCTTCTTGTGCCACATTTACATATGGTTCCAGCCACTGCAGCACTTTTAAATGTATATACTTATTGAGAAAAATATCATCATTGTTTGTATGTAACTTCACTTCTATGGTCACCTTCACACTTCCCAATAAACACATACCCAACAATCGACCATTATCACAATATAACCAGTGGATGTTACAAGAGACTACTGGTTTCCTGCTAACTGCTGCAACTTTCAGTGCAGTGGAAATGGTTGGACTTGTCTAATATATTTGTTCTGCCACAGTATAAACTTGGAGGTACTGTTCTAAGATTCAACTTCTTGAACTATGAATCTAGATATAACACATTTCACAACACACAGCTCTTAATTTACAGAGATTCAACAGTTACAGAAACCTCCTGGGATCATAAATTTCATCTTTTGCATTTCATTTCCTATGATCTCCAACTGTGTCTGTACTCTTCAGAGGTAACAAAAGATTTTCATTACCAAGTATGGTAGTGGATAGACATAACTAAATCTCTGAACACAACATATTTTAAAACACTGACTCACATCAGTTCAGGGTAGAAACTCACAATTCTCTTAACACTGGTGGAGCACAATATCTGTCCTGTGTTTTAGTGTCCCAGGAAGTATACGTCTCATACTTCAATGGCGCTGGTCCAATGGCTTCAAAAACAGTTCCTTTTAATGACACTCCAATGTTAACAAAGATACTTTAAATGCAAGATAAATGAAGTAGCTGGGGAATTAACAATAGTGCTGAACTAACAACTCCGTAACTTACACAGCTCACTTTATATAGCTTAGGGCCGTTAAATTATGGATGATATACTTGATGGGGAGGGGGTGATGGTGATGAATCTGCAGGAAAAATGAAGATAGGTGGATAATATTAAAATAAATCACACCGAAACACACTGTGATATTACAGTGTTAAATGACTCTGGATAACATTATAGTGGCAGTACTGAATTTCCAGGCTACATTACCACAGGGTGAGTTAATGCTCCCATCCTGTCCACTAAGTGTTCTAAATTCTTAACTCCAAGTATGGCAATAATTCTCAACTGGATGGGTTAAGGTTATGGTTATATGAAAGCTTGAAGAATCAATAACAATTCATTGTGGTGATCACAGTGTTCATCTGATTACTGGCAGGCATCCACATTATGAGAATTAAAATCCCTTCTCACAAATATTATCATGATTCTTCTGCAGCTTGCTTTTGGACTGGTATTTAAATTAGACTGGTATACCCATACCCCACCACTTGTTCCAACACATGAATGACCTTCTTTATCATCTAGTACACACTAAAATTGACAATCATTAACCACAGCTTTGTATCTCGTAATTATTTTTACTGTGCACATCCTTAATCAATCATAAAATCAGAACCAACTGCACACACCATGTACATGCAATGTTGGTTTTAATTTTATGTTTGAATATAGCATCACACTTATTATAATGTATCGCACTGTACGAGAACTGAAAGTGCAGCAGAAATATTTTAGCCAAAGCACACTTAACAGCCAAAAATATGGCGCCACTTCAGTCATTTAGCCAACAACAATACAAGTACATTTTTAACATCTGACATTTTCACCTTCAGCAACATTTAATTGTCCTATGCAAACCCATCAGTCAACTTATACAACACATTCCCAACAAGCCAGCCACCAATTTTACTACAAGGAGCTGTCCTCACGGCATCTTCAGGCAGCTCCAGCCACACTGAGGGAAATGGTGACACAGCACCACTAGTGTGAAAGAGGGTAAAAAAGGAAGGTATGTTGATTTGATAATTATCTAATTGCCACCTAAAGATGTAACCTATCTTAGTGGATGGCGCTTAGGCAAGATGGCTGTGGTAATGCCAGGCTCACAGCTATCAAGAACAGAGAAACTGATAGCATGCTGGTGGTCTCCGCTCTGGATGTGCTGTCGCTGTAATAAATACCTGTATTGCTGGGATCTATAGGGCAATGGTTGGTGGGATAAAAGCAATTAAAAATAAATAAACAGGATTAGAGGTCAGGAAGGAAAGAAACAAAAAAGTCAGAAATCACATACACAAACAGTGCACATATACAAAACAGACATACCTGAACTTTTCACGTTAAGTCACAAATGGCAACAAAGAGGAAATTTTGTAAGCACAGTTATCTATCTTCAGTACCAATTACAAATGATGAAAGCAATAGCACAGTAATTACAAAGTAATAACTGGACATATTAGGAAGAGTAACAATCTTCTATCCTCAACAGGTAATCAAACAATTTATATGAAACGTGTGGTACCTATTGATTACCATGTCATTATTCATGTAAAACGTAAATTACCAATTGCCATGCAATATAAATATTACAGAATGAAGCAAGTGACAACAACACACTACTGTCAGAGAGTTTCATCAACTGTGCTTCTTCAGGTGTCATAATCCTCTTACCCCAACACAGGCAGGCAGGCACACAGGCAAGCACGCACGCTCAAATGTGCGTGCACGCGCACACACACGCGCACGCACGGACACACAGACAGACAGCCCCCCCACACACATGCGCACGCCCCCCCCAACCCCCCCACACGCACGCGCTCTCTCTCTCTCACGCACGCACGCACACGCGCGCGCGCGCGCACACACACACACACACACACACAAACTTCAAATGTAAGCAAACATATGAAATGTTGCCAAGGACAAACCTCTACTGCTGACCTATGTCAAAGTCATATGAAATGCAAGGTTAGTCAGCCAGCCCATCAGTGCGTACCATACTCTTCTCTGCCACTGCAGTACACATTTTAATTTCACAACTTTTTATAATCACACAGTCTCAAAAGATTATCTTTTGGGTCCCTAGATTTGTTACACTGGTTCAAAGGAATACATTCCCTCCCACTTCAGGCTAGCCTGGCAAAGTCCTATACCATTAACACATTTCTTCTTGCCAGTCAGGTCAGCAGCCACTTGAATCAAACTCATTCACCCTGAATATGGAGGTAGCACATCCCTCCAAAATGCCAAAATAAACCCATTACCTCACAGAGTGTAAGAACCCAAGAGATAATCACCTGAACAAGGCCCTCTGAGAAGACCTCAACATATAGTTATAACACATACACAGACTTCTGGTCACATGGGTACACATTTTGAGAGTTAATACAGACGCAAGAGATGTTTTTAAGAAAACATATGGAGTACATTCTAAGCTCATGGGGAGGTTGAAGGGTGGAAGGGAGGGCACACAGATTATTCCAAACAATGAATTATATTACTGGATACTGACTGTCACAGAATTCACAGACAAGTTTCAACAAATAACCTACTATTACTTGTGTGTGAGAAACTGATTTTGAGATGGAGTAAGATAATCTTTGCTTGCCTAACTAGGTAAAAAAGGTAAAGTGATCCCATTACAGGCCCGGTGTGGCCCAGAGGGTGGGTAGAGTTATAGCTCTACTCTTCCATGACCGTGGCACTAGAAGGGGGTGAGTGGTCAGCAGCACGCCCCGGCCGCACTTTGCCCCCGGGAAAGATCCAGTACCCATTTTACAGGACGCTGAGTGGGCCCCAGGGCCGGTCTGGACAGGCATAAAATCTTGTACCCAGCGGGATTCGATCTCGGACTGTCCAGCACATAGTTCAGTCGCTATACCAACTGAGCTACCCGGCCCACGCTTACCTAACTATGGGTAACAACTTAAAATATTGTACATGGTCTCTCAAAATTTATTACCAACTTCCTCTTATACACTGTGCACCATTCAATGTGTTCCTGAGCATGGCACGAATCACAGGTTTTTCATTGCGGAGCAAGCCTATCTGCCAGGAATACAAAGGCCATTTCCATCCTCCAGCTCAAATTACTTTATTTAATGGAAGTGTCTCAAAGTGCCAAACTCCAGTTCTTAAACAGGCCTTGCACCTCCCAAAAATACTTCTCGACTCACATGGGAGCTCATTTTGAAATATGGAAGTTCCTCTTCAAACATTACCTTTTGATTCTTGCACAGACTGTGTATTGCTTGTACACAGTCCGCCAGCGAATCAGGCGATTTGGCAAAGGCGTTTTTCTATTTTTAGCGTGAGGGGGGAAGGGGAATGATGCTGCCAGGTGGCGTGGCCATGAATAGCGTTCAGTCTGAAATGGAGTCGTGGACTGGTGCACAGCGTGCTTTCGCCGTAAAATCATTTTATAAGAACAATGATAACTACGTTGCCGCACAACGTTTTCGCAAGAAATTCGGGATTCATCGAAACAGCTCATGCCATAAAGACATGGGTAAACAACTCTGAAGAGACCTGCTCAACTGTTAAGAAGAAAGGTGGTAGTGTTAAAACAGTTCGCACCCCACAGAACATTGATGCTGTGAGAGCATCATTCGAACAAAGTCCTCGCCGGTCGGCTGTGCGTCATTCCAAGAAATTGGGACTGTCAGAAAGCAGTGTCAGGCGTATTTTATACTTGGATTTGCACTGCGGATACAGGAAGAGATTTCAAGAATCCCGGTCGACGTGTTACGTAGGGCCATGAGTAGTGTTCACGATCGGCTT
>Ga0123355_10022125_pt1 | contig 10189 bp, 10 predicted proteins | sample TergutEmb28metaG_3_FD_89872 | JGI IMG/M metagenome (GOLD analysis project Ga0123355, IMG submission 89872) | Embiratermes neotenicus P1 segment gut microbial communities from Petit-Saut dam, French Guiana - Emb289 P1 | ecosystem: Host-associated > Arthropoda: Insects > Digestive system > Gut ... | reverse complement strand
GAAGTAACTCAACGAATTAGTCGCACGCTCCTGAGGATGGATGTATTAACATCCGAAACATGTTGAGCACTGAATAAAGTAATAATAAAACAAGTGGCATCAAGTTTGTCTCTTTTTACTCAAGATATTACACAAATTTAATTTTGGTTTGAATCTGTCATATATATATATATGAGAAGACCAAGGCACACCCAGGGGTGTAGAGCCGATGATGATGATTGATGATGATCATATATGTGTGTGTGTGTGTGTATCATTCTTTACAATATGATCAAACCAAACTTTCATGTTCTCAGAAACAGTTTTTGACACAAAAGCTTTTATATTAAATAAAACACCGATATCATGAAGATCGAAGATTGTACCTTCTTACCAATCAACCACATGTGGATGAAACTCATCTGAATTTCAAGATGATATCAGAGGGTCCACCTATGTTTGACAAGGCGCACGATCATGCATAACAACTACAGACACCATTTGAGTCACTGCCCTCTGTCTACTAAGGTGATGTCATATTCAGTGCAAGTCTTAAAATATACTTAAGATATTTCAAAGTTTAATTTGTAAACATTCACACTCTTAAAAAGTATGCGGTGTGATGACTACAATTTTGTGTATTATTTTTTACATATGTGCTACAACCTGAAAAAAGCAGGAGCAATTATTTAGTAGTTAATGATAATTCATGTTAACTGCTGCACTTCTGATGTTCAAAGATCCTTTATGCTGAGTCATATCTAAACATCCTATGGTACAAATTTTTGTTAGTTAAGGAATGCTGCTCAAAGTGCGAGTATAAGTAAGGCTTACTCATTGCAGCATGGCCCATCATCTGATGCTGAGCTGGCATAACTGGTACCATCCCCATTGACTGGTCCATCATCCAATGCTGAGCCTGCATGGAACTGGCACTTGCTATATAGGCCTGATATTCAGGTGGCATCTCCCAAGTTACTGCATTTGTCTCCACATTCCAGTAGTAAATATAACCAGAATTTTCATCATAGCATTCTTGCCAAGCTGGAAGAAAAATGAAATACATGAGCATTAAGTTCTAGGTCGATATACAATGCTTATTTCCTTATGTATATATTTCCATTGTAATGTAGCAATTTTTATTTCAACAATAACCATAAACTTCCCTAAATGCGAATGAAGGTTCCTAATACCAGTGGGCTTACCCATAGCTGAGGATGCTTGTACATGGCTCTTTGCATCTGTGGAATGCACAACTCCTGTCATTTGTGATGTTGGAATTTCTGCTTGTGGTTTGGCTGGAGCAATGGTTTGGATTTCCTACAAAGAAAATAAATGTTTAAAATCAGAAACAGACACAGGAGAAAACTCAAGCCACAAATAATGCAAATGCTGTATATTTTTCACAAGAAGGTGTGTATTTCAAGTGGTTCCTTCACATGAATGGCACATGTTACTGGAACTTAAAGGTGCCTATTTTCATCATGGACCAAAAAAAAAAGCTTCCAACAGCTTCAAGGAGGCAATCAATAGGTGCCATTCAATTCAGTCATGTTCCTGGTCAAGGGTTTCCAAGCGAGAATCCACTACTACAGTTACTAGATTGACTACCTGCATAAAAAAATTGGCAAAAAAAATGTTTTGACACTTGTGGAATGTGTCTTAGTGCCTTTTACTTGAAGATGACAACATTTTAATACAGAAGCTGTACTTTCAGGTTTGTTTTTAATAAACTCTATTTAACAAGACTGCTCGTATCTGCTGGAGCTATTCAACACGGAGCTGTCAATGATACTGCCTCTACAGTGGATCCACATGACATTGATTTTCCATCAGAAAGCTATATAGAGTATGGCCATAGCATTTTATTTACTTCCTTTCTGACCACCTAACTCCAAAGCTCTTGGTGGTCTTCAAAGTAGCAAATGTTCACTGTGTGACAAGATCTGAAGACTGATGCTAAATTTAGGTACTATTCCTATGCTAAAAATGCACAGAGCTATACCTCAACTCCCAAACATGCCTTGACTGTGTGTTACTTCATTAAGCACAGGCAGCAACTTTATCTTTCTTGCTGTGGGTACAGTACACTTTGCAGTAATGCCCAATACATTCAACCAAAAACAACAACCTCTTAACTGTTTTTCTGGCTTCATTCATTTCATTGGAAAAGCAAGTGGTAAGACCTATTCAGCTAGCCTGTGTGAAGACAACTCCCTCCTCACACAGCTAAAAATTCTTGGATGGCAGAAATGCTTATGCAATATTCCAGCAAGAAACATTTGCAAAGCAACCAGCAAATAAAGAAAACTACAACTAAAATACATGAGGTACAGTGAGCCCCCCCCCCTCAAAAAAAAATGTAGAAGAGAAATGAAAGTCAACACTTAAGTAGCATTGCAAAACTGAAGTAATATGGACAAATGCTGCACACAATAATGCAAGCAGTAATAAGCAGAATCTTACCAGCAAACAAAAGTGAAAGTTAACAGATCCTCCTCCTTCCTGATCTAACTTATATCCCAATCTAAATTCATGCATCATTCATGAAGTTCAGCCAGAAAATTTGGTATCATTTTTGAACCCAGTAAAAAAAAATAATACATGCAGATCACCTATAAATGTGTGTGACAAAAATGTTGTTGACAGAAAGAGGATATTGCTAACACAAAGAAAGAGCATATTTGAGCTGAATCAGACAGTGCGTCATTCAATACTCCTAGACAGTACCATATAGAGAGAGAAAAAATAAATAATAGATAATAAAATAAGTTTACAGTAGATGCAACATAAAGCATAATAATACAATGCACAACAAATTCCCACACAATCAAATAAAATATCTTTTCTCTTGTGAAACAAAGTAAAGCATTCTAACACTAGTGTTATTCCCAACTACTGCATACAGCTTCGGTTTTTTGCTCCTACATGTTTCGGCCACCTACCGTAGCAATGAACGGTGAGCTATAATATTATAAAGACACATGAAGCATATATCAGTAAACGGTAAGCATACAGGTGGCTGCAACATGTAGGAGCACAAAAACTATGCTTTGTGCAGTAGCCGGAAATAAAACTAGTGTGCAGAATACAACCGCATGGGACATGTATAACAATAACTACATAAAAAAAAGGTAAAGCATTCTTCACTCACTATGCATATAACAGGGACAATTTGTACTTTCAAGATATGGTGGCATACATACAAAAAATTAAGTAATTACTTTATTCATCCACACACAAAACATAAATTTCATTCATCACTAATTGACAAGACTGTGCCATAGCAGTTTGTTAAGACACTACAGAGCCTCAGGTTCATTCCTGGTTCATGTCATGTGACGGCAGGTGAAGTGGCACAATGGGTGATCTTGATTTTGCACCTTTAACTTGGAGGCTTCATCTCTGAATGGAAACTTGTCCAGTTACAGAATATGTACGGTTTCTTTTAACCTAATGGACAAATAAGTTTACTAACCATTCAGAACAGATAATAAATTAGAAATGACGGGGTACTCACTCTAAGAAAATCTGAAACTTTGGCATCCAAATTTCCAGCTGCTTCCCTTCCTTCATCTTCAACCTCACTGTCTGAGTGATAAGGTCCAACCAAACCACTCAGTGCATTGTTAGTATCAGCTTTACTGGAAGAAGTGGACGAGATGGTTCCTAGCACACCTGTCCTACTCTCAGAATCCCCATTCTGGCTACTATGCTCTGCACATATCTGCTGATATTTTGCTGCAAGAAAAGTTTTCAAAAGTTCAGCAGCTAAACAGAGAAGATGAGAAACATTTTTATTGTCCGTACATTCAACGTGCATTTCTATACTACAGATCATACACTTATCTAGGCATTTTTTTTAAATAACTGAAGCAATGTCTCAATGGGTAAAGAAATTACACTGATTGTCCATGCAAAGTGACATGACTAAGGTCCAACAAATTATGATATGACTTATATGATGTCCAACAGACACTAGCAAAAATATAACACAAGGTGACAAACATGAAAGTTACATGTGTAACCTAACACCTGAACAGTTCACCAATCTATAAAATACGAGGGGAAGTCAGATAGTAAGGTTCCCTATTTTATTGCCACCAAATAACTTCGCATAGTGAGATGCCTCTTTATTCACTTATTACATTTCACTTATTTTTCCACATAGTCACCTTCTCTGTTGAGGCACTTGTCTACGCAAGAAATCCATTTCTCAAAACCCTGTCAATAGAAGGTGGGATCCTGACCATGTAGCCATGTTTGCACCTCATGCTTGACATCATCATGTGATTTGAATCGCTTGGCACAAAGACGCTTTTTCATGTTGGGGAAGAGATGAAAGTCCAAAGGTGCGAGATCCAAGCTGTAGGGCACGTGCTCAAGAATTTCCCAGCCCCATCGTTCCAAAAGATTCACTGTCGCATGAGCTGTATGCTGCTGGGCATTGAAATTCAACAGCAGCATCCTCTTGTCTGACATCTGAGGCCTCTTGCATTGAACAGCTCTCTTAAGTTTTTTGAGAGTGGCCTGATAAGCAGCAGAATTGACTGTTTCATTAGGAGGAGAAAAGTGCAACAGAAGCACACTATGCATGTCCCAAAACACAGTTGCCATCAGTTTCCCACAGCTGGTTGATGTCTTGAATTTTTTGATGGTGGGAGACCCTGGATGTTTCCATGTTACAGATTGCACTTTTGTCTCAGGACAGTACTGATGCACCCAAGTTTCATCTGTAGTAATGATTTGCTCCAAGAAATCCTCACCATGATCATTAAAGTGGAGAAGATGAGTGAGGGATGCACCCACACGGTTTTTCTTGTGGTCCTCTGTAAGTTGTCGAGGGACCCACCTGCTGCACACGTTTTTGTACCCTAAACATTCATCAACAATGTCCCAGATTGTGCCATGTGAAAGATTAAACTGTTCTTCCAACTCTTTAAACAACACTCGGCGATTAGCACGCACAGTCTCCTCAATTGCAGGGACAAGATCTGATGTGGAAGGACGCTCGCTCCTTTGTTCATCTGTCACACTCACGTGACAGCCACTAAATTCCCGACACCATTTTCGCACATGCTGCAAGGTCATCACATTTGTCATAAACTGCTTGAATTTCACGATGAATTTCAATTGGAGCTGTCCCATTTGCCCACAAAAACCGAATAACTGATCGCAACTCTTCTTGTGTCCACACACACAGTACAGTACCCCACTGCGCAACCGTGTCATCCACGAAAATTGCGGAGCTTGAGCTACGAAAGTGCTTCCATCTAGCGACCAATGTCTGAACTTTAAGTGAATAAAGAGGCATCTCACTATGCAAAGTTATTTGGTGGCAATAAAATAGGGAACCTTACTTTCTGACTTCCCCTTGTATTAGGCCCTTGGGAAATTAAAACATTGGTCTGTCGGCTTCACAAGTTTTATATAACACTTAAAACATGCAGAGCCTAAACAAACTGTTCATAACTTACTCTGCCAAGTACGACGAGGAGAATCCTGCTTGTCGTTTAAATTCAAAACCTGTCGTCTTCCTGTACCGCGGCGCTTCATACCCATTATATGAAGTTACCCTTATTGGTTATAAGTTTTCCTTACACATGGAAGTATGCTGGAAAAGAAGGATGGAAGTTATTATAAAACTTCTTGTACCTACTGTTATGAAAGAAAGAATATCTGGAGCAAGGCACTTAATTTTATGTTATTGATCCACTGGTTTGAATTACAAATGCTTCTGTTGATGTACGTCTACTTAAATCACAGTCCCAGTGCAACTCAAATTACTCTAGTTTTATTACTACATGAAGAATAAATGTATGTAAACTGAGAGGACAACTAACAAGGTTCAACTTTTTACCTCATACAATCTGGCTCATTTTTGGAAAACATGCATAAAAATAAAAACAAAAAACAGACACAACACTGAAAGAGACAACCAAACTCTCCCTCTTGCAAATAGGAAAACACATTTTACCACCAAGTAGCCAGTGTATTTAGTAAGATTGTGTGTGTGTGTATACATCATACATACATACATGCATGCGTGCACGGACATACACAAAGTTCAAGATCATAGCCAACTGTAAGCTCTGGTATCAGTAATGTTAAATACGTGAGTCCAACTACCAGAGTTACCATACACTTTCACCACACAATGATGGAACTGCTGACCACAGGGCATTGACAAAATATGACATTAGGATATTCTGATAAAGCAGCTCTATAAAGTTTCAAGTAAATCTGACCGTTCCAAAGTTACAACTTATTTCAGACACACATCCAACAGTACTGTTTTTCCTCTCAGTCTGAAGATGCACTTTTGTCTCAAAAGATGATGGTTACACCTTTTATACACACCTGGCTTCACCTTTTCTGACACAACTTAATTCCAGGCATATTCATCGTTATCAGTAACTACAGTATACAAACTACAAACCCTATTGCAGTCAGAAACATTACTAAATTTTACATATTGGGAATCTGCACTAGTGAAAGTTATGCATGTAAGTGGATTACATTTTAAAAATACTAATTTATAGTTCCTACGACCTTCATCATATGGATCGATACGTCTGTACTAAAGGAACCTTAAATTCTTACTAGAATTTGTTTCACTTTCTGTGCTTAAATTAGCCCTGTAGAGACATACATAGGGACAGCCAAACAGCTTATATTCTAGTTTCACAGAACTTTAAAATTGTAACATTTTGACAAACTCGCTTGTTTTCAATTTGCATTATTACTATAACGTATATGCAGCAGGTTACCTTATAAACGAATATTTTCTTAGCATGGAAACCGTCACATTACGAATTACGAACACAGGCGTGATAGGTTAGGAAATACTACACAACCCTTGCCAACTGCATACTAAGTAAGCAGCTGCATGCAGTTCATTAAGTACTTCCCATTATCCACACTTCAAGTGATATTCACAATAATACTCGTTACTTATCACTTCATGTAAAAATGACCGTTATATACGGCGTACAATGATCGCTGGTTTCGGCATACAGCACTGCTTAGTTTTATACGACAAAAATGCAACCAGCTGTATACCAAATAATACAATTCTGTAATATTATAATTTTGTAACTTAATTCACACACCAATTATTCCTCTTAATGCTGGGACAGTACTTGTTAAACTTGATTCTACCTGTTATTTTCTTGCACAACATCCGCCATTAATAACCCATACTACTTGCGGGTGCTGGAAAGACTTTCAGCGGTATCTCGCTGCTGAAACTACTCTGCCATCTTTCACTTACACAAGCAACACCGTGTTCTGACATCCGTAACTCGTTTGCGATGACAGTATTCTATACGTATATACGCCCACCGCTTACTTACTTCCACACACGGCTCCTAAATTTGCGGGAATGTTTCGGGGTTGGATCTAACCCATGGCCGTTAAAACCTTCTGCGTTAGAAATTTGTAGTGAACAGTGCCAGACTTTATTAGTATTTTGCTAAAATACTGGAGAATGATCATACTACTCATAGACTGAAACAAGTCCATTATCCTCACTCCAATATGGGACCATAGCAAAATATTTACTTCCAAAGTGTTACGTTTTATTACATCTATCTTAAAAAAACTCACGCAGGCATTACGATTATATGACCTTTTAACATAAACTAGTCTCTTCATTTCAGCAATTCCTGAACAGCCACTTCTCAATTCACAATTATGATTCCTGACATACTCCACCAGCAGCTGTTGCATTTGTAGTAAACAGCTCTAACGCATGGACTTTAAAGCATAATAATACATAAATAAGTAAGGCAGCTCACGCACAGAATACGAACACGCATAAACGATGCTGCAACTTTGCAACATCTAAACTGAAGTTACACAGAATTTCATTTCGGTTTTTATGGGCCAATACAAAATCAAACTTAACTGTTATGCCATATTTACTGGTAAATATTAGTTACTGATCTTTCAAAGGGTCACAATGCCTTCAGCTTTATAATGCAGCAGCCCAAGAATCAGTGCACAGGTATTTATATTAAGTATGGGCAATATGGGTTGTGATGGGACAATCTGAATGGTGAGCGGACTGTTTTCTCAAAATCAACTTGCTGTGTAAAAGGTCTGTACAAAAGATACACCTCAAACTTTTTTTTTTTTTTTGTATTTGTATAATGTAGTGCCCACAATGTTGCAGCTTTGCAATAGTGCAGGTCCTGATCTTGGTTCCATTTCTACCATAAAAACCTATAAAGCAATTTCTCGAATTCAACACTATTGGCTTGCCACACACCGACATTACGATTCTTATTTCAATAAACAGTAACTATAAGCTTTCTCGTCAAATTTTATGGTATTCATGTACAGAATGGGCGAGAAGTTACCGTACACCCAGACAAAACGCACCTCAGACGCAATCACAGATCATATATATAGGTGGACGCAATATAAGTTTACACAGCACAGCACACTCTGATCCATGGCACACAGTTCAGTGTAAAATAGTAGTTCGGCAACAGTGTGCAAGATAGTGCACACGTGATTTGCCGCAGCCACAGAATTTAGTGTTTTCCGTATGGCTGACACAAGCACGTAGTCTACCGAGGAGCGCTTGGTGACAAGCGTGTGGGTGCATGAGAAACAGCACACGGGACTACTCTGATCTATGCACGGGACAAACCATGTCCCAAGTGATGGCTGCGTTCCGGGAACGGTTTGATAAGGCTGTACCACGAAGAGTGACACTGTTGGATTGGGAAAAACGAGCGTTCGCTCTTGGAAGTGTTAAAGACAGGCCGCGGAGTGGGAGAAAAACAAGGCGCTTGGAAACATGTGCAGCGTTTGCCGCTTCCATTGAACGTTCCCCAATGAAGACACGGAAATGAACGTCAGAGCTTGGTGTGTCACGGTCAACAATGCGAGACCACATGAAGAGAGACTTGAATGTGAGGCCGTATCGCCCAACTTTCGTGAATGAACTATCGGATGTGCAATAATTGTTAAAATTCAATAAAAGACCAAATAATTCACTTTATTACAACATAAACGTTTTATGATTGCAACACTAGAACATTTTTTTTTGAACAGGATGTATAAAATTGTTGTGATTGACTGTAATACGTGTGCAAAATTTTAAAGCACTATAACTCTGACATGATGTCAGTTATAGTCCTTTAATTGTAACAATTTTATGTTGTAATTTAGTGCAATTGTGGGTCTTTTCTTAAATTTCATTCTCGTAACTTTCACCCAAACAACCATATATGCTAACACAGCTACTCAGAAACGACAGATTCAATCTTTGTTGAATTTTTCCAGCATTTTTGTTATTGGTCCTGAATTACACAAATCTACTTTCATGATGGGGAGTAATTTACTTGACAATACAAGTCCTCTTCCTCTCCTGTTCGTTCCTTTTGTGACCATAATTAGACCAATAACTTGTAACTTCAGGGGCCAGTGCAAACCTACCTGTAGCAGCCTCATTCTTATCTGTTTTGATATTCTATAAACAACTGTAGCCACTTCTGGGCTCAATAACCAGTTCTTGGCCACATACAATATATGAATACAAAGGTTAATGAAATCTGCACCACACAATCAACCATGTCAGAGTACCTAAGCAATGGAAGTGGTAATGCACTTTCCAGTGCTGCTTTGCTGTACCAAAGTGTGTATTATGCATTACACAACACTACAATTCAAAAGTTCATTTCAGTTAATACAATATTTTGTATACTGCTCCCTGTCCCTTATTTGAAAAAACTGGGGATGCAACTAGTCCACATTGTGTAATTTACTAATATGCATATATGACTTCACATTTGGCAAAATTTATATATCAATATACCAGAAAAACAAGGAGAAACAAGTGCAGTGTGGTTTAAACATAATTATGACAACTAGACGTGGAGGATTACCAAAGAAGACAGACTTATGAAAAAATACAGACAAAACAAACAGGAACACCAAAAGCAAGATGGAGGCCATACTTTACAGAAATGTTACAAAGCAAGTCTTAGGGAACAAGCTTTAACAACCATGTTATAAATTAATTTTTTTTTTATTTTACTAATGGCAGGTACATTGAGTGTTTATCATTGACCTATGCGACCAATAAAAGTAAAGCATAGAGAAAAAAAATTACTTAAAAAAAGGAAAAACAAAAAACAATCAAAGTAAATATAAAGTCCTAATGCTAAAGAGTAGTCACAAAAAAAAAAGGGGGGGG
>Ga0123355_10022124_pt1 | contig 10189 bp, 10 predicted proteins | sample TergutEmb28metaG_3_FD_89872 | JGI IMG/M metagenome (GOLD analysis project Ga0123355, IMG submission 89872) | Embiratermes neotenicus P1 segment gut microbial communities from Petit-Saut dam, French Guiana - Emb289 P1 | ecosystem: Host-associated > Arthropoda: Insects > Digestive system > Gut ... | reverse complement strand
TTAACAAAGATGGAAGCAGTTGAACTCCAAAGAGAGGGCGTCTATCAACTAACCGCCTTTGAAACCGGTATTAATGAGTTTGCACAAAAGCATAAGAAAGGCAGAGCAGAGAACAATGCTGATTAATAACGGCATACCGACAAAAGAAGATATAGCAAAGGTGACTCCTTCGGAAGAACGCTTTGCAAAAGGTCCCGTTGCAATAGTGGAGTGTTTTCAGGAGATTCCCTGTAACCCTTGTGTAAAGGCGTGCAAGCGAGCTGCAATATCCATGTCCCGGGACATCAATGACCTTCCGATAGTAGACGAAAACCTTTGCAACGGTTGCGGACTTTGCATTTCATATTGCCCGGGTCTGGCAATCTTTGTCGTAGATATGACTTACAGCGAAGAGCTTGCTTTGATCAAGCTGCCTTATGAATACGTACCGGTGCCACTGGCAGGGCAAAACGTCATTGGACTAAACAGAGCAGGTGAAGAATTGGGGAGTTTTACTGTAATTAGAGCCACATCGGGTGGAGAAAAGAACAAAACATATACTATTTCATTGGTTGTTCCAAAGGAACTCGCAATGGAAGTTCGTGATATAAGGGTAGAAAACGGAGTTATCAGTTCCGGAACCGGGGAGGAGCAATGATGGCTAACAGAGATGCAGAAATAATGATGTGCAGATGTGAGGATGTCACCCGCGAAGAGATTTGTGCATGTATAGCTGACGGCTACAAGACGCTTGACGAGATTAAGCGTGTCACTAGAGCGGGAATGGGTCCTTGCCAGGGTCGTACATGCCGCAACCTGATCGCATCCGAACTGTCTCGTGCATATAACATTCCAATGGAAGAAGTGCTGATGACAGAGTTTAGACCTCCCGTCAAACCAATCAGTCTTGGCGCTTTGGCAGATGCTTTCGAAATAAAACCCCACGGAGTAGAAAAATGAAGAAATCCTACGACATAGTTATAATCGGCGGAGGAATAATAGGCTGTTCTATTGCGTTTGAACTGGCAAAACGAGGTCGGACAGATATTCTAGTGATCGAACAGGAGTACCTGACATCAGGTGCGACCGGACGTTGCGGCGCAGGCATCCGCCAGCAATGGGGCTCAAAAATAAACGCAACTCTGGCCTATGAAAGTACAAATATCTTCGAAAACCTTGAAGAGTACACCGGATATGCCGGGGATTGCGGTCTCAATCAGGGTGGATACTTACTGGTAGCATATACGGAGAAAGAATGGGAGCAGTTCCATAAGAATTTGGAAGTTCAGCATTCTGTAGGCATTGATTCTTATGCTGTCGACTTGGATGGAATAAAAGAGATAGTTCCGCATATTAACACCGAAGGCATGTTCGGAGCATGTTTCTGTGCAAAAGACGGACACGCCGATCCTTTCCACTGCACATATGCATACGCAAAAGGTGCACAGAGAATGGGCGTGGATATAGAGACTTACACAACAGTAACAGGACTCATAAAAGAAAACGGTCGGATACACACTGTCCAAACAGACAAAGGGGACGTTCAAGCAAATACCGTTCTCAACTGTACCGGAGGGCATGCCTCGATCATGGCTGCTCTTGTTGGCGATGAACTGCCAATATTCCCGGAGAGGCATCAAATCCTTATTACAGAACCGGTAGCTCATATAATGGACCCGATGGTAATGTCATTCCATCGTCATTTTTATGTTCAACAAACACCGCACGGTAGTGTAATAATGGGTATAGGTGACCCGTCAGAACCCGTTAGTTTAAATATAAACGCGACATGGCAAAATCTGGAAATGATCGCTCATCTTATAACACAGACGTTACCGGCGTTTAGAAACTTAAGAGTAGTACGCCAATGGGCAGGAATGTACGACATGAGCCCGGATCGTTATCCAATAATAAATCAGGCAAAAGAAGCCGAAGGATTTTATACGATAGCAGGACTATCAGGTCATGGCTTCATGGTAGCACCGAGATTATCGGCACTTGTTGCCAATCATCTGACAGGACAGGAAGACAGCTTAGATTTTAATCTGTTCTCAGCCGACCGATATGAGAAAGGCGAGCTTCTGCTGGAGCCGGCTGTTGTTTAGGGAGTTTCGTATATGCGGGAAGTAAGTGCACAAACAATAACCGACGCTGTAAAACGGATGTGTATAACAGCGAATAACATCCTACCCGAGGATGTACGCAGATGCATTGATGCTTGCAGAGAGCGTGAGGATTGGGCACCCGCTAAAGAGACTTTGGATAAACTAACTGAAAACTATGAGATCGCAGAACGTGATGGGGTACCCATCTGTCAGGATACCGGTGTGGTATGTGTTTTTGTAGAAGTCGGACAGGATGTACATATACAAGGCGATCTGAACGAAGCGATCAACGAAGGCGTAAGGCTGGGTTACGAAGATGGATATCTTAGAAAATCAGTTGTCGCCGATCCATTAAAAAGAGCAAACACCGGAGACAATACCCCTGCATTTATAAACTATGACATAGTGCCGGGAGACAAGATAAAACTCACAGTAGCCCCAAAAGGATTCGGCAGCGAGAACATGAGTCGGATAGCGATGCTGCGCCCCTCAGACGGTATAGACGGTGTAAAAGCATTTGTACTTCAAACAGTGGAAGCTGCAGGAGCAAATCCCTGTCCACCTATCATTGTGGGTGTAGGTATCGGAGGCACATTTGACAAAGCAACGCTACTGGCAAAAAAAGCACTGCTGCGTCCCACCGATGACATAAACGCAGATCCATACTATGCCAAACTTGAAGGAGAACTCCTTGAATCGATAAACTCTCTTGGAATCGGTCCGCAAGGTTTTGGCGGTCGGACAACAGCTCTTGTTGTGAAAGTGCAAACAATGCCTACACATATAGCCGGACTACCGGTTGCCGTAAATATCAACTGCCATGTTGCCAGACACATGACAATTGAGTTATAGAAAAGACTCAAATCCTCTGCAACCCAAACAACAGAAGTAAACGAAAGGAAAAGTTCGAATATGAAACTTTTCAGTAGCCGCAGTAAACGTGCGGTTGCGCGGAAGCCGGAAAAAAAGAGCAAAACCTCCCAAAGGAGTAACCGCACAAATGAAAGAAAGATAGAAAGCACCGATGTGGTCGAGCGGAGACCCACCGGTGAAGCTGGTGTTGTACAAAGGGAAGAGCGGAGACCAACCGTTGAAAATATAATAACACAAGAAACTGCCCAAAGAGTAGAGCAAGTACCCACCGGTGAGACCGATATTACCCAAAGGGAAGAGCGAAAACCCGCAAGTGAGACCAGTGTTGCCAAAAGGACACCACGAAACACTGTAAGGAAGACTCAAAAACCCACCAGAGTAAAAAAGAAAATCGGACATAAAGTACTGCTAACAGTCTTCTTCTTTGTACTAATTGTAATGGTAGTAGGTTTTGGTGTTTGGATTTACCTAAATACCACAGCACCACTCCCGGAGCCTGAACAGCCGTCGATCGAAGAGCCGGAAGAGCCGATCGATACCGAACCGGAAGATACACCACCGCCCGAAACTACATCTCCCTCAGCACTGTTACAAGCTGCTGCAATCGAGATTATTGATGTGGCTGTTCCTATGGGAGAAGTGGTAACAACTGAGGACTTTTTAGTAGACGTTTCTGACCCGTCGATCATTATTTTCAGTGATTTTGTTATCGAACCGGACACCTACTCGGTAGGCTCACAGATAATCGAGATCGCGATTGAAGATGTTTATAATAACCGCGAAGTTGCTACTGTTTTGTTTACGGTACTCGATAATGATGTACCCCCGATATTTGAAGGTATTCGACCCGTCGATGGTATGCGCGGAGGTAACATACTCTATCGGCAGGGAGTCAGTGCGTTTGATGCTTTTGGCAGACCACTTGAGTTTACTGTTGAAAATAGCGAGGTGGATCCGGACACACTTGGTGTATATACTGTAACATACAGGGCAGTAGATGCATATGGTCTTATCACCGAAGAAGAGACTCAAGTGCACATCGTAAACATAGATCCTGACCGGGTTGATGAACGTATTGACAGGATATTTGACGATATACTTACCGACGATATGACTCAGGTGGATCAGGCACGAGCTATTTTCACATGGATCAAAGCAAATGTTACATTCATGCCTATGGCATCTGCGCCCGCATCATCGTACGAGGGTGCTTATCGAGGTCTGCAGGATAGAAGAGGTGGATGTACGATCTTTTCTGCTCTTTCAGATGTAATGCTCAATCGTGCCGGAATACCAACAATGCGGATCGATCGAGTACCCGAAGCGCCGACAAGACATCGCTGGAATCTCATCAACCCAGATGAGTTGGGATGGTATCATTTTGACGCATTCCCGATCCAACTCGGAGGACCGAGAGATGAACTGTATTTGTTCACAGCAGAACATGCTGCAGACTTTACACGGCGTATGACTGCCGTCGATGGCGTTGCGATGTACTATATCTATGACCCAAGCCTATATCCGGAGATCGTTCAAGATTGTAATGAGTATTGTGCCTGTTGATGACTGACAAGAATGTGAGGCATTTTAGTGATAGCTAAAACCATTTCATCACCGCTAAATAAAGAAGTGGCACGCACTCTGCGTTGTGGGGAGACAGTGCTTTTATCCGGTGTGGTTTTCACAGCTCGAGACGCTGCTCATGCACGTTTGATCGAAACATCTAAGCAAGGCGAGTCATTGCCTTTTCCCATTGAAAATGCTATAGTTTACTACGTCGGACCAACACCTTCAAAACCGGGCAAAATCATAGGCTCGGCAGGTCCGACCACAAGCTACCGCATGGATGCATTTGCACCTGCTCTGATAAAAATGGGGCAGACGGGAATGATCGGTAAAGGGGCACGTAGTCCGGAAGTAGTTGAAGCAATGAAGGAGCACACAGCAGTCTACTTTGGTGCTGTTGGCGGTGCGGGAGCGTTGCTTGCACAATGTGTCGAGTCCTCTGAGGTTGTCGCATATGATGACCTGGGAGCGGAAGCGATTCGCAAACTGACAGTGAAAGATATGCCGTTGACTGTAATAGTCGATTGTGAGGGAAATGACCTTTACATACAAGGTCGCGCTGAATATCTTCAGAGTAAAACAGAAATTTGAGGTACGATATGCAAAAGAAAAAACTGGTTCTCGGTGTTATCGGAGCAGATGTCCATGCAGTGGGAAATAAAATACTTTACCATGCTTTTACTGATGCCGGGTTTGAAGTGACGAACCTTGGGGTGATGGTATCGCAAGAGGAATATATAGCAGCAGCTATTGAAACCGACGCAGATGTAATAATTGTTTCGTCCCTCTATGGTCATGGTGAACTTGACTGTCGCGGTATGCGTGAAAAATGTATTGAGAGCGGACTTGACAACATCCTTCTCTATGTTGGTGGCAATATAGTAGTAGGTAAGCAACCTTTCGAGGATGTGGAAAAACGCTTTAAAGCTATGGGTTTTGACCGTGTGTACAGTCCCGGTACAGCACCGGAAACAGCAATAGAAGACCTAAGAAAAGACTTGGACATAAAATGATATGGAAAACGTTCTGCTGATAGATTTTGGCAGCACATATACAAAAGTTGTTGCTGTAGAAACATCACAGCCTCAGTTGCTTGGTTGTGCTTCGGCATTTACAACGATTGAAACCGACGTAAACGAAGGTCTTGAAAGTGCGTTAAAAGAACTAAAACAGCAAACCGGAATAAAGGATTTTCACAAGCAAATCGCATGCTCAAGCGCAGCAGGCGGACTAAGAATGATAACCAGCGGCTTGGTACCGGAGCTAACAGCCAAAGCAGCATCACTGGCTTCAATGGGTGCAGGCGCAAAGATAGTAGGTTTATTTAGCCATGAGTTGACCGAAGACGACATAGAGGAGATAAATGCAAAGTCTCCAGATATCCTGTTATTGACAGGCGGTACCGACGGCGGAAACAAAAAATGCATCCTTCACAACGCAAAAATGCTTGCAGACACAACGGGTGACTTTCCCATCATAGTAGCAGGAAACCGCAACAGCGGACGCGAAGTAATGAAGATCCTGGCACACCGACGCGCTTATCTATGTGAAAATGTTATGCCTGCGATAGGCACTTTAAATATCGAACCAACAAGGCAACTGATACGCGAGATCTTTCTGGAAAGAATCGTCCATGCAAAAGGGCTTAGCAGCGAGGTAATGATGCCGACACCTGCAGCAGTACTTGCGGCATCGGAACTACTGGCAACTGAAGTAGGCAGCATGATGGCGATAGATGTCGGTGGTGCAACGACAGACATTTACACAATATCAGAAGGTGCTCCAAGTAAAGCGAATGTCATTTACAAAGGACTGCCTGAACCATATGCAAAACGAACCGTTGAGGGAGATATCGGAATGCGGTACTCTGTTTTGGGTATCGTCGAAGCAACAGGGATCTCCAAGATTGCTGAGTTAGCAGGGCATCCCGAAGAAACAGTGTCGGAATATACCAAGTATCTGGCAGAGCACACTGAAACACTACCTGAAACGAAAGAGCAAAAAAATATCGACTTCGCACTTGCAGCCATGGCAATCGAAACGGCAACTCTGCGCCATGCCGGCTCATGGGAAGAGGCTTTTACTACATCAGGGCGAGCCATTGTTCAAACCGGTAAAGACTTGAGCGAAATACAAACGATAGTTATGACCGGTGGAGCACTACTAAATACAGAAAGACAGACAGAACTTCTATCACACGTTTTATTCAGCGACACTCAGCCGCAATCACTGCGCCCAAAAAAAGCAAAACTTCTTATAGATAAACACTATATTCTGGCAGCGATGGGACTACTAAGCAGCCACGCACCGGACGCCGCAAAAGAAATCATGAAATCTTGTATACAGGAGTTGTAAGCTATGGAGTTATATAACAAGAAAATAGCAAAAGACGAGTTCATGGCATCACGCGATGAAGTGCTGACTCAATGGCCGACAGGCGAACGTGTCGACCTTGACGACGCTATGGAGTTCCACAAAAAGCTTCCAGCAAAAAAGCAATTCTCCCGTAAGCTAAAAGACGCAAAAAAGCGTGGTGAAACGCTTATCCAACCTCGTGCAGGAGTAGCATTAGTGCGTGAGCATATAGAACTGCTCACATATCTGCAGGATAAAGGCGAAGCAGACTTACTGCCGACAACAATCGACAGCTATACCCGTCAAAACCGCTATAAAGAAGCAGAAGACGGCATTGAAGAAAGCGTACGTCAAGGGAAGTCCATGCTCAACGGATTCCCGGCAGTTAACCATGGTGTTGACAGTTGCCGCTCTCTTATCCAAAGCCTGAACATTCCCGTTCAAGTAAGGCATGGCACTCCCGATGCACGTCTACTCACAGAAATATCTTATGCCGGAGGCTTCACAAGCTATGAAGGTGGCGGCATATCCTACAACATCCCATATGCAAAAGACGTCACTCTTGAATCAACGATCAGAAACTGGCAATACGTTGACAGACTGACAGGCCTTTATGAAGAAATGGGCATCAGCATAAATCGTGAGCCATTCGGACCGCTCACCGGAACTCTGGTGCCACCCTGCATCTCACATGCAGTGGCAATAATAGAGAGTCTTCTTGCAGCCGAACAGGGTGTCAAAAACATAACGGTAGGATACGGACAGTGCGGAAATCTGGTACAGGATGTATCCGCAATAAGAACACTCGAAGAACTCACGGAAGCGTATCTCAAGGAATACGGCTATGAGGATGTCATAGTTACGACCGTGCTGCACCAGTTTATGGGCGGATTCCCACCTGATGAAGCAAAAGCATTTGGCGTAATATCATGGGGAAGCGCAGTAGGTGCACTGGCAAAAGCGACTAAAATCATAGTAAAAACACCACATGAAGCGATGGGCATACCCACAATGGAAGCAAACGCACAGGGCCTACGCTGCACAAAGCAACTAATATCGATGCTTGCAGATCAAACACTGGAAAACCCACAAGTGGATGAGGAAAAACGTATCATCACCGAAGAAACCAGATGCATCATAAGTAAGTGTTTTGAACTTGGAGAAGGTGATATAGCACAGGGTGCAGTAAGAGCATTCCAGGCAGGCATCATAGACGTACCATTTGCACCAAGTAAGCACAACGCCGGAAAGATGCTCCCGGCAAGAGATAACGATGGGGCGATAAGGATTTTTGCTCCGGGAGCAGTACCGCTGAGTAAGGAACTGCTAGACTTCCATTCAAATAAAATCGCAGAACGTGCTAAAGTCGAAAGACGTAATGCGTCATTCCAAATGGTAATAGACGACGTATATGCCATAGGTAAAGGAAATCTTGTTGGGAGACCACGCTGATGAAAATTGTTGATGTAATTTGCTCTCCCGGACGGACAGGATTTTTCTTCGATGACCAACGAGCTATCAAAGCAGGAGCAGAGCCTGACGGAGCTGCATATAAAGGCGCACCTGTCACCGAAGGATTCAAAACAGTAAGACAAGCGGGTGAGTCAATATCGGTGATGCTTCGTTTAGACGACGGCCAGATCGCCTGGGGTGATTGTGCGGCTGTGCAGTACTCAGGAGCAGGTGGACGAGACCCGCTATTTCTAGCCAGTAATTTCATACCGTTTATTGATAAACACATAAAACCAACTCTAATTAACCGGGAAATAACAACATTTCGCGAAATGTCATCAGAGCTGGAATCAATGGAAGTAGATGGCAAACACCTGCATACAGCACTTCGTTACGGTATAAGTCAATCCATTCTGGATGCGGTAGGAAGAGCTCAACATAAAATGATGTGCGAGGTCATTGCTGATGAGTATGGTACGGCTATTAGCAATAAAATGATTCCGATTTTCACTCAAAGCGGCGACAGTAGATACGAAAATCCGGATAAAATGATTATAAAAGGTGCAGAGGTGTTACCTCATGGACTGGTAAATCATGTCGGCACTAAACTCGGAGAGCGAGGCGAACTCCTCGAGGAATACATAAGCTGGCTTCGTGACCGCATTATAACCCTACGTCCTATCCCGGACTATAGTCCCGTATTGCACTTGGATGTATACGGCACGATTGCCATGGTTTTTGGATTAGACCCGTTAGTAATGGCAGATTATTTAGCAAGGCTCGAAAAAGCCGCTCATCCGTTTAAGCTGCGTATTGAAGGTCCTATGGATGTAGAAGAACGCGAGAAACAGATGTTGGCACTTAGTGAGTTGACAAAGGTTGTCGATGAGCGCGGAATCAACGTGGAAATAGTAGCCGACGAGTGGTGCAACACACTTGAAGACATCAAATACTTCGCAGACAACAAAGCAGGACACATGGTACAGGTCAAGACACCCGACCTGGGAGGCATTGGAAACACAGTAGAAGCTGTGCTTTATTGTAAAGAGCGAGGCATCGGAGCTTATCAGGGTGGAACGTGCAACGAAACAGACCGCTCAGCTCAAGTCTGCGTCCATCTGGCAATGGCAACACAGCCCGACCAGATACTCGCAAAACCCGGAATGGGAGTAGACGAAGGCTACATGGTCGTCTACAACGAAATGCAACGAATACTAGCGGTACGAGGGAGTCAACATGAGTAAAGAAGAATTCAGAATCCTGTCCACAACAGCCATCCTCGGCTATGGCTTCCCCCTCGCATCATTTGAGGAAGGAATGAAACGAAACCCGCATCTGATAGCAGTCGATGCAGGCTCCACCGACCCGGGACCGTATTATCTTGGTGCAGGTGTTTCATTTACAGACAGAGGTGCTGTTAAACGTGATTTGGAAATCATGATAAAAGCCGGAGTGGAAAGAGGCATACCCGTGAGTATCGGCACAGCCGGAGGCAGTGGGGGAGAGCCGCATCTCGACTGGAATCGTGAGATAATCGAAGAGATAGCTCGTGAAAATAATCTGCACTTTAAGCTTGCAGTCATCCACGCCGAGATACCGAAGGATAAAATAAAGCAAGAACTCAAAGTAGGAAAAATCGTTGCACTTGACCCTGCACCTGACCTGACGATCGAAGCTATAGACAGCACAACCCGCATCGTAGCACAAATGGGAGTACCGCCTTTTATCGAAGCACATAGAGCCGGTGCAGATGTGATTCTTGCCGGACGTGCTTACGACCCCTCAGTTTTTGCGGCGCTTGCAGTATCAGAGGGTTACGACATGGGGCTTGCGACCCATTTGGGGAAAATCCTCGAATG
>Ga0123355_10022123_pt1 | contig 10189 bp, 11 predicted proteins | sample TergutEmb28metaG_3_FD_89872 | JGI IMG/M metagenome (GOLD analysis project Ga0123355, IMG submission 89872) | Embiratermes neotenicus P1 segment gut microbial communities from Petit-Saut dam, French Guiana - Emb289 P1 | ecosystem: Host-associated > Arthropoda: Insects > Digestive system > Gut ... | reverse complement strand
GCGGGGGTTGGGGGGCGGCGGGTGGGTGGGGGGTGCTTTGCGGGGTGGAGGGGGGCGGGGAGGGTCGCTTTATCAGGTACATTTTGTTGGAATGTTTCCGAATGTCATTCGCATCTAATGTCGAGTGGGATGCGAACACACAGACGCGAGAGATTTAGGTGTAAATATATATATATATATATACACACACATATATATATATATATATAGGCAATTTTAATACGCGTATTTACAGAAATTTAGTTCCTTTGAATGGATGAAAGAGTTCATATATTCGGGAAGAACCTTAACAAATCAAAATTCTATTCACGAAGAAATTAAGAAGATATTAAGTCAGGGAATGCTTGCTGTCATTCGGTGCAGAATCTTTTGTCTTCCAGTTTGCTATCAAAAAATTTAAAAATTAGGGTATACATAACTGTTACTTTGCTTGTTTTGTATGGGTGTGAAACCTGGTCCCTCACATTGAGGAACGTAGGCTGAGGGCGTTTGAGAATAGGGTGATGAGAAGAATATTTGGGCCTAAGAGGGACGAGGTAACAAGGGAGTGGAGAAAACTACGTGATGAGCTTAATGATCTGTACTCCTCACCCATTATTGTTCGGGTGATAAAATCGAGAAGAATGAGATGGGCGGGGCATGTAGCGCGAAAGGGGGAGAAGAGAGGCCTATACAGGGGTTTGGTGGGGAAACTGGAGGAAAGAGACCACTTGGGAGACCCAGGCGTAGATGGGACGATAATATTAAGATGGGTCTTTAGGAAGTTGGATGTGGGGGTATGGACTGGATAGAGCTGGTCAGGACAGGGGGAAGGGGTGGGCTTTTGTGAGCACGGTAATGAACCTTATGGTTCCATAAAATGCGGAGCATTTCTTGACTAGCTGAAAACCTGTTAGCTTCTCAAGAAGGCCTCTGCTACATGGAGTAAGTAAGAGTGGGGTAGTGTGCAGTGCCCTGAACTCGCTCAGGTCCATTGGCGGGCTTTTGTGAACGCGGCAAAGAACCTTCGCATTTCATACAATTCAGGGGATTTCTCGACTAATGCGGACTCGACAGCTTCTCAAGAAAGATTCTGGTCCATGGAGATGGTTTGGTCGTGGTCGTAGCAGTAGTAGTAGCAGTAGCAGTAGCAGCCTTACTATTGTGACAGTATATCTTGTGCCAGGCTGTGCCCACATAAGGGCAGTACACGTCAACTACCCATTCCCAGCTCTTGTTAAGCTGAAAGTGCCACTTGTTTGCCCGGCGGATTTTTCACGTTTGTATCCAAAAATCAACATCAGCACTTCATTGAAACGGTAGAAGAGAAATTCCCGCCCTGATCTCAATGTATCTGCACCTTTTCGTCGCGCAGCGTACTTCATTTCCCTGAAGACGGAGTCATTACTTTCCTTCGAAACGTCGGCGCCTGTAAACTGTACGGCGTCACATTCCAGAAGACATAAGACCTTTCTCTTAGTCATGCCAGTTTGAATCTGAAATTTTCTTAACATATTGGTATGTGGCCAAGGCGAACTTCTTGCGGTTTGTGACACCGTGTAGACCTGTAGGTGAACACAAGGCTTTCTGTGGAACTACTGCCTCCTTTATCAGTGTTGGAAGTGACAAAGGGCGTTTTTCAGGAACCCAGCTATCGCGCAAATAAGGTGACTGCTACATGAAATACTGAGGAACGTTCTGGACATTCGGGAACATATCAGTTAACCCATCAGTACGAGTCCAAAATGTATACACTCTTAATTATTAATTATATTAATACTTTTGAAAATTTATTCCAAGAAAAGTGAACTGTGCGCAGTGACGATATGTGTAGAACATAGAAGAAGCCTCACAGTAACCAATGTACACGTACTGGATTTTGTTGTGAGCCGTATTGGTGATTCAACACACGTCACAACGGTGACCATTGTCAGCCTAAACAACGGATCCCCGGATTTGGGTCCGTTAGTTTCTTTACGTGAGGTGACAGGTTAAGTGTCCACACAAAGACACGTTCCAACAGTCAGTTTGCGTGTCGCGGTGGTTGTGAAGCTGAGTCGTAACACACACCATGTGCTCGTTTGCTTGTTACGTTAGGTAATGAAACATTTGATTAATCACGTCTTTGTTTAGTGAGGTTCCCAGGCGACTGATAAGGAAGATATCAAAGGCCTGGGGCCGTGGCTTTGTGTGTCACGGCTCGTAAATAACGTCGGATTGCGGGTTGCGGGTTGCGTCAATAAAGTCGTAGTCTTCTGTCTGAACAGACCCTTTCGGCAGTTGATTCGTCTTTTTCATGTTGCAGATAGGAAGGTTGTTGTTCAGCCGTATCGTGAAACTGAAATCAGTTGATACAGTTGGTAGTCCTGGTTGGGTTACAAGGGTAGTTCGTGGCGAGTTGAGTTGGTATAATTAGGTTAAATCACGTGGAAAGTTGGTGAACAGTTGAGCTGGTAGCTATTAGGTCACGTAGATAGTTGGTGACCAGTTGAGCTCGTATATGGATTAGGTCACGTGGGTAGTTCGTGACCAGTTGAGCTGATGGTGTGGGTTGGGTCAGTGGGTAGTGGTGACCAGTTGAGCTGATAGTTTGGGTTAGGTCACGTGGATATTTGGTGATCAATTGAGGTGATTTCGTTGGGTTAGGTCACGTGGATAGTTGGTGACCAGTTGAGCTGGTTGTGTGGGTTAGGTGACGTGGGTAGATGGTGACCAGTTGAGCTGATGGTGTGGGTTAGGCCACGTGGGTAGTAGTGACCAGTTGAGCTGATAGTGTGGGTTAGGTCACATGGATATTTGATGACCAGTTGAGGTGGTGTAGTTGAGTTAGGTCACGTGGGTAGTTGGTGACCAGTTGAGGTGGTTGTGTGGGTTAGGTCACGTGGATTGTTGGTGACCAGTTGAGCTTGTAGTGTGGGTTAGGTGGCGTGGGTAGTTGGTGACAAATTGAGCTGCTTGTGTGGGATAGGTGACGTGGATTGTTGGTGACCAGTTGAGCTGGTAGTGTGGGTTAGTTGGCGTGGGTAGATGGTGACAAGTTGAGCAGTTGTGTGGGTTAGGTCACGTGGGTAGTTGGTTACCAGTTGAGCTGGTAGTGTGGGTTAGGTCACGTGGGTAGTTGGTGACCTGTTGAGCTGGTATTTGGGTTACATCATCAGTATATTTCGTGACCAAGTGGTCGGGTTAAAGCTGCTTGGGGTTGTGTTGTCTGGCGTACTGGTCTGCTTCAAGCGGCAACTTCCGCCGCTGGTGGTTACAATATTGATTTTTGGGCGTGTGTGGGTTTGGAGCTTTTGAACATCTCCGTGCAGTACTCGCCATATCCATGTATGATACATGTCGTAAACGCATGTGTACCTCTAGTGTTGTAGGTTCCAAAATGACGATGGAACAAAGCCAGGTTGTTCGTGTGTCAATAGCTTGTGCCATACCTCCATGCATTTAGGTCGCGGCTTGCATATTATAAGCGTTGTGTCAGAATCAGGCTAAAAAGGCGGTTTGTCTAGGACATTGGAGCACGAAGTATGCGTAAATCAGGGGTGGGCGATCTTCCCACTGTACCACATTGCCTATTAAAACTTCTTTCGGTTACTGCACTGGCCAAATGTGGATTCGAACCCAAATTCCCAGTATTGGAGTTGTAAACATTAGGCGACCGGACCTTGCGACCACTGTCATTGGCCGTTTATTGAAAACAGTTGACTCGTTTTCATGCTAAAAGTGCAGATGTCCATTTTATCGTGTCACAGAGGACGGTAACTGTTACGGAAAGTTTACGTGTATCTCCTATGAAGTTTGTGGCCGCATACTTTCGTTTAGACAAAGCTGCCGTTTTCATGGACACAAAGTGGACACACTGTAGGTCAGAACTGTACGTGGCCGGTGCGATGGAACTGGTCGGTCGGTAACCTAACCATATGTTTCTGGGGTTAGGATAAGTCCGTTGGGGACATTTGCTTGATACAATCAATGGCTTCTTTGTGTTGCACGGATTAGGAATTACGCTCTTCCGTCTTGAGTATCCGACAGTTTCAGAGCTAGTCAAGATATTCTCTGCGTGTTGTGGAGCGCAGAATCACTCTGAATTATAAATAAATGTCTTTGTGCTGTCAGAGAACAAATGGCGTTTCCATTACAAAGACTAGTCAGTTAATGCTGTATAGTGAAATAATCGCTGTTTGTTCTTAGATCCACACAAAGCACGTAAATGGACCGTGTGGGCAGAAGGTGGAATTTGTGGATTTTAACATGCAGAATTTCTGAATGTTAGAGAACCTGGTGGTGCGTGTAGTGACAATTGAACGTAGGCCTCTTACGTGTCGTGTGCCTTGTATGAATCCAAAACAAGTCAAGTAGCTATCCCTCCCCGGACTTTCATGGCCTGTTTTAGGGTGAACGCTACCTCTACCTTTTTACAAATCATGGAAAGAGCTAGACTACGAAATCAGTTAAAGTTCGGCTCCAGAAGCTGGATAAATGAATGTGATGCAAAGCGGCAGAGCTAAATACCGCGCTGTAGCTTGTATCCGGGTCAGCGGGTTAGGTTAGGGTGCTTAGTACAGCAATGTAAGTGTACATTCGAACCACATGGTGTAGTGGAGTCCTTGTTGTGGTCGTAGAAGGTTTGGGATTTGACATTCTGAGGACCGTGCATCGTGATATATTTGACATTCTGAGGACCGTGCATCGTGATATATTCCTATAATAGGAACCAACAGGTTGCACTATTTCTCAGCTTAATTTGATATACAACTCTTTTTACATGTTTCGGACAGACTTACTGCCCATCATCATGAGCCTTGATACTGTATTCACAGCAATTGGTGTGTGTCATACTGAAATTTTAAAATGGATAAAATTACTAGTGTCGTTAAATTGTAAAACATATGTTGTGAGTAAAATCATATGTTATATAAAAAGTTTTAACGTAGTAAAAGTGTTTCAGAAAATGCAATAGGTTCTGCCGCTGTAGTAAAATTGTTGTACATAGCTATTTATGTTGACTGTCTGCTAGCGAGGTTGAGATGGAACTGGTTTGGTTGTGTTGATGGTGGAGTGTTGATTGGTTTGTCTCGTGGGAAGTGACGTATTGTATGTGTTATGGATCAGCTGGTGTATGGAATTATGTTTATCTATGTATTGTTCAGAAATAAGCTGCTTGTGTTGGTGGTATGATTATAGTTGTTCGTGAGGTTTTATTGATGTTTTAATAAGGTCATGGTGTCATTGATAGGGCCATATTCGTGTTTGTTGTTTAAGATGTGCAGTGCATATGCCGATTGGGGTTCATTGTGTCTTACGTATCTGATGTGTTCCTGATATCTTTGTTTTAAACTTCGGCTTATTTGCCCAGTAAATGATATTTGGCATGTATTATACGTGAGTTTATAGAGACCGCTCTTGTCCTTTTCCTGAGTATTACTGGTCCGTTTTCGTTTTGTGAGTTGTAGGGTATTGGTACTCTTGGCTATTCCTGTATTCGTGTGTTTGAATACGTTTGTGATTTTCATTATTCTTGGGCTGTAGGATGTAAAAGTTGTCATTTTTTGTGTTTTGTTTTTTCCAGTTTGATCCTGGTTGGGTTGTTTTGTTGTTGTAATTGTAGGTTTAGATTTTGTGTGAGTTTTTGCCGGAAGTTATTATTTCGCGCGATTAGTTGTATTATTGTCCATTCATTTTGTTTCCTATTCAGTGTTAATGGAAGTGGGTGCATTCTGGTAATGTGATGTCTGTAAGTGGCAATTTTATGTTCCATAGGGCAATTTGAGAGGAAGTTAATGGTTGTATCGATTGTGGTATGTTTGCGGAATATGTCGACTTCAAAGTTTGGACGGCTTTCGGAGTATGAGAAGGTCAAGGCTTCTTTTAAATCCGTTACTTTCGTGTGTGGATTTGAGCTTTATGTTTGTGTGTATTTGGTGTATATATGTGTTGATGAGGTTGGGGTTTGTACGTTTGGTGTCACGTATGATTAAAATGTCGTGTACATATCTTGTGTAAAGTGTTGTGTTCTTTTTGTGTAAAGAAGTTGTTTGATATGTCCTCCAGGTGTTGTAGAAATATTTTGGCTATTGTACTTCAGATTGGTGAACCCATGGATACTCGAGTAAAGAGAGACCAACTTGATTTCACTTGCTTTATTATTTCTTTATTTAACGCTCAACATGTTTCGGATGTATTAACAATAATAATAAAGCAAGTGACATCAAGTTGGTCTCTGTTTACTCAACTATGAAGATGATGCACGGTCCAATAAACATAAGATCCATGGATACTCCTTTTTCTGGCTGGTAGATCTTGTTTTGGAAAGTGAAGTAGTTGTGTGATAGAATGAGTTTCATTATCTCTTGTGTTATTTGAGTGTCCTTACTATTCAGAAGCATTGATTTTGTGATTGTTAGTGTCTCGTCTGTGGGGATGTTAACATACAGGTCTTTTATGTCATACGTTAGCAGTTTATGGTTTTCTTTTAGTTTTAATTATGTTAGGTCAGTGCCTAAGTTTGTGGAGTTGTTAACATTGTAGTGGTTGTTGAGCGTGAGGTGTTTGTTAAGTATTCCTACAAGGTGTTTGGCTATTTTGTAAGTTGGGGCGTTCGTGTTGTTGATTATTAGTGTGATTGGGATGTTATGTTTATGTAGTTTTAGTTGAACTTTCATTGTTGGTGGTGATGGTTTCTTTTGATTTAGATATTTCATGTTTGTTCATGATTAGGTTGCATTGTTGTAATGTTTTCTGTGTGAGATTTTGGTACTTGTCGGTGGGCTCTTTTTTATGCAAATGGAAATTATGTGCTAGGAATGTATGTACTTTTTTTGGAGTATTAATTGGAATTGATGATTACTGTTGTCTTGCTCTTGTCGGTTTGAGCGAGCATTGCATTTTGTGTTACAAGTTTTTGATTCAACTGTTTTATAATATGTAATTGTCTCTTTTAATAATGATGATATTTATTTACTGCAATTGGGCTGTTACCCGGTGGCAGTGGTTATTTTACATTTAAACAAAACATGAAATTGGTTACTACTAAATTTAAGTCGGGAGGGCTACATGAGAAGCATGTAGTGGCAACTTGGAATCCTGGGAACCATCTCAGTATTTGCGTTTAGGCACAGGGAAACCAAGAAAAACCTGTATCGATGTGGCCGGTCGCAGGACCTTCCGAATACTGACTTGTAGCCAGCAGTCCGGCGTCTAAAGTAGAAAAAAAAGCAATGCCCACACAGTACAACAAATACACATAAGATAACAACACACACAAGACCACTACAATAATACACACGGTCAACCAACAACAATTACACAGAAGACAACTTAAAACTAGCAACAAAACACACGAGACAAATTAGAATTTTACAACATGTACAAAAGGTAAAAACACCCAAGCAAGAGACTACTGTGTACAGTTTCTTGTAATTGTTGTTGTTTTTTTTATTATTTTATTTTTTTTATTTACAATCCTTAATTCACTCACGCTTTCACTTCTCATCACTGTGTGGTGGTTGTCTGAATTGAAGATTTGTTTCGGTTTGTTGGTAGTGTATATCAAAATAAAGTTGAGAAATAGTGCATTTTGTTGGCTTCTGTTATACGAAAGTTTGGTAGGGTAGCTTCGTGAAGTGGCGAAGGTCCTTAAAATGCAGAGTGCTGGTTTATTTACTTTGGAAGTCATACCCTGCCATAAATACGTTACGTTACGTGTACCACACACACTAGCTGCACTTCTCGCAATAAATATCTTTATTTTGCGTTATTATTTGAAAACCGCATTTGTCTCGTATGAGTGAAATTTAATTCTTTTGAGCCCAGTGGTTTTTATATATACCACCAGGTTTGACGTTCATAAATCTACATTCAGCCCACACAGTTCATTTGTGTGTTTTGTATGGATCTCAGAACAAACAGCGATTATTTCCCTATACAGCCTTAACTAGTTGGTTTTTATAATCTAGATGGAGTGTTTACTGCGCGGTACGGACTTAATCTGTAAATACATTTCCATTTCATTTCCGTTGTTAAAGGGTTTGCTTTAAACATACAGCGTTCACGATGATGATGATGATGATGATGATGATTAGTTGTCAGGCCATCAATTTGGTACATAAACACAGCACAACACTTCTGCCGACGGTATGGAAGGACGCACCGTACAACCATAAAGATTGAAGCGGAAACGCAACCCACTGGCCTTCAGTCGGCATTCCCACGCGCGGCTGCCTGGCTGTAATTAACTGGAATGCTTCATTTGACATTCCGTGTTCTTGGGTGTGCTGGCGTTGCGCTAGGGGCCTCTGTGAGGCCGATTGGGGGCGGGGAATAAGAAACGAATTGGTTATACTGATATGCGTCGCGTAAAGACTGGAATACGTTCAGAGAAATGCGTCGTTAGGCGATTTCGTCGTCGTGCGAACGTGTACTTACACAAACCTAGATAGTATAGGTCACTACACACCTACGCTATATGGTATAGCCTACTGCTCCTAGGCTACCAACCTGTACAGCATGTTACTGTATGAATACTGTGGGCAATTGTAACACATTGGTAGTATAATATTATGGTACCACCGTCGTGTATGCTGTCCGTCGTTGACCGAAACGTCGTTATGCGGCGCATACCTGTAATTGGTTGTATGTTATGAAGCTGTCGGAAATTCGAAGGTCCATGGATCATTGTCAGAGTACACTAAGATGATCAGATGTAGCTTCGTGTTGCAGGCGCAGTGGAGTTGCACAGCGCAAGTGCGAAGTACTATGAACGAAGGAATAGCAGCAATTCCGGGACAGTTTAATTCCTCTCCGTGAAATTGCCTGCGAACGGAAGTGTCGTAGGGCCGGAACTTGTAGTTAGTTCCGCTACGCTCGACATTACGTGAGTGTGGCAGCTCTGAATGTCCTGCATGTTGGATGAGTGTCGGGCTTTGTGATGACCATTCGTTACCAGTAACGGCGTAACGGGCAATGGCGTTATCAGTAGCACTGCTTATCCTGCCTTGACGATCGTCTTCCGAGACGGTAAGCCAGTCGGAATTAGGTTGTGGTTTACACTGGAAGTCACAGTGAATACACGGTAATGTCAGTTTTTTATAAACATTTGCCTGCACTGCACTGTTTTGTTTACTACGTCTAACGTTTTTAACCTTGAGAACTATTTTGCAGGCATTCTGCACCCTTTATATTATGCACTTTTATCTTCATTATGTGTATTTTTCTTATTTGTAAAGGTTGACATCTCTAACCTAAAAGTCCTCACTCACTCACTCATACTCATTCACTCCATGGAGCAGAGTCCTGGAGAAGCTAGCCGGTTTTCAGCCAGTCAGTAAATCCCCCGCATTTTATGAAACCCGAAGGTTCAGTACCGCATTCACAAGTGCCCGCCACCTCTCTGTTCCGAGCCTGGTCAATCCAGTCCAGGCCCCACATCTCTCTTCCTAAAGATCCATCGTAATATTATCCTCCCATCTACGTCTGGGTGTTCCAAATGGTTTCTTTCCCTCAGGGTTCCCTACCAAAACCTTCGTATGCGCCTCTTCTCTCCTCCCATACGTGCTACATGCCGCGTCCGTTCCATTGGTCTCGATTTGATTACCCGAACAGTACTGGGTGAGCAGTACAGATCATTAAGCTGGTCGTTATGTAGATGGCTGTCCTTTAATAGACGAAACGTGTGGCCTTATGTTTAAGGAATATACTGTACCTTGTGCTGTCCGACTGATGACGTGTGTTGTACGATACAGTACCGACGGTTACAATAAGTGTTTGCAGTGACCCCCGCGGTCATGTGACAGTAATGTGTGCCGCCCTAAAAGTCTTTTATGTGCGGGACTTCCCCGCTACCAGCACAGTGCCGTACCCTTCTTGCACACGTAAGTAGACCTTTCGCTCTTCCTGTAGTTCTACCGGCCTGTCTGTCGTCTTCAACAAAACAGCCCTCCTCTGGTTGCTGCAGCTATCGTCTGGACCGTTGCAATACACAGATGCGCATGTAAAAGCGAGCGCGCGCGGAGCCGTACGGCGGATATTGACAGTTTGAGCCAGCGTAAGTTGGCACTGATCACTTAATTACCAATATGGCGGGTTAGGAACGCTTACTTACTTACTTACTTACTCCATGGTGCAGAGTCCTTCTTGAGAAGCCAACTGGTTTGCAGCTAGTCAAGAAATTCCCCGCATTTCACGGAACCCGAAGGTTCATTACCGCACTCACAAG
>Ga0123355_10022122_pt1 | contig 10189 bp, 9 predicted proteins | sample TergutEmb28metaG_3_FD_89872 | JGI IMG/M metagenome (GOLD analysis project Ga0123355, IMG submission 89872) | Embiratermes neotenicus P1 segment gut microbial communities from Petit-Saut dam, French Guiana - Emb289 P1 | ecosystem: Host-associated > Arthropoda: Insects > Digestive system > Gut ... | reverse complement strand
GTTAGGCAAACTTCCAGAAAACAGCAATTTTTATCTTCTTCATTGTTTGCGCTATCATACCATTCAAACGCTTTGCGAAGTTTTCCCCGTATTTCGGCATTTTGCGGCTCTAACACCCACCCAAGATTTTTTGCCATGCCATGCCCACTAAACCAATCAATGGCGCATACCGCAACCTCTTGATTTGCTGAAATTTGTCTCATCTTGTTTGATAATGCATAAGTGCTTACATAAAACGAGCCGTTTTCATAATAAGCATCAACAATACGATTATACATACGTTCGCCGTCTGTTGTGGCAACTGCAATAAGGCTATCCTTTGCAAAGCGTTCAACCATGATATTCATTGCATTTTCATAATTTTCCATTTAATTGTCCTCCTATTGGTATAATATTGCAATTGTAATGTTCTAAAACTGAATAAGCACGAAAGCCCCTATTTTGTCATTCCGCACTTGATGCGGAATCTCTTTCTGAAACCAATTTTACAGGAGAGATTGCGGGTCAAGCCCGCAATGACAGCGTAAGTTAGTGCCAATGTCAAAACTGTGCAACCATCCCTGTAAACTTTAAACGAAAAACGCGAATGCGTTTTTCAGGAAAGGGGTCAAGGGGATTTATCCCCTTGCGGGGTTGAGGGGCAACGCCCCTCAAGGTCTTATCACTAAAATTACCCTTTAACTGCTCCAATCATAACACCCTTGGTAAAATGCTTTTGGATAAAGGGATATACTAACAAAATTGGTACAGTTGCAAATACAATAACGGCGTTTCTAATGCTGTCTGGTGGAGGCATTACGGCATCAGGATCCCATGCTACGTCTGCAATAATACCAGCCGCCATAAGAACAATATTCCTTAAAACAAGTTGTAAGGGCCAAAGGTCTGGCGCGCTTCCAAGATAGAGGAGTGCGGGGCGGAATGAGTTCCAATATCCTACTGCGTAAAATAGCGAAAACGTCGCAATTGCCGCCGTTGACAGTGGCATAACTATTTTAACAAATACTAACCAGTCAGAAGCACCGTCAATTCTTGCAGATTCTTCTAATTCTTGGGGAATACCTTGGAAGAAATTCTTTAGAACTATCAGGTTCCAAACGCTTATTGTTCCTGGTAAAATCATTGCCCAAAAATTATTTAAAAGTCCCAGCGCACGTACAGTTAAGAACATAGGTATCATACCACCACTAAACAACATAGTAAAGATAACCATTGATAGCATGAAGTTGCGCCCAGGCAAATATTTTTTGGATAGTGGATATGCAAATGTCACCGTAAAAAACATAGAAACAAACGTGCCAACCACCGTCACTAAAATACTCATCCACATTGCCCGCGGCAGTAACCTAGATTCTGCAATATACAAATATGCTTCAAAGCGAGGTTGCCGCGGAAAAAGGAAAAATCCCCTTGCCGTAATCTCTGCTTGAGAGGCAAAAGAGCCAGCTACAATATATAAAAATGGCAAAGTGGTAACAATTGCAAACCCAATTAGGAAAATTACATTAAAAACATCAAAAACCTTTGAAGCCGTTGTGTCATTTCTTACCATAATAGAGCAAACTCCCTTCCCCTAAAATAATCCAGATTCGCCAACTGCTTTTGCGCCTCTGTCTGCAACAACAACAAGAACCAAACCAATCAAAGACTGGAATAAGCCAATTGCAGTAGTAAAACTAAAATTACCATTTACAATACCTTCGCGGAATACAAACACTTCAATAACATCAGAAACAGAACGATTACCAGCATTACTTAACAGAATAACTTGGTCAAAGTTTGTATCCAACACGCTACCCATGGATAATATTAGCAACAACACAACCACAGTTCGTAGTGCCGGCAATGTAATATGCCAACATTGTTGCCAACGGCTTGCACCATCTACAATAGCGGCTTCATATTGCTCCATATCCACGCCCGAAAGTGCCGCCAAGAAGATGATTGTCCCAAAACCCGCGCCACGCCAAATGCCTTGAATAACCATAATAGAGCGGAATGTACTTGTACTGGTTAAAAAAGGAACAGGGTCAAAACCAAAAGCCGCAAGCATTGAGTTAATCGCACCTGTGCTACTAAGTAGCATAAATGTCATAGAGCCAATAATAACCCACGAAATAAAGTGCGGTATATAAATTAGGGTTTGAATCGAACGCTTAAACCACGACTTGCGCACCTCATTAAGCAGTAATGCCAAAATAATGGGTGCTGGGAATGCAAAAATAATATTATACAACGATAAAAGTAACGTATTTCTCATTAAAACGCCAAAGTTAGGGCTTTGAAAAAATCGCGTAAAGTGGGCAAAACCCACCCAGTTACTATCCCAAAAACCCAACCAAGGATTAAAGTCCTGAAAGGCAACCAATATGCCCCACATTGGAAAATATCTAAACAAAAGGAAAAATGAAATACCTGGGATACACATTAAGTACAACACATGGTATTGTTTTAATGCTCTGAAGAATCTAGCGGGCGCAGACGGTCTTTGGTGTATAGTTCTATTTACATGCCCATTTCCATTTTCAACTAATTCCATATTACACCTCACAATCTTAAAACCGTGGGGTTTCACCCCACCCCCTAACCAGCGGCATTTGCCTAGTGAGTAAAAGAAAAGCCGCAAAGCGGCTTTTCAATACAAAGTTTTGATGAAACTTTTTCAAAAGTTTCTCAGGGGGGTGGGGGTGAAACCCCCACGGTCTTATTTTTTAATTTTTTAATTTTTAAAAGAAGAAACTTGCGAAAGGTCTATTGTGCAAACGTTACAAAGCCCTTTGGCAATTGGTTTGTTAAAGAGAACAATGTTACCCTTGCGGTTAAAGGATGGATGAGGATGCTCTGCACCTGTGTTTGGTTCTTCTAGGTTGGCAAGAACTTCCTCTGTGCCATTGTGTGCATTTACCAAAGTGATTTGGTTTTTCCAGCCTTTGATAACTCCAGTCATTCTGTCTGCCACAACCCATTTACCGCTACGGTCTGGGGCGGCGTGCAGAAACTGTGTTGATTCCGCAACTTGGGTAAAGCTGTGCCCATCACGAGTACCACGCATGATATGGTTAGGATATCTGATAAAATACAGATATTCGCCGTCTGCTGTCCAAACTTCGTGAGTTATCCAGTCGCCTTCTTTTTCCACATAAAACGGGCGTACGCGGCGTGTTGGGTAGTCAAATAGCCAAATTCTTTGTAATGCGTCGCCCATTGTTTCATGAACATACATTACCGTGTCATCGTCACCAGGACAGGCTTGACAGTGGTTTAAGAAATGGTCATCTTGAAATACTACTTCTGATGTTCCTTTAGAAGGGTCAAGGACTACCAACGCATAGATTTTGTTTTCCTGGTGATATGAACACCAAACCAGCCCAGATTTTGAGACGGATAAGTGCCCATTACATTTACCAGGTGGGAAAGTGGCTACTTCTGTGATAATACCTGTGTTTGTGTCCATACGATACAGGGAGTTACCCTTACGCATATAAGCATGTGGGCGGAGGTAATCTAGGCACATGTTAGTGTATTCTTCGTTGAAAGCAAGTTCTTTTTTGCCTGTTTCGTACTCCATACGGTAAACATTACCTTTACCATCTTTATCTTCCCTGTAAAAGAAATACTTGTCATCCTCAGTAAAACTTTCGGTAGAGAAATAGAATTTATTGGCACGAATATCGGTATAATCCGTAAATTGGCGGATTACATAACCTGTGCTATCGTCTTTATATTCTTTATACATATAACAACCTACCTAGCAGCAGCATAAGCGGCATTAAATTCATTAATAACTGCTCTGCCACCTTCGGCATACCAGCGTGCGATTTCACTTTCAAATCCAGCTCTGTCAATAGAACCCATTACATAAAGGATAATCGCGTCATCAATGATTTGGTTTAAAGAACCTGATTGTGCAACCCACGTGGGTGCTTCTGTTGTAAATGGAAGAGTTGGGTCAAATATAGCATGACGTAAATTATCAATTTGCACTTGAGTAATAGCATCTTCACGGCTGTTTACGCCATAAAGTAGTGGAACATCACTATTACGCATCATAAATTGGTTCAAACCTTCAACAATACGTGCATGTTCAGGAACATCATCAGAAGGAATCAAACGAATTCTATCGCCAACCCATTCCCAGTTATAACCTTCCGCGCCATGGCTAACAATTATTTGACCCATTGGGCTGTTAAGCATGTTAAGGAAGTTTAAGTGATGTTGTAAACTTGCTTCACTTGTTGCGCCTACAGTAGAAATTGCAACCATACCAGCATGACCAGCATGTGCGCGGATTCTACTTTCACCTGCACTGTTAGCCACTGTACCTGTTACCCAAACTAATGCACCAGCGTCTAATTCTTCTTGAGTCATAAATTCATTGTCGCGTAAGCGGTTTGCACTACGGCGTGCTTCGTCAGAAACATCCATATGCCAGCCTGCTAAACCTGAACCAAATTGTAATGCCCATTCTCCTGTTGGAAGTGCGGCAAAATCTTGGTTAATTGCACCAGCTTGGAATAATCTTCTGCTAAATGCCAAAGCATCAAAAAACTCTTCATATTCAAACCATGGAACAAATTCGCCATTAACAACTTGCCAACGGTTTGGCGCGCCATGCATAACTGCAAGGTCATGGAATGGTCCCATGTGTGGTCCTGTCCATGCCATACCAAATGTGTTAGCACCACTAAGTGGTAAATCTGTAGCATTTGTGAAAGCAATAAGAGCGTGTTCAAGTTCGTCTAAAGTGCTTGGTACTGGTAAATTTAAATGCTCAAGCCAGTCTGAACGGTAAACCATACCAGGGCGACCTGCTGGACGTTGGCGATAAATTCCAAAATGTCTGCCACCAATAGCAACATTGTTTAAAACGTCTTGGCTTGCCGCCGCAAGATATGGCCATTGTGAGATATGGTCTGTTAAATCCCAAAACGCGCCGCCTTGTGCAGCTTGTACGATTGGTGCTGTAATACCTGTGAATACAACAATACCAGGTAAATCACGAGCCGCCAAACGAAGGTTCATTTGCTCTGCAAAGTTTGCATTAAGAACCATTTCAAGTTCAATTCTGTATCCGGTTAATTCTTCCAATTGGCGAATTGCTGGGTGGTCATTTGAAATTAGTTCGCCACTATGAGATACTGTAAGAATACGAATTGTGTAATCAATCGCTTGTGTAGGTTCTGGTGTTACGGTTGGTTGACCAGGCTCTACAGGGGTAGTTGCAACTGGAGTAGGCGGTGGTGGTGGGGGCGGTGGTGGAGCTGTGCCTCCATTGTCACTGCTACACGCGGCTACAAATACCAACATTAACACACCAATTAATAGTAATAGAATTTTTTTCATAAAGGGGTTCCTCCTCTAAATTGGGCAAGTTTACTAATTTTTACTGTAAAACATGCCTGTTTTTGTGCATTGCGTTAAAAGTGTTTTTATTATATATGCACAATCAAAAAAATGTTGTCATTTTATTGTCGTGTTTTTGCACTATATTGTCTTAATGAAAGGTGTTGTTTATGGTCATTTTCAACTGTGAACTTGATATACTACAAAAATCTATATGGCACCATATTGATGCTACGGCGGAAGCTAAAGAAAATTTTGTATATATGCAAGAATTAGGATATTTTTATGCTAAGAATAAATATTATACACAGCGCCAAGGATTAGATTCATTTTTGATTAAAGTAACTGTTTCAGGCTCTGGCATAATTGAATATAATGGGCATATCCAAGAAATGAATGCGGGCAACTTTTTCTGGATTGATTGCGCGGAATATCAAAATTACTACACAGCCCCCAATGAAGGTTATTGGGATAATGTGTGGGTACATTTTAATGGCTCTACTGCAAAGGCTTATTATAATGTGTATAAAGAATTGCTTGACGGTGCTTCTGTGGGAAAATTACCCATGGATTCGCCCATATACATGCTTATGGACATGTTATTAAAACGTGTTCCTTCATCTGAAAATGATAAGAAAAATTATTTTGAAGCAGATATATACAATTCTGGTATTTTAACTCAATTAATGATAGCCTGTATCGTAGCCGCCCAGTCTGGTAGTGAAGTTGCGCATATTCCTGTTGCAGTTCAGGAAATTCGCAATTTTTTGGAAAATAACTATGACCAAAGAATCACACTTGACAGCCTAGCAAATGAATTTAATCTCGACCCTCATTATTTGCAAAAACTATTCAAACGATACATAAATCAATCACCGACACAATATTTAATTCATTTACGTATGGCACAAGCCAAAGATTTACTACGTTCTACTGCCAAATCCATCAGTGAAATAGCCTATGAAGTTGGAATAGATAATATCAGTCACTTTACCAGAACATTTAAGAAATTGGAGGGGCTTACCCCTGTGCAATATAGAAAATTTTGGAATGTAGTTAATTAACCACAAGTTCTTAGAGCATGACTTACCAAATTGAACAAAAAAAGCCCTAGACCAGGAGAATGGTCTAGGGTAATAAGGGGTATTCTACACAGCTGAGTAAATATTATGCGATTGATGGAATTTAGCAATTTTAAACTGCTCTGTTTACTTTTTTAGGTCCATTTTTTACACGCAAGCAACGAGTACACACTTTTGCACTACGTACAGTTCCGTTTTTATCCACAATCTGAACTTTTTTAATGTTAGAACGCCACATACGATTAGCGCGACGAGACACTTGACTACGAGTAATACTTATTCTGTGACCTGTTTGAATGCCTTTGTCGCAAATTTCACATTTTGCCATTTATATACAACCTCCGAATCCGAAAAATAAATTTTGCTTAATTAAATCATCCAATGATACCTTAATATAGGTACTCTTCGCAAAGATATTAACATACTTTCCGATATAATGCAAGAACGAATAATCCAAGCATATAACTATTATTATAGCAATGCCTGTACTATATTTGCTTGTTCTTGACTCATTTGGGCATGTCTCCCTCGAGATTCCTGAATTTCTTTGAAAAATTCACAAAATAATTCATAAGGTGAAATGTTGATTCTGTTTATATTTGGAATTTCAAAATCTACCAATAACTCACGCCTATTTTCATATAGCAAAGTCATAATATGAGGGTATTTTGTACGTAACCTTGCCATTGGGTCAATTTGTTCTTCCTCGTCTGTTAGTATAACGCGTATATAATCATCACTAGCACCTGTTAGTAATTCCTCAAACTTTCCTCGAATGTCACGCATATCATGCATGGGTATTAATGGCAATGAGGATGTGTTAATACTACCTTTTTCAGAAAATTCAAGTACTGTTATTCCTTTATTATGATTAACTTCTGAAAACGAGTATTTTAGCGGAGAACCAGAATACCTAATGTGACTACCCCCCACAGATTGCGCACGGTGCAAATGCCCTAGAGCCACATAATCAAAGTTTTTTACTAACTCAACATTCACGGCATCAAGCCCACCAACTGGATGTGATTCTGAATCGGAAAGAATATTTTTATTCTCTGCACTGGTGTAAAATTGGTGAGATACAAGTACATTACGCTCTTGGTAGTTAATGTTTTCATTCTCTAATACAATCTTTATTGCATCCTCATAACTGCTCACATCTTCATAAGTTCTGCGTATATAAATGGGTTTTATAAAGGGAAGTAGCCAAAAATTCACATTTCCATATTCATCTTGTAGAGTTGTTTTTTGAAGTTTCCCTTCAAAAGAGCCACTAAAAAACAGATTCTTTTCGGTTAGCAAGCGGCTTGCATAACCCAGCCGTTCCCCAGAATCATGATTACCTGATATTAGAAAAACATGGATATTTGTTTCTGCAAGAGCAGTAATAAAGTCATCAAAAACGCGCACGGCTTCCACATTAGGAACAGTGCGGTCATATACATCACCAGCTATTATAATGGCTTGCGGGTTTAATTCTTTAACAAATGTTATGATTTGCTTAAAAACAAATTCTTGCTCTTTAAGCATACATACGCCATGTACTATCTTACCAATGTGCAAATCTGAAATATGAAATATTTTCATACTAGGGGAATCCTTCCCAGCCTTTATTGTGGAAACTCACAGCAAATCTATACCTGCCATATTGCAAGCCTCTATGGTATTTTTATCCCAAACACTAACCTGCACTTCACCAATATGGGCTTTTTGTAATAATAACATAGATAAACGAGATTGCCCAATACCGCCGCCAATCGTGTATGGCAACTGGTTGTTTAAGAGCATTTTATGATATATTAGTTCCCTACGATTATTTAATCCTGAAAGTTTTAATTGCTTGTCCAATGTTACTGAATCAACACGAATTCCCATTGATGATAGTTCTACAGCGCAATTTAATACATCACACCAAAATAAAATATCACCATTTAAATCCCAATCATCGTAATCAGGGGCGCGTGAATCGTGAGGTTTTCCAGAATGTAAGTTTCCCCCAATTTGTTTAATAAAAATTATTTTGTGTTCCTTTGTACAAGCGTTTTCGCGCTCTTTTGGTGAAAGTGTGGGATATTGGTCTTCTAATTCTTGACTTGTAATAAAATACGCATCTCTTTTTGGAATTTGTGCAATTGGAAAAAATTTTGACAATTCCTCAGAGGTGTCATAAATGGCATTTATTATTGATGTTACTGTTTCTTCCAAATAAGCCTCATTGCGTGAATTATTGTCGATTACCTTTTCCCAATCCCATTGGTCAACATATATGGAATGGGTATTGTCACGCACATCATCACGCCTAATTGCATTCATGTCTGTGTAAATGCCCTCACCCACTGGAAAGCCATACTTTTGCAAGGCGATTCGTTTCCATTTTGCCAACGATTGCACTACTTGCGCGGTTTCTTTTGTTTGCTGTATATCAAACTCAACCGCACGCTCTATACCACTTAAATCATCATTAATACCTTTGTTTGGCTCAACAAAAAGAGGCGCACTAACCCGTTTTAGGTTTAACGCCCTTGATAGATTATCTTCAAAAAAACGTTTTAGCTTGCCAATGGCGATTTGAGTCTCATACAATGATAGTTTTGATTTGTAATTTTTGGGAATTATCAACATATTTACACCCTAACTGTTTTCTTAAATTGTACCCATCTCTAGCAAAATCAATTCAAAATCTTGCTAAAATTTGTCTTGTTCTTCCTCTTTAAGTCTCATTTTTTTCAATTCTTTTACAACCTGGGCAGTGAACTTATCAGCGGCAATCAGGAATAAAATGCCATAATACACAGAAGCCAAATAAGCTCCAATTTCGTATGAAAAAAAACTAGGGTCTGCCAAATACAGTGCATATATTATAATGATTATAACATAAAAAAGATACATAGCTGTTTTAAGGGAAGGACCAGAGTTAAGATACCTAATAATAAACCTAGTTGCCAAATTAGGTTTTGCATCTTTACACCTTGCTTCAAGCCACCTTCCCAGCGCATATTCTATTTGTTCAGAAATAACAAGTATTACAATCATAACCATATTTGAAATTGTGGCAATAAAAGCATTTTCCTCCGCGATATGATACCAAATCATTACTGTAAATTGATAAATTCCAACTATATACAATATTGTGAAAATCATAAGAGTAGATATCCTCTTAAACATCAAACCAAACCCATCCCACGTGCAAGCGCGCCATTCTCAATTGAATTCACTATATATGTAATAATTCCGCGCTTCACATAAGAAAGCACGGAATTATTAAAATCTATACTATTGGATAATTTTTACTACAGAACCCGCGCCAACTGTACGTCCGCCTTCACGAATAGCGAAACGAGAACCTTCTTCCATAGCAATCGGAGAGATAAGTTCTACAGTCATTTCAACGTGGTCACCAGGCATACACATATCAACACCATCAGGTAATGTGATTACACCAGTAACGTCTGTTGTACGGAAGTAGAATTGTGGGCGATAGTTGCTGAAGAAAGACTTATGACGACCACCCTCTTCTTTAGAAAGAACGTAAACTTGTGCAGTAAATTTAGTGTGTTGCTTAATAGTGCCAGGTTTTGCCAATACTTGACCACGCTCAATATCTGTACGTTGAACGCCACGAAGCAATAGACCAGCATTATCACCAGCTTCTGCTTTATCAAGTAATTTGTGGAACATTTCAATACCAGTAACAACAACTTTACGAGTTTCTTCAACAAGACCAACAATTTCAACCTCGTCTTGAACTTTTAAAGTACCACGCT
>Ga0123355_10022121_pt1 | contig 10190 bp, 7 predicted proteins | sample TergutEmb28metaG_3_FD_89872 | JGI IMG/M metagenome (GOLD analysis project Ga0123355, IMG submission 89872) | Embiratermes neotenicus P1 segment gut microbial communities from Petit-Saut dam, French Guiana - Emb289 P1 | ecosystem: Host-associated > Arthropoda: Insects > Digestive system > Gut ... | reverse complement strand
TATCTCCGAAAAAGTATCACCTTCATTTTTTTCAAATGCTTGGGCAATTAGATACCTGTCTTTTAGCATACCATGCACAAAAAACCCATTAAAAAGCTGACCCCCCTTGCCAATTTTGTCGGCCTCGTGCTCGTATTCGGTTAGCAAGCGGTATAACCAGATGGCTTGTCCGTTAAAGTATTTTAATAGCCGCTTAAACTTTGCTAACCCATCGCTGTTATCTCCAAAATCTTTTTCATCCCACTCTCTACCTTTCGTAAAGGGTGCCCTTGTGATGGATGGCCAATTTACTTTTCCTTCATCCAGCGTTTTCTTTTTTAATCCGTCGGATGTGCGTTGCATAAACTCGTTTAAAACAGCAGGGATGAAGATATAATTAAACAGCAAAAACTTGCTGAGACTCTTTCTCAAATCTTCTCCGTAAGGTAGGTCACTCCATTTCATATCAAAGAATGATGCTTTATCTAGGCTAATGCCAACCCAGTTTCTGGCATGATTTTTATCTTTATCTTTTAACATGTCACCAACTGAGGTGGCAAAACACTCTTTTGCGGCAAGGGCAGCGAATAATTCAACTACATGGGGCCAATTGTCTTGTTCGGCACCTTTGTCGGCATATTTGTTGCGTATTATCCTAAGGGACTTGTTGCCATCCTCCGCATCGGGGGCACCAAGGACGTAAACCTTGTCAAATGCTTCTGTTGCCCTGTACTCGCGATAATACACCATGGCGTTTTTAGCACCCTCTAAAAACTTCTTAGGGTCAAGGATTTGCTTGCCCTCCTCTTTCCGCATAAATGAGAAATAAGGTAAGAGAAATGCTCCAGCGATGTGAAACTTATCAGGATAATCCTTGAGTGCTTTCTTTATTTTACTGGCCACAGAGGGGAAACCTGATGCACCGGTGCCACCAAAAGAAGATGCCACTATAAACACGTTTACATCCTCACCCTTTGAGCCGATATCATGGCGCATGTTTTCTAACATATCGCGGACATAGTCAGAATTTTCGAGCCAACGGGCAAACGCTAAGGCTCCAATAGAAGGATGAGCAAAGAAGCCTTCTGACATATCCAGCTCTGCATATTCTTCGTGGCTATAGAGAGCTTTCATAAAGTTTGTTTCCGCATCGCTTGCTTTTCCCCCTCGGGAAACTAAATCCTTTATATGGTACTTAGTCGTTAGTTGGCCGCCGTCTGGCCCTGTAACGGGGGTAAGCGAGAGGTTTTCTTTAATGGCTTCGGTTAGCCTTGTCTTAAAAAGGGGAAATTTCTTATCATCCGCCCCCTGCATATCTCCACGGCAGTCGTTGTAATCGGCTATTAGGCGCCGTACGGCATCTCTGCTTCCATTGGCTAAATCTGGGTCTATAATCAAAACTTTTAACTCGTCCACATCAATGTGGCCGCAGTCGCATAAATGAACTATCGAGCGCAACACGCGTATGCCTGTGCCGCCAATTGCAATTACATAGTTAGACATTGTAATCCTCCTCGTTTTATCTAATCAGAACCGGATACGGTGTTTTGTTGGAAAGAGCAGGCAAACCGCCAGTACCGCAACCTGGATAACCAGCAAAGGAATTAAATGCACAATATGCCAGTGTAAAAGAGAATTATAAAATATGTTTATAGGAAAGTCGGCAACAAGCACGCCCGCCCCCAGCGCAATAAAATGAAATATTAACGCAATTACGACATATAGCACAAAGCGTTTATTCCGCAGATTGTATTTGAGGGACGAATCCCTGCAATACATTAAGCATAGCCATGAGATAAAGCCCATTAGGGCACCGGTTAGCCCATAAACCAGTGCTTGATTAGTTGCCCATGTGGTAACTTGCCATGATGCAAGGGGTATTAAGGAAAAGGAATTATCATATAATCGCTGGTTGGTTATCACACTAATAATGTGTCCAGCAAAATATGACAGGCCCACCAACCCAACTAAGATTAGTAGCCTTAATGCATTTTTTAGGGTCATATGTTTCATCCTACACCTCCTAATTTATCCGTTGGTCTACGATGGCGTAAACCATAATATTTGCGGCAACACCGCTGGAATCCTCGCCGTAGCCAAAGCTGCCGGCCCGTAATGCAAGCTGAGTTAAGATATGTGACAGCCCTATCGTATACTCTCCAAAGATACTGTTTTCTTGGATACGGAGAGGATTGTTTTCGGCGGATGCATAGTAATTGGCCCAATCGGGTATTTGCGAGTCCTGCCTTACATGTACATAAGTGGTTATTCTAAACCTGTTAATCTGATAGCTGCCAAGAGTGCGCAATGTTTGATTGTGGCCAGACCTTGCTACATCGATATTAAGGGTAAGCCTTAGCTCGTCTTCTGATGCCCAGCTGATGCTGCTATTATCCACTATCCTTTGGGTCGTATCTGTGGGTACCGGATACCATCCAGCACGGGTACTGCGTAAATATTCAATTTCATGGGTCAAATACATGCTTATATCTTCAGCCACCCAAAAGGGGGGCATTGTAAACGGAATAGAGACATCTAGCCTTGCATAGGCCTCTCTGTAAGTGGAATGCACATCCAGATAAAGTATGATCGACTCGGCAAGGAGGCCGTTCTCGTCGCGAAGTCCGGAGCCGTTGTACCATCGCACTTGGGGGCCGGGGTTTCTATATATCTCAGCGGTTGTATCCCTTAAAATAGGTGTATCCCTATGAAGATTATAGACCGTGTCAATCCCGTTGCTACGGTGAAAAAATGTGTAGTCAAACATCAACCCTATTTGCGCCGATAAAGATGAAATTAGCAAATCGGAGTACATAAAAACCTTATCTGCCTCACCTATTACCAAAACGTATAGTGGCCGGGTACCGTCGTGCCAAAGGGGCTGCCATTCGTCTAAGGCCTCGGGTTGGGGGATGTCTCCTTCGGGAGGGTACGTATTGTTGTACACATTACCTATAAAAGGCAAGCGGAAAGCGAACATGAAAACCGCCTTATTTTGGTCGGATATAATATTTGAAAGGCTGGCTATAATGGAGTTTGGGTTAAAACCAGGCTCTACTAAATCTGTGACAATAATAGATATATGATCCCTATTTGCGCGGTTGATTGTGTCGGATAAAAAGTTTGTTCTGTAATGATTTTCGAAGGGGGGAAGGAGTAGCTCCTCAAAGCGGACAGGATGACGAGCATCTTGCTTAAAATACCATGGTATGGAAAAAAACAATGGACTTATAGCTGCTTCCTGTTCAAATTGGTTGCGCCCGCCATCAAGCCTATAAGGTGTATTTCCGGGCCCGTCATAATTGATTACATCAAAGCGATAGTACGAATGAACAGCACCCACCCCGCCATCAAGCCGGTTTGCCGCGTATGATAGCAGATATAGAACATCAGCAAAGTGCCCCTCTTGGCCTGCCTGCCCGGTAGCTCGGGCAAAGCCTGCCATATAGGATGTGGCTTGGATGTAAAAGTCTATGTTTACAGACGCAGGCCCTAAATCATCATTAGAATGTTGAGTGTCGCCAGGCCGCTGTGGCACCATAAGATCTGGGTCGTCTGGAGTGGTTGGGCCGCACCCTGTTGCAAAGAAGAGGACAAAAATAATTGCTATTAAAATCTTCATGTGCTGCTCTCCGTTCCGTTATTCATATCCAGGTCTGTATCTTGGGTAGCTGGCTGAGTTTCATTGGTGCGATTGCCGGTTAGTACAAAGTCAAATAGCTTGTGTTCAAGCTCGACAGTTATTTTGTCGGGATTTAACTGGATTACAAGGGGTGAGATGTCTGCATACTTGATAAAACGCTGGATAGTCTCTTCCTTTTCCTGTTCTATTTGTCCAAGAAGAAGAGCTGCGTTAATCGGAGGCTCGCCCGGTACAGCTGTCTTAGATTTGCCAAAAATCACGAGACGTTTACCTGTACCGTTCAGCCATTCGCCAATGCGCCTCCATAGTGTAGTATCCGAGGCACCAATAGAGGATCCAAAAATACAAATTACGGAACTTTCGTCAATAATATTAAGAATCTGGTCGTTTTGCGTTCCCGGTAAGCGGCGAAAACGTTTTAACATGTCCAAATGATTCTTTTTGATAAATGTATTTTGCACGTTTGGGTTATTTTTGATGTGTTCGTTGAGTATCTGCTCAGGGTGATCAACGCCCATTACAGGGGTAGAAAGTGGAGTTGCTTGTCCGTGAATATGCAAATACTCCCCCACTCTAAAAGGGGTGATATCGCCATAGTGTGGCGATGCACTAAATTGGTCTGACTCCATTAGTTCAATACTTTTCTCTATCAGCTTATCAAGAAAAGGCGTGTAGCTAAGCTGCAAAAAGTTAACCTGCGGCCGGACAAGTTCAGCTTTTAATAATTGGGCGATGTTGTCGTCCATTATATGTTCATGAAACAGACTTATGGAGTTTATGAAATCTTTTAACTTGGCATCATCTAAGACACTATTTAATGCAAATATCTCATTCAACTGGCTAAGATACGTGTTAAGGTGGTTATAAAGATGCGTTGCGCACATTATGAAATGTTCAGCTTGTTCTTGTGGAGTGCTATGCCCATCATCAAACTTTGTGCTTAAGCGGCCTAAGCCTTCTTCTAAGTCAGACCAGTTTGCCCAGTCGTCGGCATCTAAAATCTCTGACACAAATTTTTTTATTATGTCATCGCTTGACGATCCATATACATATGTCTTATAGATTTTAAGATAGTCTTTACAGCCAACGTTTAACCCAATCGCCATGTCAAACCCATTACCCATAAGCATTGTTAAAGACATAGATGCCTCCTGTATCATTGTGGCACAAATTAGATGCCACTGATGTATTTTGCTAACGTGTTGCTTTGCTTGTACTTGCGCTGCTAGGCACTAGCACAAAGTCTCTTTTTGTGTTGAGGACACATTACTAACACCTTTGTCACAATATGTCAAGCATTGTTTTTTTGTAGTTGTGTATTTCGGTAGCCATAAAAAAAAGCATCCCTTGAAATTGGGATGCCATTTGTGCGGCTGATGCAAGTTTTGCCAAAAGGCCCAATAGCAGGCCGACTTATGATTTATGTATTATTTCTGCATGTTTTTGCTCTCTTTAATCTGCCTGTGTGCATGTTTTAAGAATTCGGACACAGCGATAGCTAGTAGTGTTGCCCCAAAACTACCAAGGGAACTAATAAAGGCACGGCTATATTCTCTTAGCCATCCTTGATAGTACGTACAGTCTGGAGACACCTTTATTGAATATGGCATTATTACAAAGAACAAAGCAATTAAAAAGAATATGCCTAATATAAGAATAATATAGAGCGGAACTCCAAGAAATGTTAAAAGAGCTTTATGAAGTTTATCCTTTATTTCATCTTCTTTATCTGGATCAGGACCAGTTTGAGGAACATCAAGTGGCTCCCCTACAGCAAATATTTGGAATGTGTCAACTTCATTTTCATCTTTTTCATCTGACGGTTGCTTTTCTGTATATTCACCGGAAGGGGTATTTGTCTCGTCTTCAATGTCAGCATGGCCTTCGTCGAACACGCTCATTTCACAAACCTCATAAAATCTGAACGGATGTCATTATCATCCATAATTGCTAAAGGCTTGTTGGTTCTGAATTTTTTATGCCATGCGTTTCCGCGTTCACTTGTCCATGCCACAAGACCTGCTATTGACCATCTTCCAAAATGCCCCAATACGGATTGTGCAATATCACTATAAGCCTCCAGACTCTCCATAGTTACAGTCGGGCGAACACCATCTAGGCTGCCTCCTTCATATTCCTTTTGCTTGATTAGAACACGTGGAAACAAAGGCCCATTCTTTCCCGCTACAGGCTTTTCATTTAGAAGTGGGGCATTGTATGCGGCAAGATACATTCCATAGCAGATGTATAGGCACTTCTGGATTTTAGTAACATTGATATCTGGTATTCTTAAATTTTTTGCTTTTTGGTTAAGATAAATTGCAAAATCTATGCTATCAACTTTTCCATCACTTGCTACCTCAAAAGGCACTTCTCTTTCTACAGCTTCAGGGGACATAACTCCCACCTCTCTAAATCTTCGAAGAGTTTTTTACATTTATTGTTAACATAATAGCACCATACAATATGATATGTAAAGAACTATAGCATTGTCAATACACAGGCTAAGAGAATGGGCCCCACAAAGCACGAAACGCCATTACAGGAGGAAACCTGCAATGACGATTCGGCTACGTTGCATCATGTAGTCATCTTAAACGCATAACTCCGAGATATCTCATTCTCCAAAGCCTCCCCGGCGTACAGGCGTTTGATATCTTCAATCAAAGAAAGCACTACCCTATGAAACCTATCAGACGGCGGCCCGGCCATATGAGGTATTAATATTACATTATCAAGCCCTCTTAGCTTACTATCCTGTGGCAATGGCTCCTCATCAAATACATCCAGCACAGCACTAATACGACCCGAGATTAGCTCTTCGGTTAAAGCGTCTTGGTCTACGGTGCTGCCCCGGGCGGTATTGACAAACAGTACGCCGTCACGCATACGCTTTATTAGGTCTTTGTTTATGAGGCGGTAAGTTTCAGGCTGTTGGGCCAGATGCAGGCTGATAATATCGCATTCGGAAAACAATGCATCCAGGGATTCCGCTTTGGTTGCGCCATAGGATTTAATAAAATCGGCATCGATGTAAGGGTCAAAAACTTGGATATCTGTGCGAAAACCATGAAGCATACGGGTCAAGTATCGGGCAATGGCCCCAAAACCCACAAGGCCCACTTTTTTATCTAAGAGGCTATAATTGGGGCAAAAGTTGGTCTTCCATTTCCCGGCCTGCACCATGGAATTATAATACGGGATCATGCGAAGCCCCGCCAGGATATACGCCATCGTGCCTTCGGCAACACCCTCGGCAAAAACATTGTTACCGCTGATAACCTTAGCACCCATGTCATACAAGTAATCCGAAACAAGTGGTGCCACAGTCCCACCTGAATGTACAACAAGCCTTAAAGACTTAGCGTTTGCTAGTAGGGTTTCATCCAGCCTAGGATTACCCCAGCCGGTGACGCAAACTTCACAGTCTTTTAAAAGGTCAACCATGTTTTCAGGTTCGTATTCCTTTTCGTTCCAGCGCACGGTTCCCAGGCTTTCCAGGCCTTTTGCTACAATGGGTGGGATAAACATCTTTCTTACATCGTTGTCGGGTAGCAGTACAGAAATGTTCATATGCTCAGTCCTCTCATATTTTATGGCCTAATACTAGCATAAATGTCGAGATCATGCATAGTAAATAGACTTTTCTACTTTTTCATATGATCCCCATGCTATAATCATAAAAAATTGAAAACGAGGTGAAATGCTTATGTCAAACCCAATCTACACCCATGACGAGCTGTATTCCAGGAATCCACAAGCCACTTACAGCGACGATGCCACAGTGGCTAAGTTTTTATTGGGCGGTATTGGAACAGGAAATGTATCTGTAGGCTCCCGGGGGCAGCTATGCGACTGGGAAATCATGAACAAACCCGGCAAAGGCAACCCGTTGCCATACACATTTTTTGCGCTATGGACTAGGGATGAAAATGGGCAGTCAATAGGCAAAGTGCTGGAATCCTCACTTAAAAAACCCCACGAGCGGTCTCATGGATACTCTTCTCCTGAGGTGGCAGGGTTGCCGCGCTTTGAATCTGCCAGCCTTAAAGGAGAGTATCCCTTTGTTACCGTGGCTTTAAAAGACGAAAACCTGCCCCTGGCGGTAACTATGGAAGCCTTTACGCCCTTCATTCCCCTTAACGCTGACGACTCAGGCATACCTGGTGTGATTATAAGATATCGTGTTAAAAATTTATCTGGTATTGACAAGTCAGTAACAATTGCTGGCTCTCTTGCTAATGCTGTAGGCTGTGTAGACCGGCCATACTTTGGCGGTATCAGCGTAAAAGAGGAAGGGAAAAACGAGTTTCGTAAAGAAGGTGACCTCAAGGGGCTGTATTACACCAGCCCAAAATTAAGTAAAGATGAACTAACCTACGGCAGCATGACCTTGCTAACAAAAGCTAAAGACGTAAGCGCAAAACCCGAGTGGCTTAACACCGGCTGGTGGGACGGGGCCCATGATTTCTGGGATGACCTAATGGAAGATGGGCGTTTAGAAACCCCAAAGGCCCCCGGCATAAGAGGCACTTTTAACCAACATTATTCTAAAGAAAAAGTAGGCTCTATGGCCATCCACGAAACGATACCCGCCGGTGGCGAGAAGGTATTTGAGTTTATATTGGCATGGCATTTCCCCAACAGGCCTAAGGGCTGGACCGAGCAGGATGCCGAGAGTAATAAAAAATCGTCCTGCTGTGCAGGTTGCGACGGTGAAGCATCTATTACAACCAATTATTACGCAAACTTGTGGCCCAGCTCATGGGATGTTGCAAAATACCTTGAGTGTAATCTCTCACGGCTAGAAATGCATTCCCGCAATTTTCATAGGGCACTGTTTACCAGCACCTTGCCTGATTATGTTATTGATGCATTGGCGGCTAATATTGTGGTGATTCGCAGTACTACTTGCTATCGTTTAAAAGACGGCACATTCCTGGCCTGGGAAGGCTGCTTTGGTGATGTAGGCTGCTGCCAGGGCAATTGCTCCCATGTGTGGAATTACACCCAAACGATGGCGTTTTTATTCCCGGAATTAGAGCATTCTATGCGCCGGACTGAATTTTTAGTTGAAACCGATGAAAGCGGTAGCATGGCATTTAGAGCCATGCAGGTGTATGGAATGGAACGCCACAACGCCCTCCCCGCCACCGACGGCCAGTTAGGCGCGATTATACGCCTGTACCGAGATTGGAAGTTTAGCGGTGATGATGCTTTGTTAAAGCAGGTATGGGAAAAGGCAAGCTTGGCTTTGGATTTTGCCTTTAATTACTGGGATACGGATGGTGATTTTGTGCTGGATAGTCAGCAGCATAACACCTATGATATCGAGTTTTATGGGCCTAACTCTTTATGTAATTCCATTTTCTTTGCCGCTTTAAAAGCCGGGGCCGAAATGGCCGAATATCTATGCGATGCGGTACATGCTAAAAAATATCGCGAAGCACTCGCATCCGGGCCGGCAAAAATGGACGAGTTGTTATGGGGTGGCGAGTACTATATTCAAGCTATAGATGATGTGGACAAATACCAGTATCAATACGGCAAGGGCTGTTTATCAGACCAGCTTTTAGGCCAGCAGCTTGCCCATGTGTCCGGGCTTGGGTATATCTTGCCTCGCGAACATGTGCGTAAAGCTGTGTATTCGATTTATAAATATAATTTCCTTGCAGATATGAGTCAGCATCAAAACGTCCAGCGCACTTATGCTCTTAATGATGAAAAGGGATTATTATTATGTACATGGCCGCATGGGGGGCGGCCCCGATTCCCCTTTGTTTATAGCGATGAAGTTTGGACGGGTATTGAGTATCAGGTGGCGTCACATCTTATATATGAGGGTTTTATCGATGAAGGCTTGACCATAACAAAGGCTGTTAGGGAGCGGTTTAGCGGGTTTAATCGCAACCCATGGAATGAAATAGAATGCGGTAACCATTATGCCAGGGCTATGGCCAGTTGGGCACTCTTGATAGCACTTAGCGGGTATAAGTTTGATTTGGTAAAGGGTGAGATAAGCTTTGTCCCGGTGGTCAATGCCGATGATTTTTCATGCTTTTTCAGCACCGGGAAAGGGTGGGGGATTTATAGGCAGAAGAAGGATGCGGATGGGATATTGCATAAGGAAACGGAGATATTATACGGGTTGGAAAAATAGTAGTAAAAAGGTCTTGGGTGTTAATTCCCCTCCTAGGAGGGGAATTAGGATGCCTCCGGTAGTACTATGTCAATTGGTTTATTTGTCATTTGGCTAAAGTAGGCGTTTAGTATCTTTTCTGCTGAAGTCTTAAAATCATGGCGGGCGGCTTCCTGGGTGGATACCAGCGGGATTTCAGCGTAAAAATTTTCGCCTATATATACCCTGGCCGTTCCCATGGTTTCGCCAATGGCTATCGGGGCTTGCATAGATTCCGGTGTGTAAAGCTCTACAGCTATTGACTCTTTCTCCTGGGGGGTTAGGGGGATTTTTATGCCGTCGCTGTAGGCAAAGCTTACTTGCTGGCTTCTAGAACGGGTTATGGGCATTTCTCCGGCTTGGGTGTTAGCAATTATTATCGTCTCGTAT
>Ga0123355_10022120_pt1 | contig 10190 bp, 4 predicted proteins | sample TergutEmb28metaG_3_FD_89872 | JGI IMG/M metagenome (GOLD analysis project Ga0123355, IMG submission 89872) | Embiratermes neotenicus P1 segment gut microbial communities from Petit-Saut dam, French Guiana - Emb289 P1 | ecosystem: Host-associated > Arthropoda: Insects > Digestive system > Gut ... | reverse complement strand
TCCGCGCGCTAGAGATCGTAAGCGGCGACCCGGCAGGAAACTTTAATCCGACAGATTCGATTACTCGCGCAGAAATGGCGATAATCATCTATAGAACACTGGAATTTTTAAGATAAGATGAAATAACCGAAAAAGAGCCGCAAAGCGGCTCTTTTTTGTCGTTGACGGCTCTGGAGATGTTTGATTGGTTGAAGTCTACCCTATTTACATTAAAGGGGGATTTAGCAAAATGTTTAAAGATATTCAAGATCATTACGGTAGAGTGAATAGATTCAGCATAAGCAAAAAGGGCGTAAATTGCGCCCTTTTTGCTTATTTTGCTAATCAACCGGAATGAATCAATAACTATCTTGAGAAAGTCAGTTCAAAAAAATCATTGATCGGAGCGAGGGAATTGCGTTCCAGCGCAATCACTCTAACGTTTTGTATGTTTTCTCTGTCTTCAGGCAACTGCAGTGTAATATTTGCATGACCGTTTGAATGGGCAGGAATTACAGATTGTTCAGACGATATACTTACAAGCCTGCCGTTGCGGTTGCGCGCTACTGCAAAAATAATTGCCTGCGAAGGCTCGTTTCTGCCGTTGAAAAAGACCGTATTAAAAGTCAATGCGCCCGTCGCAGGAATCTGATCGTTATTTACAATCTCACTACCTGCGTCATCGAAAACTTTCACGGTGTTAGATCCGAATACGCGCCATTCATGCAAAGTTGCGGCAGGCGTGGGGCCTGCATATGGAACAACCTCGTAAAAAACTATTCGGAAGTATCGTGCGGTAACGGCGGGATATGAAATCCGCGTTGTGCGCTCTACTTGGAATTCGCCCGGACCGGGATTCAGCGCGATTACCGCTAGATTATTCCAGCTTGAATTGTCGTTGCCCCAATAAATAGTAGCTCTTGCGTGTCTTGCGGCAAATTGACCGAAATATATTTCCATACCGACGGTTCTTGTGGGCGCTCCGAAATCCAAAGCGAGCCAAGACGGATTATCTGCGCTCCAGTCACGGTCGTTCCAACGAGTTGCGATGTTACCATCATTAACTCGCGAGGCGGCATGATTAGCGTCCCATTGTGACGACGCGCTTGCCGTTGCCTGCAATGCCAAATTTCTGTTCATTAGTTGGGTAAATTCAAAAGGAACAACCGTATTATCGTTTCTTACACGGAAAAAGCCGGTCGCATCGGCGTAATTGCTACGTGATGCCGTAAATGTATACAAACCGCGTTCTAAGCGGAACACTCCCGGGCTTTCAGCTTGCATAACCAATCCCGTAGCGTTACGCACCACGATTGAATCCGCCGCAAGGTTTCCTTCGAAAGTGACGTTGTAAACTACCGGCGGTGGTGGCATCCTGTCAAATACGCGCCAATGTGTCACTGTCGCTTGCCGCGGCGCATCAGAAGGATGTGTAAAATGGATACGATAGTATCTTGCGGTTACCGGTTGGTAAATGATTTCCATGAAACTTGCCGGTTCTATTTGATTACTTGATGGAGACCTTCGTATCTGCGCCAAAGTATTCCAATCTACATTATTATTACTATATTGAATGTCCACAGTGTCAAACCGTGCGTCAGGATACTGTGTCACGATTTCCATTCGAGCAGTTTCGGTGGGCTCGCCGAAATCCAGCATAATCCACGAATTTATTTCGCCGCCCGCTACATTCCAGCGGGTATTATCGTTACCGTCGATAACTGCCGAAGCGGGGTGCGTTGTCGGACGGTCCGAATTCGCGGTAACCAAAACATTGCCATGCCTTGCTATGTTTTCTCCCATGTTAGGAACGGATACCAAAGATTCAAAATCGGTATTCGCTATATTGGCTGAATCGAAAACCGAAAAGCTGATAAGGCGCGGCTGAACCGACCAATCTGCGTCCGGAATATACCAGCGTAGCTTTTGCGCGGTAATATAACTAAAATTAATTACGTTATCGCCTCGTTGCTTCTGAGTGGCAGACAAAGTGGCTAATAACTGCCAGTCATTTCCGTCGAAATACTCTAAGCGCGAATCGAAAAAGTCCGAATCTGTAACCGGCGGAGGAGCTGTTTCTCCTAAAAGCGGACGAGGAGGAGTGTCAATTCGTCGCGCGAAATCCAAATTCATAACAATTATGTCAAAACTGCGCGACTGTCCAAGGTCAACTTGCCACCAGTATGAGTCATCAAGAGTTCTGTTAAGCGGTTGCCATGCTGTGTTTGGTCTGCCGTCTAAAGCTCTTTGAGCATTGTTCGGACGTGCCGGAGCCATCCCCAACGGGCGTGACGCGCTGTTTGCCAGAGCTTCAACTTCAATACCGCGTGCGAAGTTGTTTGTCGGGAACCCGCTTGTACGATCAACTTTATCACCTTCGACAATAAGTACATACGCTTCGAACGCTTCCAAGAATGTAACATAGCTATCCGTTCCTGAAACGTCAGCATATTTATAATCCCAAACAATGCGTGCTGTTTCAACGTTTTCAAGCCCTATATCGCTCCAATTAAAGCCGATTCCGCCGGATACGCGGTTACGGTTGAGTAGCATTACGGCATAACGCTGTCTGCCCGACGTTTCGGTGTAAAGCGGCTTCGCCCAAACTTGCAAACCGGGTTCATCTTCGCGAACGAGATAACATTGCTTTACCAACGGATCCTGGTTGATTGAAATCATGTCGAGATTCGTAATCGTTTGGAAGTTAAAGCATTCTCTCGTCAATCTTGTCAAATCAGTCGAAAGGATAAGCGGTGCCGCCATCATAGCCCACATGGTAAAGTATGAGCGGGTTTGGAAATCAGTCAGCAAAGACGCGGGTTCTCCGTGCCCCATATATCCGAATATTATATAATCCGGGTCGTTAACTGTGTTCGGTCGGTTTACTGCCGGCGCTAAGTTGCTGTCGAATGCGGCAAGCACGCCTTCCCACGGGTCGCGGTCAGGGCGGCGCAAGAAACTGCCCAAATCATACTCGGTGCGCCAAGTGTTAGCGATTTTATGCGCCCATTCTGTCGGACCGTCCTGCCCCCATTCACACATATTCAATATAATCGTTTGGTTATCGCCCATTATCTCCTGCATTGCTTGATAAAATGCGGCGTAAACATCGAAGTTATAATCAAGACCGAGATATCTGCCCGGGCATATGCAAGCAACATCACGTCTTGTGGGATTTCCCGGAGGGTTGTATTGGCAGTTTTCGCTTTGGTTATTGTGTCCGCCGCAATGATCAAGTTTCAGTGCGTCAACGCCCCATTCTACGAACCGCTGAACATCGCGTCTGTAATTTTCAAACCAATTACTGCCGCCGCTTCCGATACTCTGCCCACAGCCCCACGGTCCGGTGTCGCTATAAATCCCCGCCCTTAATCCACGGTCATGCAACCACTCGACCCATTGACCAAAATCGTAATTAAAATTATGCCGAGTAAGAATATCGCCGTTAATATCGCGGAATCTTACGGGTCCTTGGTCTCCGGTGCGAGTAGCGTTAGGGTTGCCGTCGCCGTAACTGTTGCTTCCGGCGTTAAAGCGAGCACCCCACCAAAAATCGTCAATCCATATAAGGTTATAACCTTGATTATGCCCCCAGTCACCCAATTCGTGCAAACCTAGGTTTATCAAAGCTTCAACTTGTTCCATCGCGCCTGCTTGGGTAATAGAACTCATTGAATGATACCAGTTATTCCACCCCATATACGGCACAGGCATAGGCGCAAGATTGGCGTCTGCCCGAACCGTCACGTTGGCGACAACCGTACCGCTTTCGCCGTCGGAAGTCCAAGTTCCGGTTACTTGATATGTGCCGGGCGAATTTGCCAACGACCTGTCGCCAAGCCCTTGGTAAGGCCAGGAAATGGGCATCAACACACGTCCGCCATTTTGCTGTGGTATGTTAAACCAGTTAGGCAAAATCGGTGGCACACCTACGCTTGTTACGATATCAAAATGTTGAGGAGCGGTCACAAACGGCGAATCGTTGAACGCCCTTACCCGATTTTGGTCGTATCCCACATATACACCCGCCGCATTTGTCAAGAACACGCGGAATTTAGAAGTTTCGACCGGTTGGTCAAGGTAAACTGTGAATGTTCGCGTTGCGCCGCTTCCGGGAACCGGCGTCGTGGGATGGAATGTAATCCATTCATCCTGCGCACGACTCGCGCCGTATTCATATCTGTCCAATCTGAAACTCGGTGTGCCGGTAACGCCTCCTAAGGTTATAACTACACGTGTAATTGTTCGACCCGTCAAAAAATCAACTGCATGCCATTTGGTGGCGGCGTTTCGGTTAAGGTCAAAACCGTGACTGGCATGAGACGCCCAGATAGTGTCGCCCTCCCAATAACGAGTCGACCTAAATCGCGCCGGACTGTCTTGTAATACGTCCGATATGTTGGTGACGTCCGCTTCGCTGACGAAATCAGCATATACGATGGCCGGTTGAAGAAAACCGATCGCCGGAAATGCAATAACAAACGTCAAACAAAGTGCCAACATGCTTAGTAAACATTTTTTCATAAACAACTCTCCCTTTATTATTTGTAATAAACTTCCATATCAATTCTATATATCAGTTAACTTCAATTGCGAAGGGCCATTGTTCTATACTTCCAACGTCATACGCGGTAAATCCAAGATTAGCAAGATGTTCTTGCGCCCGTCCGCTACGATAACCGGTCTGACAGTAAATTATAATTATCGAATCATGAGTAAACAGCTGTTCCGCGTCCGAATCCAACAAAACATCAAGAGGCAACGAAATACTGCCGGGTATACGGAATGCGTCATGACTTTCTCGCGGGCGCACATCCACTAAAACCGCATTTTTTTCCGTTTCCAGCAATCGGACGGCGTCTTCGGGAGAAATTTGAGCTTCATCTACTGCGTCGGGGAACTCAAGCGGCATAATCCGTCGTTCGGGTTCTATCATTCTCATTATAACCACGGTTGACTCCGCTCTTGTTAAAATTTCTTCGCCTTGAAACAAATTATCCTGTCTGCCCGTAAATATGCCGCCGACAAAACTTTGCTCTACATATGGGCGGCATTCCAAGCATTCGTCCAAGTCACGTAACTGCTGAGCCGCGGAAACATCGTCATTATAATCTTCACCAAATAGGTTTTGCAATGAAAGATGACTGATTCTGGCGGCGGTATGCCGATCCATTGGATAATTGGCAACAAGAACATCATCAGCTTCGATTATATTATAATATAACGCTAAATCTGTATAAGGAGTAAACCACGCGCTTCCGCCGACCGCAGGCTGTACCTCGTATTTATAAGATATGATTATGGTGAGAAATTCGGCGATAGTAATAGAGTCGTCCGGGCGGAATAATCCATCGTCAAATCCGTTTACCATGCCTCTTTCTGCAAGCGCGGCGATATATGTCTCGCCCCAATGCCCTTCTGTATCCGGAAAAACACCTTCCCCGGAAAATGCCTGCGATGGTTGGTGTCCCGCAAACAGTAGAATAATGCAAAACATGGATACAAAAATCTTGATATGCCTTTTTGCCATCGTTCATCTCCCCCTGCGATTTGAAAAATTAATTATAACATATCATATTTCGAATAAAAAATCAACAATGAATTTTTGAGTATTTGTGTTAGGATTGACACGGTATATTAGACGGAAGAAAGGCGGAAAACATAGTAAGTATGAAAGTTTTTCGTGAAATTTTAAAATTTTTTGCAATGATTTACGTTCTTCAATTGCAACGTTAGTGAAAACCAACAAAAAAGCACAAAAAAAGCCTTGCTTTTTCAGGAGATTTGTGGTATGCTTTCCTTGCATACATTATTATGGAATTTTTTGCTTTTTTGTCCTATTTTTGAAAAAAAAGCGGTTATAAATAAGTAAGGATATTTGTTGGCAAATTTAAATTTTTAAAGGGGGAGAAAATTATGAAAAAATTGTTTGCATTGGTGCTTGTGCTTGCAATGATGGTAACGATGTTGCCTATCGTTGCGACGGGAGGCGCTGTCGGAGCGCCGGACGGAGGAGGGCTTTCAATTTTAGTTGAAGCTGACTTTAACTTCGGTACGATAGAATTCGGCGCAGAGCCGCCGCCGGCGAGGCCAATCAGAATTACGAATACGGGGAATGCTCCCATTATGGCAGGTGCGATGTTTTATTGGATACATTGGCTTGACGTAATAAATGCCACCCCGCCTAACACTCCGCATAGAGGGAACTTAGGTCGTTTTAACATGTGGGAAACAATACAACCCGGACAATTTAGGGTTTGGTATGTTCGTCCGCAGGCTGGCTTGCCGTCCGGAACTTACAAAAGTTGGGGTTGGGCAGAGGCGATACAAAGCTTGAGTGGTGGGGCTTTTGCGCAAGAATCGATAGAAGTTTCTTTGACCGTGACGGGGCCGGATTTTTCTGATGTGGACCGTTCTTATGTGGTTGCGGATTCTCTTGTGGGGATTGACTTTTTAGCTACTACGTCGTGGAGTTTTCAAGACGGATTTTGGGTGCCTGTTCCTGAGCCGAACACGTTGATGGGTTCGCTTAGTAATCATAATGCAGTAATTGATGGTCGTGCAAGCGGACCGATTGTAAATCAAGGCGACCGAGATAGACACAGAACATTTTTTATGACATTTGATGCGTCTGAAATCAGAAATAACATAAGCAATATAGGCGAAATTACGCTTGGGCTTCATTCTACGAGCGACCAAGGTGCTAACCGTCAACACAGTTGGTTTAATGTGTATATGCTAACAAGCGATTTGGCGTCTAAGATTAACAGAGACGACATTTCGACTTACGGCGCGGCATATAATTTGGGATTGGTTCACTATCGTCAAAACTTGGTATGGTCGCGCTCGACTGCTTTGTTACATAGTACAAGAGTTGAATCGCCCGATATTTTGCCGCAAATACTTCAATATTTAGCGCTTAACCCGGATGCGGAAACGATTGGGTTTAAAGTTCGAGGAACAAATCAAACCGCGGCGTTTCATAATCATTTAAATACAAATGTTGACGCGAACGGTACTCCATGGGCGCCACATTTGAGGGTTATTGCAGGCGTTGGCGGGCCATTGCCGACCCCGTGTACGTGGTGCAACGGGTTTGATGATTGTTCAGACGAAATGTGCGAGGATTGTGGTAGACAGCTTTGTGATTGCCGGTGTGTTCCGATTATTCCCGGCGGACTTATTATGACATCAAACGTTGTCGGCATTGACTGGGCGAACGCGCGAGAGAATACACCAAGCACGCATCTTGCAGTATTTGACGGAAGAATTCAACACGGCGGCGGAGCGGGACACATTAATCTTCCGCACTTGCCGAATCGTCACAGATTGTTCTTTATGAACTTCGACATTTCTGATGTTGATGTTGATGCTTTGGACGAAGTTAGATTGAACCTTTCGGTTAACCACGCGGCATATAACGACCCGAGCAGATTTAATATGTATATGCTTACGGCTGACCTTGCGGAAAGAATTAATCACGCTGATATTCCGAATTACGGCGCGGCGTATAACTTAGGATTAATTTCTTATCGTCAAAATATGATATGGTCTTATGCTATGAACTTAACAACTTCTCGCGGTTCGAGAATCGAATCGGTTGACCTTTTGCCGGCGATTCAACAGTTTTTAGCGGAAAATCCGGACGCAACAACTATCGGATTCAAAGTTTGGGGAATCCAAGGCGCGGGAGTTTTCCAAAACGCAACAAACACAGGCGTTGACGCGAATGGCGTTCCGTTTGCTCCGCATTTGAGATTAGTTGTTGGCGAAAGCGGCGGAAGCGAGCCGTATCAATGGATTACCCTTAACCCCGCGGGCAACCACGACTTCGGAACGGTTACAATTCCGTATGTTGCGCCGAACGCGCACGTTGTAAGAGCGATATGGAATGATATGCCGTTGCCTGCTGGTGTTAGACCATACGCCAGATTATCAGGTGAAGACGCGGATAGTTTTACGTTTAAATTTAGTCCGTGTCCGGTATTACCAATTCCTTTCGCGACGAACTTGATAATTACGCCGAATGCGAACCTTGCGCCGGGCGTACACACTGCTATTATCGAGGTTGGGGGTAAAGGCGGTTTTGTTATGAATTCTTTTACTCCGTATACATCATTTAGCGTAAGCATCACAGTGTTGCCGGAGCCGATCGGAAGTATTATTTTCACATATCCGTCAGGAAACAACGGTTTCCCCGAATTTATTAATCCGCAAATCGGAAATACGACTAATTTGGGAATAAACTTTGTTATTAACGATGTAGAATTCGACCGTGTGGCTGTTCAATGGATGAGAAACGGTGAACCGTTCGGCGACAAAGCTGACGTAGTTATGAACGGTAGAAACGGAAGTCCGCGTTTGACTTTGGTTTATGTACAGCCTGACGAACACGACGGCGGTTGGAGTATGGCGGTTTATGTTTACGCTGACGACGAAGTTGTGTTGCGCGATGTTAGCCGAACGGCGACGTTAACGGTTCGTGGCTTAGTCCGTGGCGATGTTACGGGCGATGGAAGCATTTCAATGGAAGGACTTTTGATGCTTGGAATGTATTTAACAGGTCAAGGAGTAGAAATAAACCCTGACGGCGCAATGGTTACGGCGGAATCAATTGACGAGCAAAGAGTTCGCACGGCTGACCTTGTAATGCTTGCAAGATTCCTTGCGGGACATGATGTGGTTTTGGGTGAAGGCGAATAAAATTTTGAATTAGGGTGCGCCTTTTAAGACAGCGATTATATGAAAAAATACTTAAAAAGAGTGTTGTGCGAAATTTTCGCGCAACACTCTTTAGACCTTTCCCGATATTTATCGCAAAGGTGTCGCGCTAAATTTTGAGAAAGGTCCGGTATATTTAGGAGAATGATTATGGCTTTACGAAAAAATTTGAGTATATTGATTTGCGTGGCGATTTTGGTTTCGGTTTTAAGCGTTTCGGTTTTTGCCGCCGCCGGAATTGTTGTAAGCATTGAACAAGTAACTGCCGAGCCGGGTGAAGTTGTGACGGTTATGGTTTCGCTTGATCAGAACCCGGGATTGGCGGGAATAAGGTTTGATATTGAATACGACGATACACGGTTAGAGCTTATTGGTGCCGAACAGGGCACTACGCTACCTTGGCTTGATCTTTTTGGAGATTTGTCCAACGTTTCTAATCCGTTCAGACCCTTATGGTTCGGCGTGGTTAGCGATGATTCGACAGGTGTTTTGCTTTATCTGGAATTCCGTGTTTTAGTCGCCGCGCAAAGCGGCTTGGCGGAGATTGCCGCTGACAATATTGATGCGAATTGTCTTGACGGTGCTTCGATTAGAAATTGGACGGTAAATGGCGGCGGTGTTTATATTGTAAACGGTTATGAACCGAATGGCGCCGAAAACGGAAATGGTGACAACAACGGCAACAACGGCGGAACGCCGCCAAGACCGCCGCAACCGCCGATTCCACCAAGACCGCCTGATTTCCCGAATGGACCGTGGCCGCATAATCCCGAAGAACTGCATTTTACACCTTTACCGTTTGACGCGGTCGGACATTGGAGCGCGAGTTATATTCGTTATGTTATTGATTGGGGAATTATGACGGGATATCCTGACGGAACATTTCAACCGAACGGCTCGATTACACGCGCGGAATTTACTGCGGCGTTCGCTAGATACTTAGGAATTATTCGTAGTGAACACACGACATTTAACGACCTTTACGGACATTGGGCTTTCGGTTACATCGCATCACTGGGACACGCCGGGATTGTCGGTGGAGTTGGCGATAATATGTTCGCTCCCGACATTTTGATAACTCGTGAGCAAATAGGTTTGATTTTATACCGTACTTTTGGCGATTTAGTTGATGCGATTATGGATAGAGAATATGTTCCGCAAAATACTGCGACGCGCGGTGAAATTGCGGCAATTTTAACAAGACTTCATGTTTTAAACGATGAGGGTGTGTCTTAAAAATATCAATCATCATATTTTTGGCGAATTTTCCGTCCAAATGCGTTAAAAATTATTGTTAAGATTCGGCAAAAGTCGCCGAGGATACGCACAGATGAAGAAAAAGTTTTTACAGTCAAAACTTTTTCCTGTGATTGCGTATTACACAAAGTGTTGCCAAAATTTTGGCTGAACCGTCGAAATCTGGCTGTGGCATCAAAATCTTCGATTTTGCTAATGGCACGTCCTTGAGGATTTCCCAAGAAAACGAGTTG
>Ga0123355_10022119_pt1 | contig 10190 bp, 8 predicted proteins | sample TergutEmb28metaG_3_FD_89872 | JGI IMG/M metagenome (GOLD analysis project Ga0123355, IMG submission 89872) | Embiratermes neotenicus P1 segment gut microbial communities from Petit-Saut dam, French Guiana - Emb289 P1 | ecosystem: Host-associated > Arthropoda: Insects > Digestive system > Gut ... | reverse complement strand
GAGGCGTATTGTAAAGGAGGCCAAGGCCCACCCTGGGCTGTAGCGCCACCGAAGAAGAAGAAGATATAGCTGATACAAATTACCATCAGATACAAACTTTTTACCAGAATTTCATAAGTTCAAACAACCACACATGTGTGATAAATTATCCAGTAAACTAGTCTAATTATATAATAGCTGAATAAAGAGAGACCAACTTGATTTCACTTGCTTTATTATTTCATTATTTAATGCTCAACATGTTTCGGATGTTAATACATCCATCCTCATGAGCCTGCTACTTATTTGTTGAGTTACTTCATGGGTTGTATTGCTCTGGTTCAATGTGTGTTGGTGTTACATTGTGGTTTGGCTGGGGTGGTGTGGTATCCGTATGCGGGCTGAAGCACTACTCCACACCAACACACATCGAACCAGAGCAATACAACCCATGAAATAACTCAACAAATAAGTCGCAAGCTCCTGAGGATGGATGTATTAACACCCGAAACATGTTGAGCATTAAATATTGAAATACTAAAGCAAGTGACATCAAATTGGTCTCTCTTTATTCAACTATCAAGATGATGCATGGTCCAATAAACATAAGATTCACATAATAGCTATTTACGCCTTGTTTTACTTGTGTTGTTACTTATTGGTTCTATTATCTTCTTCAAATATATAAAAAAAAAAAACTCATTTAATGAATAAAATGGATATTCCAGTAAAAACAACTTTAATTTTCTTTTAAAATCCCTACAACTATCTAATTTTTTTTATTCTAGTTAGCATTTTGTTGTACAATCTAATTCCCATGTTTATCACACTCCACTCAAAGAGTGATGTATTACAACTGGGAACATGGAAATCACATTTTCTTCTTGTGTTTTACTCATATATATCCGAATTCCTTCTTAAATACATGTTTTTTTATGTAGATAAACACCTCAAAGACATATGATACGGTCACTGTGGGAACCTGTAACTCTTTAAAAATTGGCCTACAAGACTCTCTTTTATGCAGCCCTTTAATTGTATGAAGAATCTTTTTTTTATGTATTCTTAATACTTTTACACTCTCTCTTTCCCCACCCCATAATATTATACCATAACTCATCAAAAATTGAATCTTTGTAAAATATATTTTCTTAACATAAATAAGCTTCAGTCACCTCTCAATGATGAGATCATATACGATACCTTGTTTAACTTTAGTCATTAAAACTGAATGTGGCTATTCCATTTTAGTCTAAAATATCATCCCGTTGTGTGTGAAAATCATTAAGTTTATTGTAGATTAACAATTTTTATTTTCCGTCACCACAACAATAACATTATTGTTGTGGTGATGGAAAATAAAAATTGTTAATCTACGACAGACTTAATGATATTCCATTTTAGATTATTTGAGATATTAATTCCTAAGAACTTAACTTCAGATGTGTAACTTATTTCAACATTTTTAAAAACTATCTTAGGCATAACTAAATTACAATTTTGTTCAAGTGAAATAGCATTGCCTTTGTTTTATCAGTATTAATGATAAGGCTGTTATTTGAGAATCAAGTTTCAAACTGTTTTATTACCATGCCTGTACAACAGCAATATTTTTGTCTATAATGAGTATATTAATATCATTAGCAGAGAGGACCAATTTTGCATCCTGGATATTAAAAATAATCATTTATATATAATAAAAACTAAAGGGGCCCCAGAACTGATCACTGAGGGACTCCGTGTTTTGTTTCCTTATGCGAAGACCAATATGCATTGAGTCCAACCATGTTCTCATCCACCACCTTAGTGACAAATTTTTTGCTCATTGCCCCTCACACCCCAACCCCCTAGTGTAACAAATAGGGAATTATACTCTAGCTGACCTGACTAACTTGTAAAAAAAATATAAACACAGACATACGAAGCATATACTGCCTTAATTTGCTTACTGGAAGTAGCAGCGTTTTTTTTTTTTTGTTCATAATTTTTCACTGCCGTTATTTTCACCTTTATTTATTTACATATTTCTCAGTTCCACTTGTACCATAGTGTCATTATTAGTCAAATTGTGTAAAGGAACAAGTTTGTAATTTATCCTTGTACACACTGTATATACTCTCTATGCAGTAATCTCTTAAAAAAAGAGACATATATCTGTTGATTTCTACTTCTGTTGTCAGTTCTAAATATTTCAACATACTGTGACCAACAAGATAGATAAAGATTCTGTCTGTGTCCCTGCAGTTTTTGGCAGCATTCCAACAAGCTTAATACAGAAATAACAGTTTATAAACTAAACATGGCAGCTGTAGAACTTGTGAGTTTTGTGAGAAATGGAAAGAAGATTGCAGGGGCAGGATTAAATTATAGGTATGTTTCTGTAGTATGTACATTAGATATTTAGATTGCAAACTCACTATTGTTGTTATAGCAATTGAAATATTTATAATTACAAACTCTGGCAGGGAATTTCTTGAACTGCCTAGTTCAATTTATTGTAGTTGCATGGACAGATGAATTGTAAACAAATATTAGCTCTGCAATAGTGCTGACAGTGAAACACATGCTTATATTTACACACATTATTCTGAAATAATTGTTACTAGAAGAGGAAGTGAAAAATTATCTCCTGAAGTTATCTCCTGAATGTAAGTTAAATGTGTAATTGCCTTGCTAAATTGTCTTGAGAAACGGCATGTTCTTGCCACAGAAATTATCACTGATCCTTGGAACAATTGTACATGTAATGAGCCCTTTATAAATGAACTATCTGTGTTCCTTCCTTAAGGAAATAAATTTGTTTCATGAGATTACCATGTTGTTCATCCATACTTTTTATTAACCTTCATCATCCTATGTGATCATATGCTGGCCTCTAAAATGCACTGGCCATTGGCTTATCATGCCATATGCTGGTCACCGTCTGTCTACTTGGTAGCAGTTTAAGTGTGCCTGCTAAACCAGAGAAATTTATGCCATCATAAGATACAACTGGCATTAGATCCTGTCATATATGTTAAGGGTGGATACTGTAAAATGCAATGTCATTATTAGTTCAAAAATATGGGTACACTTCTCAGTGTACTAATTGGAAATAAAATAACAGTTCCTCTTGTTGTATCTTGTAAGACCAACACAACACCAGACATGGCTATGACCTCCATACCAAGACTTGTTGATGGTTAGTAGCGACATTTATAATCAGTTCTTAATTGTTGTAATTCTTACATTCATATAAAAAATTAACAGAACTTAGTGAAATATTATGGAGAACACTTTAAAAATACCCAATGGTTCTTTACTTTTATCTGCTTTCGATGAAGTATAAAAAAATATGAGAATGTTTTGTGAGAGAGAAGCTTCTTGTTTTTTAACACTGTGAAGTGCTAAGATTATATTTCGCTGGTGGAGATGAATAAAATATGAATATGGATTTGTAATTGACGTTTCCAATGTTATACGTGTCACTAAGTGGATTAACAAATAAACTAAAACGGAACTGAAATGGAGGATTTATGAAAGAACAGTGACAAGGTTAACCAAAATGTGTGGAGAAAAAATTGTCCCAGTGCCAATTTGACCACCACAAATCCCTGATATATTGGAATCACATGAAACCCAGACCTCCACCATGTGATGACAGTGATCATAGGAATTAAGTACAGATAATTATTTAATAATGTTGGTAGGCTTCACTGACAAGTTAAATTTAATCTTAAAATGCTGTGTGTTCAAACTGTAAACGATCGCCTGGATGCATGAAAATATATTCTAGGCATATCTTTCATTCTTAGCCTGTATGCTTCTGTTTCATTGAGAATACACATACATGTACTGCTTACTAACAGTTTGTATCGAAGAGCTGTCATTCATCTTCTGCCCTCAATGTAAGTGGTGGAAGAGGAACTTGGTAAAAGATAAAGCTGTTTGCATTAATGATTAGAAGGCAAAGAGGGCGCAGAGGTATTGCTTCACATATTCCTGCTTCAGCATGTCTTCATTACCTGTGGGGAAAGAGGTCCCAGTGCCCATTTGATGTGAGGCTTGTCTGGCCCCACAACCATTCTGGATGCTTTAAAGAAGAACAGATCTGTAGCTCACAGCCATGTAATTGTACTGACTGTGCTATTGTAGCTCAGACAAACAAATTCTAAACCTATTCATAATCTGTTCCGTGTATACTTAAGTAATCACAGGTACTGGTCTTTTGGAACTTGTATGTTTACATTAAGTTGCTGTGCCTGAACACGGGCAATATGTAGCCACCCAACACAGAACCTGTGCTTGGATGCAGCTTCACATTTTCTGCTGTGTTGAAAGAGATCATTTGTATAATTCATGTAATGTCTTTAGTGTGGTAGTCCAAAAGCTGTTAGATGAGTAGGGTATGTAGCATGCAGAGTGAAATTAAAAAAGTATATAAAAATCATTTAGAAAACAGTAATATTAAAATGTATCATGGTGAGTTTAAGTGTGCAAACTGGGCAGGCTTGGAACAGTAATGGGTCCAGTGGCAGGATTTTGTAAACGTTGTAATGAGCCTTTTGGATATATAGAATGGGCAAGGTCTTGATTAGCTGAATACCTAAAAATATCTGAAGAGAGTACCATGGGTTAAGGCAGGGCTGTCCAACATGCGGCTCTCGGTCATCTGAATAGTTGCAGTAATACAATTCAACAGACATAGTGTAGTAGGTCTACAGAACAAAATATGGCAACTTTATTAACAGAAAATGTCTACAAACTATAGCTCATCACTTTTAAGACAGCACTCAGTAAACCAGTCATTCTTTGTGTTTTACTGACTTTAGTATAGCCTACTACCTTGTCATCTAACCATATGTTTAGCATAATTTGTTGTTTGTAAATAATGACCTGATTAATTTAATCCTCCCGAACTTTTTTGGTACATGTATTACACACAATTGCGGCCTCAGGTGAGTCCTTAACGAATTATGTGGCCCTACTATGGATTGAAGTTGGCCAGCCTGGGGTGAAGGTACAAGGTGGTTCAAATATGACCAGGACTGATGTCGCCAGATTTACACACAAACAGTCCCGGTCATATTTGAACCACCTTGTATTATACAACTATGTAATATATGAAAATCTGTTTGCATAGTCTCTGTACATATTCAGACCTTCTAATGACAAAGTGGAAATCATGTTTTTAACTATGGTATGAATATGTCCTGTAAAAAAGGTACAGTGCAAATGTGCTGAAGATTGAATTGCATAAAATTATATTCTGATCAGATATTAACTGAATTTTATAAACTACTGAAGTTTTAAAGGATACTTTTCTGTTGCAGGTCTCTTCTGACAGAAAGAAATCTCCCTTTACCCAAAGTACCTGTTATTTTTTTGAAGCCTACTTCATCATATGTCACTGAGGGTCAGTGTATTGAAGTAAGTTTTTACTTCTTTCTCTTTTGGAACATACAGAGACCTAGGCTCAAACATGATGCTAGAAACTATAAGTACGGTTTCAATGTAGTGTTTCTGTTTTCATAGGAAATTGTGTGTCTTAATTTTCAAATCATAGGGATATGTAGGAGTCGGATAGCTTTATTGGTTTACGGACTAGGTTACGGGGTGAACATCTGTGGAATCATGGTTTGGTATGTGGCCAGGGCTAGAGATTTATAGTTTTTCCAAAGTGTCCTGAATGGCTTTTGGGCTTATTCAACCTACTCCTTATATTCCCAAGGTTAAGAATGAGTGGATCTGTACCTTAAATTCTCCCTATGCCTTCATGGCATGCATAAGGACAACTTTACTGGAGGAATAGATAGTAATGGCAGATATCTGTATGTAAGTAGCAAATGTAGATACGTGTACTTATGTTACATTCCAATTCCACAATTCCTTCATAAGGTTCGTCATCCTCGTTGTGTCTATAATGAACTAGATTGGAGTGTGTATACTTGTCTAACACAACTATATATAGTTGTGCTAGACAAGTATACACACTCCAATCTAGTCCACAATTCCTTGTAGACGGTTTGAGTGCTTCATGTTAATGGTTTCACATTTTCAATGGGACTCAAAATATGTATTCTGAAAATAATATTTTACAGATTCCAAAAGGGTTTGAAGTGCACGAAGAAGTTGAACTTGGAGTAATCATCAAACAGAAGTGCAAGAATATTCCTGAATCACAAAGCCTACAGTATGTGGGTGGCTACTGTCTAGCTCTAGACCTGACAGAAGTCAGACTAATGGTTGGTATCATATTTAAAGTTAGTGTTGTTTGGCTTCTTAGTCTTTTTTTTTTGGTTTTAAATTAAAATGATGCCCCCAATGACTCCTACCATCTAACATATGAAAAAATGTCTGCTTCATTAAAGATATTTTATGAAATTTAATATTTATGGCCCTTTGCCTTTACTAATCTTTCTTAAAAGAAAACATTATGTGTCAGTATTAAACAATTCTAATTTTTAAGTTAATTTTCTGGACAAACCCTTAAAGTGAAAGTAAACAGTACAAATACTTGGTAACTCTGGAGCATTTGAGATATGAGAATGGAACTGAAGAATATGCAAATTTTGAGGTTCTCACAGCAGTGTTGATGATGATTTTATTCTTTGGAATATAACATGTAAAATGGAATATAGTTTTTGACGTTCCAGAAGGGACTGCTGCCTCCATCTTCAGGGTAGATGAAGAAGAGTAAGATGTGTGGAAACAGTGGGTGTTATGTAGGGGGACAGGAAAGGATTTTTATAGATATGAGAATTATATCAGTACTTTAAAACAGCACAGTTTCATAGTAAATAAGATGTTGTATATAGTGCAGCAAGGTTAATTGGTGAGCTTATTGTTCTGAAAGTGTATTCCCCAACTGAGGATAAAATTTATGACTCAAGGGACAGTTTATGTGAGGAGTGAGAGTTGATATTTGATCATTTCTCAAAGTAAAGGTAAAGCAATCCCATTACAGGAGTGTACAGGCCCTGAGGGTTCCAGGAGGATGAGGCTCCCAGATTTCAAGACAGTCAGCACATGAAGGTGGTAAGGTTGTCCGACCTACGCACTGGCCGCCTTTACCACCCACAAAATATTCTTGGTACTCATTTCTGTTAGAGGCTGAGTCAGCCCCAGGACCATAGTGTGGCCAGGGGGATTATGTCAATGAAAAATTCCAATACACCAGTGGGAATCAAACCTGCAACCTTCTGGGTTGTAGTGCAGTGCCTCAAGCAACTGCACCACCATGTACCTCTCAGTTCTCTAAGTTCCACGTGAAAATTATGTTAGGAGATTTCAAAGAAAAATCAGGGAGAGAGGATATTTCCATTCAACAGTGGGTTGGGGGGTGGGGGTTGTGTGTGTAGATAGAATGTGTAGGTGAATGAAAAGAGGTGACAAAAGGTAGCAAGAGTGCACAAGAGATGAAAAGATGTGACAGATAATCTGAGGTAACAGAGGGCCATGGTGGGTAGTAATAAAGTGAAGGATGGAATAGGAAGGGGATGACCAGCCTATTCAGGACAACTAGTATCTTGTAGTCAGTTGGTGGTAATGAAGTGAGCTATAGTGATCAAAGATGCTTACACGAGGTCAAGGGAAATGAGAGAAACAGGGGAGGAATGGGAGAAACTGAGGTGGTTAGGGAACAGGAGCAGGGAAAGCCAATGGTGGAGACATGACCAGCCTACTCAGGACAACTGGTATGTTGCAGGCTCTGTTAAGGTCTGTACTACTCAGCAATGTTTATACTTGGGGGGATAATTTGTCCTTTGAGGAAGAGTGACAGGTTTCTGTAACCTTCTCAAAACAAGACCATTCTCCCTGTTCATGTTGTAAGGCTGAAGTTTCATCTCAAGTGATTGCCCAGATTACACAGTCCTTGTGTCAGGGTTTGGTGGAAAGGATTTTGGTTTTCTGGAGTTGGATGTGATGCCCCCTGATGATGCAACATTCTACCACTGATGATCTGACTGTCCATTCCTTCTCACTGCTCTCAATAACTTTGTCAGTCTGCCCATTGTAACCAGACCAGTCACAGAAGATGACAGACATGCCTACAGTCCCAGATTGTACTTCATGCAGCAACAAAAAAAACTTCCTAGATGGCAGGCCAACACATGTAATGCTGTGTCTAGACAGAGCACTGCTGATGCGTTTGAAGGTTGCTGGGATATAAGGCATGAAGGTGACCAAGGTTGGATATTCAAGGACCAAATGACACTATCTGTTGAATGGACAGCCCAATGAATTTGCCTGTCACTGTGCCTGTCGTCCCTGCAAATGGCCTTGAGAAACACCAAATCATCCTGCACTCTTACTTAAAGACATAGCACCTTGATTCCTGGAGTATTTACTTCCATGAACGTGTTGGGTATCAAGATTGTGATCTTTTTTTGGATGTAACACCACGCACCTTATTAGGCAGCAGCTAGTGTACAGTATGGCACATCACACAAGACTATAATTTCGAACCTCATCACTGTGAGAACCTCAAATCTCTTACTGTTAACATTCTTATCTCTTCAAAAGTGTTCATACTGACGCTGGGGCCTACCTAACCTCTATTCAGTGAGTACTGGGGTCTGTTTTCCCATGGCAAGTGGCCAGATAGTGAGGCTAACTACTAACTTGCATCTAGGATTGAGGTGAAGAGTTCATGAAGCTATACCTCCATTCCTCCATGTGACTTCATGATGTGTTGCTTAATTAAGTACAAGGGCATCTTTACAAACTTTTAAAGAATTTGCCATACATAAGCAATACAGTTAATTCAAGAATGAAATGTCCAATTCAGATCAATTATGTTACAGTTACAAATCTGAAATATGCTGTATAAGTGCACCACAGAATCATTGTATGTTTTTTTCAAACTTTCATAATCCTGTTATGTGAGTGTTTTTGCTTGTCAATAAAATAAACTTTTGCTTTTCAGAAAGAAATAAGAGCTAAAGGCTTACCATGGACATTTGGCAAGGGCTTTGATACGGCATGCCCAGTCAGTCGGTATGTCAGTTGTGAAGAGATAGAAGAACCTAATAATGTACAAATTTGGTGCAAAGTAAATGGTGAAATGCGACAAAATGAAACAACTGCAGACATGGTTTTCCCCATTCAATCACTTATCAGTTATATATCACAGTACATGACTCTGGAACCTGGTGACCTCATTCTCACTGGATCACCTGCTGGTGTTGGTCCCATTGTTCCAGGTGATGTTATAGAAGCAGGAATAGGAAGAGATTTATCAATGACATTTCCAGTCAGAGCTGTATAACTTCCAAATAAACTGCAGAATTTGAAATGGGACATTTCTATAGGGCATGGAAGCTGTTTCTTGGGACATGTTATATTTTTCATAAATGAGTTTTGTGTGATAAAACTGGAAGAGTGAAATGTATAGACATTAAACTTACAGAAATTAAATTTGCTTTTATTTACTTCCAATTATTACTCAGTTTCAAGAAGTTTCTTTATATGCTTAGCATTGTATGACAAGACATCTTAGCACTTTTAAGCACCAATGTTCTGCTGTGTCTAGTGGCTACAGCGTTGTAAAATTAACTATCTGCACTAAAATGTGAAGACATTTAAATTATATGGATTTATGCAGTGAGATATTTGAGGCTGTCATGGTGATGGCTTTGAAGATTACAGTCTTATGGAATGTGATGGCATGTAGTATGTTGGAAGTGTGTTTCAGACCCTTGTCCAGGTCCACTTTCTTGTGTATCCATTTTAGCTGTTCTCTGACCTGATTGTTCATCCACTGTGTGGTACCATGTTCCAGAAAACAGTTACCTTTCGGAAACAGTGAATTTAACCCACTGGCTGATAATCTGCTCATAAATACACACCAAATTGTTGTTAATTTTATGTGGTTGGGGAATCGTAAAATTTTAAATTCAGTTTCTGTTGGCACAGCTCATGAAATCCACTGAAGTCAGCAGAAATTGATACCTTAGTATTTAATAAAAAATATGGTATGATATGCCATCTGTTAAGAGTATGAAATATATGCCAAGACAGATTGACTTTGCCAGGTTCCTGGCTACTCAGAATGGATTTCATTATACTGACTGGCTGGGAGCAATTGATGTTAGCAAGGAGTTAAGTAACATTACAGAGGTAAAGGTAAAGTCCACCCTACAAGAGGCCAAAAAGACCCAGAGGTGGAGTAAGTACAACTCTACTCTTTCTTTAACCTCAGCGCTACATGGGGGGGGGGGGGGGGTAAG